>Ga0208459_1001885_pt1 | contig 18858 bp, 13 predicted proteins | sample AD_UKC087_MetaG_FD_184433 | JGI IMG/M metagenome (GOLD analysis project Ga0208459, IMG submission 184433) | Active sludge microbial communities of municipal wastewater-treating anaerobic digesters from USA - AD_UKC087_MetaG (SPAdes) (version 2) | ecosystem: Engineered > Bioreactor > Anaerobic >... | reverse complement strand
ACAAGCAACACCGATTTTAACTCAAAGGCCGATACAATGATAGCGATGGTGGCATAAGTATTCTGTCGGCAGTTGGCTGTCCGCTGTCGGCTTTAAGTCAAAATCGGCATATTCTATGAAATTATTAGTGACCTTGTTCAAAGATAGGGAAAAAGAATGAAATGTGGTGGAAGATCACAAGCAACACCGATTTTAACTCAAAGGCCGATACAATGATAGCGATGGTGGCATAAGTATTCTGTCGGCGGTTGGCTGTCCGCTGTCGGCTTTAAGTCAAAATCGGCATATTCTATGAGATTATTAGTGACCTTATTCGAAGATAGGGGAAAAGAATGAAATGAGGTGGAAGATCACAAGCAACACCGATTTTAACTCAAAGGCCGATACAATGATAGCGATGGTGGCATAAGTATTCTGTCGGCAGTTGGCTGTCCGCTGTCGGCTTTAAGTCAAAATCGGCATATTCTATGAGATTATTAGTGACCTTATTCGAAGATAGGGGAAAAGAATGAAATGTGGTGGAAGATCACAAGCAACACCGATTTTAACTCAAAGGCCGATACAGTGATAGCGATGGTGGCGTAAATAATCTGTCGGTTGTCAACTGTCGGCTTTAAGTCAAAATCGGCCTTTTTTAAGAGATTATTTGTGACCTTAGTTAAAAGATAGGGGAAAAGAATGAAATGAGGTGGCAGATCACAGGGAAAACCGATTTTAACTCAAAGACCGATATAGTGATAGCGATGGTGGCGTAAGCCCCTCGTAAAAAAGAAAGATACAATTATCTTCTTATTTTCTCATCTTCAAAAAGAGCCCCTCAGGTCAACACAAGATTAGGCAAAAAGACAAAAAGGATAAAAAAACTTGACCTAATAGCCAAAGCTAAACTTTATGATTTTTAAGATAAGCTTAAGTGAGGTATATAAATGCGGAAGTTATACATTGCCGGTAACTGGAAGATGAATAAGGGTTTAATGGAAACGCGGGTATTTGTACAAAGGGTAGTTCCAGAGATAAACAAGCAGGATTTGGGGAATGTAATTCCTTTAATTGCACCGGCTTATCCATTTTTGGAAGAGGCCTTAAGAGAGAGTTTTAGTTCTGCTTTACAAGTGGCTGCTCAGGATGTATCTTATCATTCTGAGGGTGCTTACACGGGAGAGGTATCTGCTCAAATGCTTGCATCAATGGAACTTAAATATTGTATTGTGGGTCATTCTGAACGCCGTCAATATCATAATGAAACAGATGCTATGGTAAAAGCCAGAATGCTGAAGCTTTTTGAGCATAATATTACTCCCATTGTTTGTATTGGAGAAACATTGGCTCAAAGGGAAGAAGGCAAAACAGAGGAAGTGATTATCAATCAGCTTAATGGTTGTTTAGAAGGCATAAAACTGATAAAGGGAACAGAGATTATTATTGCTTATGAACCGGTTTGGGCAATTGGAACAGGAAAAACTGCTACACCTTGGCAAGCGCAGGAAGTGCACAAGTTAATTAGAAATTGGCTGAAAAATAACTATGGAGAAACCGTTGCGAATGAACTATCCATTCTCTATGGGGGCAGTATAAAACCGGCAAATTTAAAAGAGCTATTGGAAGGCGAAGATATTGATGGTGGCTTAATTGGAGGCGCTTCGCTAAAAGAAGAGGACTTTCTGGAAATGGTGAAGATAGCGGTGGCAAGTAAAGGAGAAAAATGTTAGACTTAAAATTTATTCGTAATAATGTGGAACTTGTTCGTCAAGCGATAATCAATAAAAATGAAAAAGCGGATTTGGATGCGCTATTAAGCATTGATGATCAAAGACGCAAACTGCAATTTGAGTTTGATAATCTGAAAGCGCATCAAAACAGTGTTTCAGCTATCATCGCGCAAAGGAAAAAAGCGGGTGAAAAGATAGATAACGAACTTACTGAAATGAGCAAAGTGGCTGAAGAGATTAAAGGACTTGCTAATCAGTTAAGCGTAACAAATGCAGAGTTGGAAAAACTACTTTTAACTATTCCCAATATCCCGCAAGCGGATGTACCAGTGGGAAAAGATGAAACAGCTAATAAAGTAATAAAGGTATGGGGTGAACCCAAACAATTTTCCTTTACTCCCAAAGATCATTTGGAATTGGCTATTCAAAATAACCTTCTGGATTTACCTCGTGGGGCAAAAATTAGCGGTAGTGGTTTTCCTGTTTACACTGGAGAGGGAGCGCGTTTAGAACGCTATTTGATAAATTTTATGTTGGAATATCATTGTCAGAAACATAATTACACGGAATTGATGGTGCCTTTGGCTGTAAACCGAAAAACGATGACAGGCACAGGGCAACTTCCTAAATTGGAAGAAGATATGTATCAAATAGAAAAAGACGATTTATTCTTAATTCCTACAGCTGAAGTTCCCGTAACTAATATTTATACTGATGAAATCCTTATCTGGAAAGATCTGCCGAAACGCTATGTTGCCTACACACCCTGTTTTAGAAGAGAGGCAGGTTCCTATGGAAAAGAAACTAGAGGTCTGCAACGCTTGCATCAATTTAATAAAGTGGAGTTAGTTCAGTTTACGGAGCCGGAAAATTCAGCGGAAGCATTAGAAGAAATCTTAGCCAATGCGGAAGCGATATTACAGGCATTCAATTTGCATTATAGAGTAGTAACTCTTTGCACAGGCGATCTATCTTTCGCATCTCAAAAAACCTATGATTTGGAAGTTTGGGCACCAGGAACAGGTAAATATCTGGAAGTAAGCTCTGTTAGCAACTTTGGTGAATTTCAAGCACGCCGAGCTAATATTCGCTTTAAGGATAAAACGGGAAAAGTTAGGCACTTGCATACTTTAAATGGTTCCGGAGTTGCCACCCCACGTTTGTTGATTGCTATTCTGGAAACTTATCAACAAGAAGATGGGACAATAAAACTGCCTTCAGTGCTTGATCCTTTTTTAAGCTTAACTTTATAATAACCTCAGGAAGAGGAGAATAATGAATAAAAACGAATTGGGCTTATTGGACATCATCCTGGTGATAGCCAAACGCAAATATCTGGTAATAGCTATATGCTGTATAGTGGCTGTGGCAGCTATTATATATTCACTTGTTGTTCCTGAATATTGGGAATCGAAAGCAACGCTTATGCCAATTGCCGAATCGGGAAGTATAGGTTCCTTGGGTGGAAGTTTTATGGATATTTTAGGGGGAGGACTTCTACAAACCGACAAATATGATATGGCAGTGGATTTCATCTACATAATGCAAAGCCGTAAATTTCGGGAAGAAGTGGTAAGAAAATTTAATCTGATCCAATATTACAAAATAAAAGAACCGGATTCGCTGAAGGCAATGGAATTGGCAGTGAGAAAATTAAGTGAAGAGACAATGGAGATGTTTTATGATCAGAAGACCTATCTGGTAAACATTAAAGCGGAAACCAAAGATAGAGAACTTTCCCGTCAGATGGTCCAACATCATTTGGATGCCCTGAGCAAATACATTTTAAATAGCAAAATGAGTAAAGGGCGCCAGAAACGACAATTCTTGGAAAAGCAAGTAGAGGAGCATAAACAGATAATGGATTCTCTGGCGATGCAAATGAGGGATTTCCAAAAGAAAAACCGTTCCATAGATATCACTCAGCAAACGCAATCACTGATAAAACTATATAGTGATGTAGTGGCTGAATATATGCAAGCTGAACTGGAATACTCTCTTGCTCTTACCCAATATGATGAGAAATCACCTATAGTAAAGTCTCTAACGGAGAAGATGAAATTATTGAAAAAGAAAGTGCAGAGTTTGGAGAAAAACAATAGTGATCTGGTTCCTGAATATATTGTGCAAATAGATAAAATTCCAGATATATCGATGCAATATGCTCAAATGATGTTGAATGTAGAAATAGAGAAGCAAATAATTGAATATCTATATCCGCAATATGAACTTGCTAAGCTGGAAGAAGTGAAAGACCTTCCTACCTTCGAAATATACGATGCACCTCAAATTGCTGGTATTAGGTCTAAACCCAAAAGAGCAATCACTGTAATTGTTAGCACTGTGGCTGCCTTTATTTTTTCCTGTATTTTGGCCTTGATTTTGGAAAGCTTTCAGGGTGAAAATAGAGAAAAAATATTGGCAATTAAAGCAGCTCTCTTTAGAAAAAGGAAACAATCCTGAATTCCGCAACCCTGAATTTATCGTATAATAACATCAGATTAAACTATCTGATAGCGGGATTATTATTGATAGCGGTAGTTCTGGATTACTTTCCTGTGGATATGGGCTTTAATGATATCTATTTTATCGCGGTGGCCAGCCTATGCTTAATTTATGCTATAATAGATAAGGATATCGCAATAATCAATGAAGTTAATCTTGTTCCGGTATTGTTTTTATTAGCATTATCGGCTTATTCACTAATAAGTTATAACTGGTCGATAGATAAAAGGATTTCGTTAGCCCATTCAAAATTAATCTTAAGAAAAACCGCATTATTTCTCATAATAAGTGTTTTTTGCAGAGATAAAAGAGTGAAGCAATACGCTCACTGGTTCTGGTTTTTTCTAATGCTAGCCTATCTTGGAATTGCTTTTTGGGAAATATCTACCTGGAAACACTTACCTCAATCAATCTATTATAACAGGGCGATTTTTGTTCCAACGGGACCTTTCTATGGTCCAAACCAATTTGGAGCTGTTTTCTGTTTGTTATTTCCGTTTTATCTTTTTATTCCTGAGCTTACAAAAAATAGAAGGTACTTAAGGGTATTTTCGTTTATATGTGCTTTGTTGGTCATTGCCATTGTTATTGTGGAAGGAGCCAGAATTGCCATTATTGCTACATTGGGGATGTTGTTATATACGCTGTTTTTTCTTTATTCGAAAAAAATGAGAAGAACGGGTCTTTTACTAATTGGCCTTATTATTCTGGGGCTCATTATATTTGCCAAGCCTCTTGTAAATTTTACAATTAGTAAATTGAGCGCTGAAATTAGCAGTATTGGGCAAGAATCAAAATCTTGTGTTATGGGCAGTATAAAAATTCGCACTCGCTTAATTCCTGAGAATCTGGAAATATTGGCTCAAAGTGGATTTATGGGTGTGGGTGCAGGTAATGTGGAACGCTATATGCTTTCGGGAAGGATCTATAGAACAGGTGGAATTTCCAATCCACACAATTTCTTTCTGGAACTGATGGCGAATTATGGGCTTGTATTTCTTTTAGGCTTTCTCTATATTTATGGAATCTGGCTCTACCGTCTCTGGCGAGCTATAAAAGCGAATCCAGAACAAAAGAAATATTACGAAATGTTTTTCTTTGTGCTTTTGATGTTTATACCTGCTGCCAGCTTACCCAGCTCGATAATTTGGGAACATCATTACTGGATTCTATTTGCGTTTATCAATGAAATATCTCATCCAGCAAACTGGATGCAAAAGGCAATATGAGTAAATTTGAAAAACTTGTTGAAATTGTAGCAACTCTCAGAACTCCTGGAACAGGATGTCCCTGGGATTTAAAACAAACCCGCGAAACTCTTGTTCCCAATATTATTGAGGAACTATATGAAGTTATCGAAGCCATAGAAAATAAGGACGATAACTCGCTGAAAGAAGAATTGGGCGATCTTCTATTGCATATCGTTTTTCAAGCACAAATATCTAAAGAACAGGGATTATGGTCTATAGACGATGTGATAGATGAAATTATCAATAAACTCATTCGTAGACATCCACATGTTTTTGGAGACCTAAACATAGAAGATGCAGATGCAGTAAAAGTAAATTGGGAACGCCTTAAAAAGAAAGAAAAAACAATGCGGAAAAGTGTTTTGGATGGTATTCCTAAAAAAATGCCGGCTCTTATTCAAGCACAACGAACCCAAGAAAAAGCTGCCGCTGTAGGTTTTGACTGGCAAGATATTAAGCCCATTATGGAAAAAATAGATGAAGAGAAAGAGGAATTTATAGAAGCGTTAGCCAGTAACGAAGAGGAGAAAATACGCGAAGAACTTGGAGATATGATTTTTACTTTGGTAAACTTGGCAAGAAAATTACATATCGATGCCGAAGCGGCTTTAAAAGAATGCACGCGTAAATTTGTTCGCCGTTTTAATAGTATTGAAGAATACTACCGTAAAGAAGGAAAGGATATTAATGAAGCCGATCTTGAAGAGCTCGATTCTCACTGGCAAAGAATCAAGGGACACTAATCTATTCAATCGCCTTAGGTTTATTCTAATCTTTGGCAGTTTAGCCATCTTTATCTTTTTCGGGATTTATATCCAATTTTTGATAAAACAGGCAAAACAGGAACAAGAATATATACCCCGCATCTTTGCTCAATATATTGCTTACACAGATAAGTATTTAAGAGAAGCAGAACTATATGCTCAATTAATTACGGAAATAAGCTCCAAATATTTACAATTTACTACTTCGAGTGATTTTAAACAAGACCTGTGGGATTATATCAGCACAGAGTTTATGCAAGATAATCCAGTCCCAGTTATTATTACCGATCAGAATTTTCAGCCACAACTCTGGAAAAATGTAGGAGTGCCAACTGATACTTTGTTTCAAGAACTCTCGGCAGCGAATCAACGGAAATTGGAAAATTTGATGAAAACAATGATTCAAACCCCCTTAACGGATAATGGCAAAATCAGTGGCTATGCCTTTTACAGTAAACCTATCTCTTTTGCAGAATTTATAAAAAATGTGGATTGTGCTATTATTGTTACCGACCATTATAAACAACCTCTTTTCTGGAGGAATGTAGGTATTCCTGAAGCTGCTAATTACTATGAAATCTCTACTGAAGAACAACAAAAATTGGCTCACCAGATTCAGGAAATGGAAGAAATACCTCTTTCCAATCAGGCAGACAGTTTGGGTTATATTTATTTTTCGAATCCTAAATCCCTCTCCTATATACGCTATATAGTTATTTTGGAGCTTGTTTTTGCTCTAACTGTTGTTTTCTTTGGAGTATATGGCTTATTTCTACTTAGCAGAACAGAAAAGGATACGCTTTGGATAGGCTTGGCAAAAGAAACAGCTCATCAATTCGGAACTCCAATAACCTCATTAATGGGTTGGTTGGATTATTTAAAAGAACCACCTGTAGATGGCAGTGAAAGAGATATAAATCAAATTGTGCAATATATGACTGCCGATTTAGAACATCTAAAAACTATTGCTTCTCGCTTTGGGAAAGTTGGCAGCGTTACAAAACTGGAACGAAATAATTTACATCAAGTTATTGCTGAAACAGTAGAGTATTTTCGGGCTCGTATGCCTCACCTGGGAAACAAAATAGATATCCATTACATCAGCAAGATTGATGATGAAACAGTTTTGATGGATAAAGAACTAATTAAATGGACATTAGAAAACTTGATTAAGAACTGTATGGATGCAATGATTACTAAAGGTGGAAACATAATAATTACAGCTACCAAGAAAGACCCCTGGATCTATATTCATATTCGCGATGAAGGTAAAGGAATTCCACGCAGACAATGGAAACGAATTTTTGAACCAGGGGTAACTTCCAAAACCAGAGGTTGGGGTTTGGGGCTCAGCTTAGTAAAACGCATTATTGAAGATTATCATAACGGCAGCATAAAAGTTCTGCAAAGCACTATTGGTGAAGGCACCACTTTCGAAATTAAGCTTCCTGTTCAGGGAATCAATAAGGAGAAATAAAATGAGCTACATTTTTACCCCTTCACAAATGAAAACCCTTGATGAAAATACGATTAATTGTTTTGGTTTGCCAGCTAGAATCCTGATGGAAAACGCAGGTAAAGGTTGTGCAGATTATCTGCTGCAGAACTGTTCGGAACATTTGAATAATGTGATTATTATTTTACATGGAACAGGAAACAACAGCGGAGATGGCTTTGTTCTTGCCCGGTGGCTAACTATCTATGGTAGAAGAGTCCTTTTATGTAAAGTTCAGGATGGCACGATGACAGAGGAATGTCGTCTCAATTATGAACTTTGCCAATCGCTTAACATTCCAATGATTGGATTAGATAATATTTCTGATACTCTGGAGATTCTGGATAACAGCTCTTATATTGGTATGATTGTTGATGCTGTGTTCGGAACTGGCTATAAAGGTAAATTACCTACTTCGCTAAAGAAGATCTTTCAGAGTGCAAACAACTCACCTGCATTTAAAGTAGCAATAGATATTCCTTCTGGATTAAATGGAGCTACCGGAGAAGGAGAGGATGCTTTTGAAGCGGACTTAACTCTTTGTTTACATTCGCCTAAAATTGGCTCTTTGCTACACACAGGAAAATTGAAAAGCGGAGATCTTGTTACAATTCCGATTGGGATTCCGGATAGTTATAATGATGCTTTTTTCTCTCCCGCTCTTCATATTGATGCTGAAACATTTCAAGTTCCCAAGCGTTATTTGTTGGCTAATAAATCAGATTATGGTAGAGTTTTTATAATAGGCGGTTCTATGGGACTTTTAGGTTCGGTGGCAATGTCTGCCAAGGCTGCTTTAAGAGCGGGAGCTGGTTTGGTTTATTTAGTCAGTCGCGAAGAATATGCCTATTTCTATAATACCAATCCTTCCGAAGTATTGTTTGTTGGTATTCCGTCTAAACCTGAATCTTTGCTCCCTGATTTGAGTGAATTTTCTTCTCTGATAAAGAAAGCTGATAGCATCGTTATTGGACCAGGTTTAGGAACGGATGAATATGGGTATATTATGTTGGAGTTTATATTAAGAACTTCCACAGTTCCCACGGTTGTGGATGCTGATGCTTTACGACTAATTGCCAAAGAGCCATCTTTACAACAGTATATTAAAAAACCCAATATTCTGCTTACTCCTCATTTTGGAGAATTTTGTGACCTGGCTAAGATAGAAATGAGTGCTCTCTATAAAGATACCATCTCTGAGCTCACTAAGTATGTTAAAAATACAGAGGCAAAAGTTCTCTTGAAAAGTGATACTACCATCTTCTACGATGGGAAAAGAATGTTGATTAATACCACAGGTAATGATGGACTTGCTACAGGTGGAAGCGGAGATGTTCTTACTGGCATAATTGGTTCCTTTTGCGGACAGGATATGGAATTGGGAGAGGCAGCTATAAATGCTTCCTTTTTTATGGGTTTTACAACGGAATATCTTGCTACAAAACGCTATCCCTGTTCAATTTTGCCCACAGATATTATAGACAATTTGTTTGTAAGACTTGTTCAGGAGGGATCAAATGAATAAGCTTGCGGCTTTAAATACTCCGATTTTCTGGGCGGAAGGACATCCTGGTTCGCTAAACAGAGAAACCTGGAAAATAGAGGTCTGCGGAAGTTGTAATAAGCCCCAAATCTTCTCCTGGTCTGATTTAATGGAATTACCCCAAAGAGATGTTAAGGGCCGTTTAACAAGTGTTACCAGATGGTCTGTGGAAGGTATTTGGAAAGGGATTCCTCTTTCTGAAATATTAAAAACAGTGCAAAGTAACGATTCCTGTAAATATCTTCGCTTTTGGAGTTTTGGGGGAATATACGATACCTCTATACCTATCGATATTGCTTTTAAAGAAAAATCCCTGCTTGCTCATAGTTTCGAGGGGGAGTTATTAACAGAAGATTACGGAGGACCAATTAGAGCTTTCATACCCTATCTTTGGGGCTATAAATCTGCAAAAAGCGTAGTTAAAATAGAGCTTATGGATTATTATGTTTCTGGCTTTTGGGAAAACCGCGGTTATACAGATAGCGGAGAAATTGAAGCAGGACCTTGCAGAGACCTCAATGATGGGGGAAAGATCAAAACCATACCATCTGGAGAAGTTCTAAAATTTAACTGATGAAACCATCTTTAACCTATCTGAAAGCCATTTTGGCTATGCTATTCTGGTCTGCCACTTTTGTCTGGTTCAAAATTGCCTATCAGACCTATTTGCCCTATGAAGTTACTTTTTTGCGTCTTTTGCTGGCTTCCATTTTACTCTTTATAGTTATGTTGCTCTCTCCAAAAAGGGAAAAAGTGCATAGCAAAGATATTTGGCAAATGATGCTGGTATCTTTTTGCGAACCCTTTATGTATTTTATCGGAGAAGCAAATGGGATGAAAATCGTTGCTCCTGCTTTGGGAAGCTTAATCATTTCTACTATTCCGATATTTTCTGCGATCGGTGCTTGGCTTATCTTGAAAGAGAAATTGCCTTGGTATGTAGTTTTGGGATTGATTGTTTCCACTTCAGGGGTAATCGTTATGAGTTTGGGTAGTGCAGATTTTTCTGCTACTATAAAAGGAATTCTGTTTTTGATGATAGCAGTTTTATCCGGTGTGTTTTATGGAATCTCGGTTCGTAATCTAACCCATCGGTATAGTCCCATAACCATCGTTACTTGGCAGAATTTTTTTGGAATGCTATATTTTTTGCCTCTGTTTCTTATTGTAGACGGCAAACACTTTTTCAGTATTCAACATTCTGCTCAGGGTTTAATAACTATTGCCGCAATGTCTATTTTAGCCTCCGTAATTGCCTTTATACTGTTTACAGGGGTGTTGCGAGATTTAGGAGTGGCAAAATCCAATATCTTTACTAATTTGATTCCAGTTTTCACTGTTATTTTGGCTTATATTGTTTTGGGGGATAAACTAAATTGGACTGGCTGGATAGGGCTTTCCTTGGCTGTTTTAGGTTTGTTTGTATCACAGTATCCGGATTGGCAAAAACGAAAAAAGGATTTTAGGATTAGTTCACGCAGATTACGCTGATTACGCAGATTTGCATTTTAGAAACAAGGATTTAAGGATTATAGGATTAAGAGGATTGAACTTTAGAAATGATGATTATCTAAGAGAGGATTAAAGCCCGGAGGGCGATACAATGATAGCGATGGTGGCGTAAGCCCCTCGAAAAAAAGATAATAGGCCAGGGATGAACAGGATTTTAGAGATTTTGGGGATTAAATCCTTGTTTCTAAAACTTAATCCTCTTAATCCTATAATCCTATAATCCTTGTTTCTATAATTCAACCCTATAATCCTAAAATCCTTGTTTCTAAAACTTAATCCTCTTAATCCTATAATCCTTGTTTCTACAACTAAATCCTCTTAATCCTATAATCCTTGTTTCTACAACTAAATCCTCTTAATCCTAAAATCCTTGTTTCTATAATTCAATCCTATAATCCTAAAATCCTTGTTTCTACAACTAAATCCTCTTAATCCTATAATCCTAAAATCCTTGTTTCTACAACTTAATCTCTTAATCCTAAAATCCTTGTTTCTACAACTTAATCTCTTAATCCTATAATCCTTGTTTCTATAATTCAACCCTATAATCCTAAAATCCTTGTTTCTATAATTCAACCCTATAATCCTAAAATCCTTGTTTCTAAAATCTAATCCCTATAATCCCTAAAATCCTGTTCATCCCTGGCCTATTATCTTTTCTCCTCTCAGACCTAAGACCCCAAGACCTTCAGGCCTCTTGCTATTTAAGCATCAGCATTTTCTTCACTAAAACACTATCCTTAGTTTGCAGTTTATAGAAATAAACCCCACCGGCACAAAGATTACCGCTTTCATCTTTTCCATTCCAAGTTAAGGTATGCATTCCAGATTCGGCTTTTCCCAGATACATAGTTTTAACTAATTGGCCTTTTATGTTATGGATAGTCAAAGAGACATCTTCTGCTTTGCTCAGAGAAAATTGAATCTGAGTACTAGGATTAAAGGGATTGGGGAAATTGGTTAAAGTATAAGGTTTAAGAACAGGATCTTCATTTCCAAGGATGATCACTTCCATAGTAACAGGCATTGATTCCCCCGCAATATATTGTGCAGTAATACTTACCAGATAAGTTACATTGGTTTCCAAACCGGAAAATATCCAGAAATTATCATTGGTGGAACCGCAGAAAACTTCATCCAGATAGATATTATAATGTTCAAAGGGAGAAGTGCTACCTGTAGTAGGATTATCCCACAAAACCATAATTTCATTATTAATTTCTGCGCTTGGATTTAAGGGAGGATTTAAAACTGCTCCAGAATATTTTAAATTCCGGAAAAACTTAAAAGTGCCGTCATAATCGCCCAAAACTAAATCCAAATCACCGTCGTGATCCAAATCCACTAATGCTGGGGTAGCATTTTGGTCTGTTTCAATTCCATTAAAGAGAACATTATTTTCCTCCCAAATTTGGCGTTGCCGAAGGAAGCATTGAACCTCACCAAAGAGATTTCCAGTAACCATATCCAAATCACCATCAGCATCTAAATCTCCAAAAGTGGGAACACAATCGGAACCGACATCTATTGTTCCAAAAAAGCCATTTACAACTTGCCATGAAGGACTTACAGGTGTTCCATTATTCTGATAATAAAATATATTGCCTGCTTCATTACCAACCACCAAATCAAGGTCTCCATCAAAATCCATATCCACTAAACGCGGGCAAGACCATCCCCCAACTGAAACAGCAGGTAAAATACCGGTCTGTTCAATTAAGCCTGTTCCCGTATTATGATGAAAATATAATCCCCCATTTAAATCTCCAACAATTACATCCGGAAAGCCATCAGCATCTACATCGCCAACTGCCACGGCAGAATATATGGAGTGATCAATGGAAGCAAAAAAAGCATTATCCGCTTGCCAGGCAGGTGAATAGGGAGTTCCTGTATTACGATAAAATTTAATATCGCCCATTTGACTGCCACTAATTATGTCATAATCCCCATCCCCGTCAAAATCATAAAAAACAGGATTACTTGCTCCATCCACATCCAAAACACCTCCAAAAAGGGATGTATTTTCTTGCCAAGAAGGGTTTTGTGCCGTTCCATTATTCACATAATACTGCAAAGGTCCATCGGCAGTTCCATATACCAGATCCAATTGTCCATCACCATTTAAGTCAACTAAATCGGGTGAATTCCAGTAAGTGGACATTCCTAAACCGGCAAAAAGAGCATTATTTTCCTCCCAGACAGGATTAGTAGCTGTACCGGTATTTTGAAAATAAACAAAACCATAACTATCACGACCGCAAAATATATCCTGTTTGCCATCCAGATCAAAATCGCAAAAAATGGGGTAAGCATACAGACCTATATCGGCAAGTAAGAGACAGTTATCTTCACTAAATTGTCCGGAAACAGCTGTACCGCTATTAAAATATACATTTACTCTTCCATCTTCACTGAAACCCACTACCAGATCCAAATCGCCGTCGTTATCAACATCGGCTACATCGGGAACAGGATTCATAACAGTATTCAATCCGGAAAAATAACCCCCGCTTTCAGTAAAAACGGGGCTGGCATTAGTTCCGCTATTTAAGAATAAATGAAGACCTGTAAAACCACCAGTAACCAAATCTAAAATTCCATCCCCATTCATATCTGCAGAGACAGAAACTTCTGCGGCAAGATAAGAAATTGAGGACAAAAGATCAAGACCAGGTGAAAAAGCAGGATTGGTAGCACTTCCATTATTCTGTATATAAAGCGGAGCCCGATTTGTATTCCCTAACCAAAAATCATAATCTCCGTCACCATCTATATCCATAAAGCGTGGCTGGGAGAATGAAAAACTGGGAACCCCGCTGGGATTAAAAACATTGTTATCCAGCTCAAAGGGTTGAGCCCAAAGGCATATTGATATAATGAGGATTACGATAATTATATAAAGGCGTTTCATTTTCTTTACCTCTCTTATCATATTGAAAGTATAATAATTTACTTCCTCTTTATTGTCAATCGGAAACTTAAAACCCGACTGTCTATTATCTTTCCTTTCCGGGCTGTACAAAAGCCACAATTGGGTAGCTCTCAGGGGGGTGTTTGAAAAAACAAATTTAATTTAGATTTAGTTATCCAAACTCTCTTATAAAATTTACTCTTAATAGGGCATTCTTCAATTCCCTGCATAGTTTTACTTAAATGACTATTTATCTATTTTCTATCTATTCTTTAACAGAGTTAAAGCAAGTGTTAGGGTAGTGTTAGAGTAGTGTTAGAGGGTCGTTAAACAACCATTTGAAAAACAAGAAGTTAGATACTTGTAATTTAACATTTGCCAGTGAAGGTTACCTGCCCAAGATGCTAACCCCTATTTTCCAGATTATATTCTGCAAAATAGGGGTTATTTTCCGGACTATACTCTGCAAAATAGGGGTTATTTTACTTGACGGCATTCTCTTATTGATTATCTTATCTATATATTGTATCAAGAAAAGGAACTTCTTATGATTAAACGGTTTATTACTTCTCGCATATTAAATAATCTGCATAAAGGAAAAGCAATTTTAATTATGGGAGCAAGGCAGAGTGGAAAGACAACGGTATTAAAAGGTCTTTTCCCAGCTCAGCCAGATGTTTTATATTTGAATTGTGATGATTTGGAAGACCGTAATCTACTGGCTGCAGAGACAATAAGCTCAATGAAACAATTCGCCGGGAAAAGCAAATATATCCTTATAGATGAAGCTCAAAGGGTTCAGAATATTGGCTTAAAGTTAAAACTCTTAGTGGATAATTTTCCTGAAGTGCAGATTATTGCTACCGGCTCATCTTCCTTTGAGTTATCCAACCAAATAATGGAACCACTCACCGGCAGAAAATATGAATTTTACTTATATCCATTTGCTTATCAGGAACTTGCAGATAATTTTGGAGAATATCAGGAAAGGAAAGAATTAGCTAACCGCTTAATTTATGGTTCTTATCCCGATATTGTTACTCATCCCTCCGAAGCTGCTACTCTGCTTAATCATCTGGTAGGCAGCTACTTATATAAAGATATTTTCACTTTTCAAGACCTCCGTAAACCGGAACTTTTAGACCGTCTTCTTAACGCTTTAGCTTTGCAAATTGGTTCAGAGGTCTCCTATAATGAACTGGCTCAATTAATTTCTACGGATCAAAAAACAATTCAAAAGTATATTCAGCTTTTAGAGCAGGCATATATCATTTTCCGTTTACCAAATTACTCTACAAATCAGCGTAATGAAATTAAGCGTTCTCGTAAAATCTATTTTTGGGACAATGGTGTGCGAAATTGCTTAATAAACGATTTTAGAGACATTGCAGTTAGAGATGATATAGGTAAATTGTGGGAGAATTATATTGTCTCTGAAAGAATGAAGCTGCTTTCTAATGCCGGGATTCTGCGCAGGTCATATTTTTGGCGTAATATCCACAAATCCGAAATTGACTATCTGGAGGTCTATGAAGATAAAATTACTGCTTATGAAATTAAATGGAATCCCCGGCGAAACTTCAAAGCAACTGCTTTTACTTCTTTGTATCCAAAAGCAGGATTATTCTTTATAAATCCTGAAAACTATTCTGAGTTTCTGTATGTTTGAGCTTAAATTATGTTTGTCAACTATAGAGTTAGCCACCATATTGACAATAGACATTAGGTAAGAACTAAATTCTATTTCCTCTTTCAGATTAAAATTAAATCCCTCTAATCTTAAATATTTTAAATTGGAATCAGCGGTATCTGCATAATCTGCGTGAGATTCTCTCTATATTTTCAACTCCAATATTTTCTATCCAGAGTACGGTATTGAATTGCCTCGCTGATATCATCGGGAAGTATGTTCTGGCGTCCATCCAGATCTGCTATGGTTCTGGAAACTTTTAGAATTCTATCAAAGACCCTTGCTGAATAGCCCATTTTATCTATCGCATTTTGCAGTAGGGTATTACATTCATCATCCAGAATACAGAATTTGCGCAATTGGCGGGAGTTCATTTGGCTGTTATTAAATATGCCCTTTCCCTTGAAACGCTCATATTGAATGGTACGAGCTGTATTTACTCTATTTCTAATATCAGAAGATTTATCGCCAGTAGGTAAAGAAGCCAAGTCCGCATAACTAACGGTAGGAACTTCTACATGGATATCAATTCTATCTAAAAGCGGACCAGAAACTCTGCTCCGATAACGCAAAATTGAACCCCATTCACAAGTGCATTGATGATTGGGAATATTGGCACCGTAATATCCACAAGGACAGGGATTCATACTGGCTATTAGCATAAATTCAGCTGGAAAAGTTAAACTGGAAGCTGCGCGGGAAATTGTTACTACTCCATCTTCCAGAGGTTGCCTCAAGACCTCTAAAACTACTCTTTTAAATTCCGGAAGCTCATCCAAAAATAGAACTCCTCTATGAGAGAGAGAAACCTCTCCCGGTTTGGGAAATGCACCACCTCCAATTAAAGCAACATCACTAATTGTATGATGGGGTGAGCGAAATGGTCTGGTAGTTAAAATACCATTCCTAAAATTCTTGGAATAGCCAGCTACAGAATGAATTTTCGTTGCCTCCAATGCCTCTTCCAGATTCAATTCTGGTAAAATTGTCGGAACTCGACGTGCCAACATTGTTTTGCCACTTCCGGGGGGACCAATCATCAAAACATTATGACCTCCAGCAGCGGCAACTTCTAATGCCCGTTTTACTTGAAACTGACCTTTTACATCACACATATCTACAGGAAAATCATTCAACACTTGAAATATCTTATCTCGATCAACCTTGGCAGCTTGTATTTTTATTTCGTTACAAAGCCAACCGACACATTCCTTTAAAGAAGTTACGGGAATTACTTGAAGTCCTTCAATTATAGCAGCTTCTTCTGCATTCTCCAAAGGGACAATGAGAGTATCAATTCCATCCTTTTTGGCAGCTAAAGCAATAGGCAAAACACCTGACACTGGACGAACATAGCCATCTAAAGAAAGCTCTCCTATAACCGCTATTTTATCGTAAGCTATTATCTGAAAAATTTTGTTGCACTCCAAAATAGCTAAGGCAATCGGTAAATCCAAAGCAGCACTATCCTTCTTTAAATCTGCAGGAGCAAGATTGATAGTATAGTGTTGAGTACTGATTTGATAACCGGCATTTTTTATCGCAGCCAAAACTCTATCTTTGCTTTCTTTTACTGCATTAGAAGCCATTCCTACAATGTTCATAGGATTAAAACCAGCTCCAATATCAGCTTCCACAGAAATCTGATAAGCATCTATTCCAAGAGTAGTGTATGAAAGAACAATTCCAACCATATCCTTTTTCCTTAATATTTTACATCAGGCCATCAAAAAAGTAGAAAGTTACAAAGTCAAGGAAAAAGATCTTCTCAAACAGACTTCGCTTGATTTACAGATTGAATAGGTATGGTTTACACGGGAATAAGGAGATCTTAGAGATCTTAAAAATTTGGAAGTGATCGCTGCCTGTAAATCTCTTTTCACAATCCTAAAACTTATTTGGGATTTAAAAGTGATACTTACTATTGAAGCAACAACCGATTATGCCCTTAATCCCATAAGCGATAATTGGTTATAAAGTAATAGCTATTATGCAGTTATCTGTTCTCAGCCTAGTACTTCCAAAATCTTCTTCTTATTATCTTTTTTCTTAAAGATAAATGGCATAAGAATTGCATATTAGTTAGGATAATCGGGATACATATTATTATATCCTGCAAACTAAATGCTGAGGAAAAAATGAATACAGAACAACTTATGACCCTTGCTGTAAATAAAAATGGCTTTGTTTTTGATCCTGAAAATGGGATAAGCTATACTGTAAACGAAACAGGCCTTTTTATTCTGCAGAAATTACAATCGGGAGTTACAAAAGAAGAGATCATCGACTTCTTAACCGAAGAATATGAAGTTACTGCAAAGAATGCTGAAAGTGATTTAGATCATTTTATGGCAATGCTAAAAGCCTTGAATTTGATTGAGGAATAAGAGCAATGTTACAATTAGATGATCTACAGATTAGCATTGCTGTATCTGGGTTAAAAACAGGTGATAATCCCCAACCTGGAATTCCAGTAATTCGTTCGCTTAGAGCTGCTGGTTTTAAAGGTAAAATAATCGGCTTTGTTTATGATGCTATGGAATCCGGAATATATCTGGAAGATATAGCAGACGAGATTTATCAGATGCCTTATCCTTCCACGGGTGCGGAATCATTTTTAACCCGCTTGGGTTATATCAATTCCAGAAGTAAAATTGATGTTATTATCCCTACTTTGGATTCTGAAATTCCGCTTTATATTCGTTTACAAAAAGAGCTCCAAGAACTTGGTATACATACTTTTATCTGCACAGAGAAGCAATTTAACCTGCGCGATAAAAGCAAGCTGTTTCAGTATTTTACATCTGAAGATATTACGGTTCCTAAAACAGTCCTTTTAAATAGTGTTGCAGAAATCAATAAAGCCATCCAAGATATAGAGTTTCCAGTTTTTATTAAAGGTCATCTCTACGAAGCATATAAAGCCAATAATATTATAGAAGCTCAAAAGTATTTTCTGGAGCTTCAGGCAAAATGGGGCTTACCGGTTATTCTGCAAGAGCTTATTGAAGGTGATGAATTTAATGTTGTTATTTTAGGAGATGGCAAAGGAAACTGTTTAGGAATGGTTCCACAACGAAAACTGGTTATAACAGATAAGGGCAAAGGTTTTGGAGGCGTAGTAGTAAACAATCCTGCTCTGGAGAAATTTGCGCAGAAAGTGATAAAATCACTTTCTTGGCGAGGGCCCTGCGAACTGGAAATTATTAAGGACAAAGAGGGAGCTTTTCATTTACTGGAAATTAATCCTCGTTTTCCTGCCTGGGTTCGTTTAGCGGAAGGATGTGGCCAAAATCAACCTGCGGCAACTGTCTTACTGGCATTAGGTAATCAAATTGAAGAATTGCCTCCTTTTAAACCAGGAGTTCTTTTTATCCGTCATTCAGAAGATATTATCAGTAATATCAACCTTCTGGGTGAAATATCTGTTAATGGTGAACTGATAAGAAAGCAAATAAAGCAAGAGGAAATTAAAT
>Ga0208459_1001880_pt1 | contig 18884 bp, 19 predicted proteins | sample AD_UKC087_MetaG_FD_184433 | JGI IMG/M metagenome (GOLD analysis project Ga0208459, IMG submission 184433) | Active sludge microbial communities of municipal wastewater-treating anaerobic digesters from USA - AD_UKC087_MetaG (SPAdes) (version 2) | ecosystem: Engineered > Bioreactor > Anaerobic >... | reverse complement strand
TCCTCAGTTCCTCTTGTACCTCAGGCTTCAGCCTCCGTGTGTCTCTCTTCTCCATGTCATAATCATACCACAGATCATGTTATCTTTCTATTTTTATTTGCCGTGGCAATAAAGAGACATGTTGTATTCTGGAGATGGATCTTCAAACACGGGGACTGGTAAGGAGAGACGTGATTCCGGCTCTGCAGCGCGGGGAATCCTCTCTGATGGCGATTTGCCAACAGATTCAACCTTGATCTCTTTTCTCTGGTATTTCCGGAATACTGTGCCCATGTCGCTAAATCCACGCCCCCGCGCAGGGGGCGACGGTATATCATTCCGACCATGCAACGACCATTTATTGTTTCAATCCACGCCCCCGCGTAGGGGGCGACTACCATCCGGCGGGGTAGCGGCTGGCCCAGTCGAAGTTTCAATCCACGCCCCCGCGCAGGGGGCGACTAGGTGGCACTGATGTGATGAGACAGAAGGGCACGTTTCAATCCACGCCCCCGCGCAGGGGGCGACACAAATTACTTAACGGCTGTCAACACTTTTTTCTTGTTTCAATCCACGCCCCCGCGCAGGGGGCGACGTTTACCTCACAAACAGGTGCTCGAAGATTCACGAGTTTCAATCCACGCCCCCGCGCAGGGGGCGACGCATAAAGGATGCAACGCGCGTGCGCGGATAGATGTTTCAATCCACGCCCCCGCGCAGGGGGCGACAAAACCCCCTTCTTTGAGAAGGGAAGGTGTAACTGTTTCAATCCACGCCCCCGCGCAGGGGGCGACCTGGGCAAAGACCTTCCAGGCGCTTGACACATCTGTTTCAATCCACGCCCCCGCGCAGGGGGCGACATCCCCCGGTCTTGGCAGGCAACGGCATCACCTTGTTTCAATCCACGCCCCCGCGTAGGGGGCGACCAGCCGGATCTGCCTGGGTTCCCAGGGTTGGCAGGTTTCAATCCACGCCCCCGCGCAGGGGGCGACCCACCAAGTTGTGTGCCACCTGTTGTCAAACTCATTGTTTCAATCCACGCCCCCGCGCAGGGGGCGACGCCACTCATGCGAGTTTTTCCCTCTCTTGATCTCGTTTCAATCCACGCCCCCGCGCAGGGGGCGACTCTCATCTGGTAGCCCTTTCCATGAATGAAGCTGTGTTTCAATCCACGCCCCCGCGCAGGGGGCGACTTCTTGGGCTTCTCTGGGAGAGCATCGACCTTAGGTTTCAATCCACGCCCCCGCGCAGGGGGCGACTCTTGGGCTTCTCTGGGAGAGCATCGACCTTAGGTTTCAATCCACGCCCCCGCGCAGGGGGCGACTGTATGCCAGGATAATCATTTACTTTGGCCCTATGTTTCAATCCACGCCCCCGCGCAGGGGGCGACACATCGACGATCTGAAAGTTTCCCATATGCGGATAGTTTCAATCCACGCCCCCGCGCAGGGGGCGACACAAGGAACACCTTCAACCAAAATAGAGAAGATAAAGTTTCAATCCACGCCCCCGCGCAGGGGGCGACTCCTAGACAACGACAGGGACGCCGAGATCATCCTGTTTCAATCCACGCCCCCGCGCAGGGGGCGACCATGGGCATGCGCCACGATCTGCAGACCACCCAGGTTTCAATCCACGCCCCCGCGCAGGGGGCGACGCTCGACCCGCTGCGGGAGACAAAGGCCCACACCGTTTCAATCCACGCCCCCGCGCAGGGGGCGACAGAGCATTTTCGTGATGGAACCCTCCACGTGCTTGTTTCAATCCACGCCCCCGCGCAGGGGGCGACCTGGATTCGTAGAGTTCATGGTGCGCCAGGTCATGTTTCAATCCACGCCCCCGCGCAGGGGGCGACGATATGTCTTGTCCGTCTGTGTGCTGTCCAGGTTGTTTCAATCCACGCCCCCGCGCAGGGGGCGACTACATGATGTCAGCTATCACGGGCTGGTTCTCTCTCTGTTTCAATCCACGCCCCCGCGCAGGGGGCGACTGAGCGCCACGGCCCCGGCCTCGGTTGCGGATTGGTTTCAATCCACGCCCCCGCGCAGGGGGCGACATGTGTGCGAAGGCTGCGTCAAGGACATCGTTATGTTTCAATCCACGCCCCCGCGCAGGGGGCGACTAATGTAGGCAAGGAGCTTCACGGCGTCATGAGTGTTTCAATCCACGCCCCCGCGCAGGGGGCGACGTTAAGTTTCGATGCAACAGCAAACATGGGTTCAAGTTTCAATCCACGCCCCCGCGCAGGGGGCGACTTGGTGTAAACATAAATATCCCAAATGCGACATACGTTTCAATCCACGCCCCCGCGCAGGGGGCGACATGAGGGGGAGAAACTGGACGGTGCAACCATGTTGTTTCAATCCACGCCCCCGCGCAGGGGGCGACTCCTCCGATGCGTGATGCTCCGAGATCCTGTGCATGTTTCAATCCACGCCCCCGCGCAGGGGGCGACTTGTCGCCAGCGGTCATTGCGGTGATGGCTGCCTGTTTCAATCCACGCCCCCGCGCAGGGGGCGACCTGGCATTGTGGTTTACCTCCCTATTTCCATGATGTTTCAATCCACGCCCCCGCGCAGGGGGCGACACATGGCATGTGCTGCAGACCTGCGGGTCACCTGGTTTCAATCCACGCCCCCGCGCAGGGGGCGACCAGATGCTGACCAAAGCATAAGGGGGGGCGTCATGTTTCAATCCACGCCCCCGCGCAGGGGGCGACCCACCTCTAATCTGGTAACAGCAACCACGATCTTGTTTCAATCCACGCCCCCGCGCAGGGGGCGACCGACGACGCGCCCACGGGCATGACCGGCATCACGTTTCAATCCACGCCCCCGCGCAGGGGGCGACGATATAGGGGGGCCCGGATATGGCGCAGGTAGTTGTTTCAATCCACGCCCCCGCGCAGGGGGCGACGGTGGAGTACGAGCACACCGAGCACGGCATCGTGTTTCAATCCACGCCCCCGCGCAGGGGGCGACGTGGGATGGCGGCAGCACAAGGCGGTGCGCATCCCGTTTCAATCCACGCCCCCGCGCAGGGGGCGACTTGACGGGATAGCCGACGACATCGTTGCCGACACGTTTCAATCCACGCCCCCGCGCAGGGGGCGACATCAGCAGCCTTTAAGGTCTCCTCTTTCTTGATGTGTTTCAATCCACGCCCCCGCGCAGGGGGCGACCGGACCATTGCGGCTGCAGACTATGCGACAGCAGCGTTTCAATCCACGCCCCCGCGCAGGGGGCGACGGAATAATGAGGTAAATCATGGAGCTTGTACGACAGTTTCAATCCACGCCCCCGCGCAGGGGGCGACTGGCATCGGTCACGGCCGGGGTCACGGTGAGCACGTTTCAATCCACGCCCCCGCGCAGGGGGCGACCCAGTTGTACTGGTGCTGCATACGGTTTTCGGATGTTTCAATCCACGCCCCCGCGCAGGGGGCGACTGCTGGTGAACATCATGTACGGCGATGGTGGCGTGTTTCAATCCACGCCCCCGCGCAGGGGGCGACCAAAGCTCCACTCCCCAGAGGTTGCCGTGGTCTTGTTTCAATCCACGCCCCCGCGCAGGGGGCGACGTGAACATCAAGTTCCTGTCTGGCACTATCTCTTGTTTCAATCCACGCCCCCGCGCAGGGGGCGACTCTCCACCTGGTACGCGCTGCCATAGACGAGATTGTTTCAATCCACGCCCCCGCGCAGGGGGCGACTCCCTGCAGATATACGAGTCCATGCGCTCGAGCATGTTTCAATCCACGCCCCCGCGCAGGGGGCGACTAGAGGGTCTCCATGGGCCGGTTGTAGGTGAGCTCGTTTCAATCCACGCCCCCGCGCAGGGGGCGACGCGACGACGCGCCCACGGGCATGACCGGCATCACGTTTCAATCCACGCCCCCGCGCAGGGGGCGACTCCGCTAACTCTACAAGCCTTTTCGGGAGACCTTGTTTCAATCCACGCCCCCGCGCAGGGGGCGACAGTGGCCCTCTACATTAGCGACAAAGAGGCACTTGTTTCAATCCACGCCCCCGCGCAGGGGGCGACTTTATCTCCTATGGTACATTTCAAGGGTCTCCTGTTTCAATCCACGCCCCCGCGCAGGGGGCGACTATGGGGGAGGAGCCAGAGGTATGGGCAAACCGGGGGTTTCAATCCACGCCCCCGCGCAGGGGGCGACTGGAAACGCCGGAAGATCCGGCTGAAGGGTCAAGTTTCAATCCACGCCCCCGCGCAGGGGGCGACGTATTGTTCTCATCTACATACTCACTATCTGTTCGTTTCAATCCACGCCCCCGCGCAGGGGGCGACTGGAGGAACTGACCGACCTTACCAAGTCTGAATTCGTTTCAATCCACGCCCCCGCGCAGGGGGCGACTGTCTTCTTCTATCTTCTTCTTTTCAATGAGTTTTCCCTGTCTTCTGCGCGAACCATCTGCCTCTTCGTACTTACCGATATTCTATTTTCAAAGAACATTCTCATTTCACCTGTGATTTCAAGCTGTTTTATCCTTCGCGAGCACCCTTGGTTTTCCATGTCATCTACAGGTTCGCGAGCCGTTAGATGATAAGTGTTCCTTCCTGATCTATTGGTTTCTTCGCACCTACATGCTCAACTCTTCTCCTCCAGTTCGATCCGAGATAATAGAACCTGAGACTATCTTTTGACGTGTCTATTTCATCGATGAGCATCTGCTTTAAAGCTACCCACTGGGCGGGATCCACGATGCACTCAAAGACTGAGAACTGAACACGCTGGCCGTAATCCTGGCATGTCTTGGCTACCCTCCGTAAACGAGCCTGCCCTCCTTCATCAGTAACAGCAACATCGTATGTAATAAGAACAAACATGGCTGCTCCTAAATTACCAAGGGGGGGGGTGACAGATTGTCCCTACCCCTCTACTGTATACTCTCTATCCTTTATTTCCATATGAACGGCGGGTAACCGTCAATGTCGCCCCGCAGATACCGTGCGAGAAGAAGCGCCTGTACATGGAACAGCAGCCCGATGGAAACCTTCTCGTCAATGAACGGATGAATGATCTCCTCCCGCTTCCTTTCCTGGTATGCGACAAGAACGACCTTCCTCGTTTCATCATTCATGATGACCGCCCCCGAATCCATCCTGATGAATCCCTTTGCCTGGACCCTCTTCAGGTTGATGAGGGAAAGAACGAGCCTGTCTGCCAGGAAAGGACGAAACTCCTCCATGATGTCCAGTGCGAGTCCAGGCCTTCCTGGCCTGTCTCGATGCAGAAATCCCACCGCCGGGTCCAGCCCCACCCCCTCGAGGGCAGAGCGTATATCGTGGACAAGCAGGGTATAGATGAACGACAGGAGGCAGTTCACATTGTCCAGGGGCGGCCGCCTGTTCCGTTCGGCAAAAGCGAAGTCATCCTTCTGTGACACGATGAGTTGATCAAACACATTGAAATAAGCATGTGCCGCGTCTCCCTCGAAACCGCGCACCACGTCGAGGTTGTTTTCCTTCTCAAGGGTGTCAAGATATGTCGTCAGCCGATGTACCGCGTTTCCGACCCTCTCGGTATCCATGAATTCCTTTTCTCCGTGGTCACGCATGGCCCTGAGGAGCACGGTCCTGCTGTTGGCTATCTTGCCCATGAGGACCATACGCGCCATACCTGCGGAGAAGGTCTCGTCATCAGCCCTGCGATACTGCTCCCGCCGGAGGAGTACATTACCCGTCACCGGGCCCTGTACCCGTGCGAGAAAACGTCCGTATTCGCTGAGGAAGCTCAGTCCGACACTGTTCTGTGCGCAAAAGCCCATGAGAAAGGGACTGCATGCAACGTTACCGAAGCACACGATGCCGCCGAGTGTGTGGATGGGCACTCTCAGCTTCACTTCCTTTTCCACGTTGACTACAACGGTCTCTCCCTCCTTGGAGAGATAGGCACCCTGCGTGGTTACAAAGAGGGTATTGAGGAGTTTCTTCATGGCTCCCTCACCATCCGGGAGATGTAGCCTCTGACTGTCCTCTTCTTCTGGACCGTCCTGGGCAGACAGCTCTCCATGAGGGAACATTGCTCGCATCGTTTCGCGTACACTGGAGCAGGGGTCTTGCCCGACGCAATGAGTTCCCGGGTCTTCAGGGCGGCCGCCTCCGTTTCCTTTCGCAATGCATCACTAAAAGCGACATCCAGCCTGTGCCTTGTCCTCCCATAAAAAAGCGCGCCCTCAGGAACGGATACATTCAGCATCTCTTCGAGGCACAGCGCCTGCGCGCAGAGTTGGATTCTGTCGCACTCATCACGTTTCGGCTTGCCCCGCTTGTATTCCACTGGGTACGGGACCCACCTGCCTTCTTCGGAACGATGAAACTCGATCACATCAGCCTTCCCGATGAGGCCGAGCCTCAGGGAACGAAGCGGTACGCCGTGCTCGATGCGCACGTCGCGGCGTGATTCACGTTTCTCGTCGTGCACGTGATCGTGCATGAGCCTGCCTTCGGCCGTGAGCACGCTCTCGCTCCAGACCTGCTCGATGTGGATCAGCGCGCACTGGCGCGGACAGAAGGCGTAGTGCTGCAGGGCCGAAAGCTGGATGAGGTCGTCCATGTCATACATGTCTATTACCTAATTTATTACCTATATTAATTGTTATTACCTAATTCCCTTTCTTCTTCCATCTGGCATTCCTGCCACGTCCGAGGCACGCCACTACACCCCGCCCCTGGAGATCTTTCAGCACACGTCTTACCATATCAATACCGACGCCCGGGCACTGCCGCATGATATCCGCGACAGTGAAATCTCCGCGGAATTTCTGAACTGCATGAGTAATCACCCCGGTCTTTTCTCCACGGGGTTGCGGCAGACCACTCAACCTTTCTTCAAATTCTCTGTATGCATCTTTTAGGATAAAACAGATGTAGTTGATATAGGGCCAGGGGTTGTGATTGCCTTCATGCCACCCCAGGGAGCTTTGATTCAAGGTTTCGTAGTAACGCTCCTTGTTCTGCTCAATGAGCCGTTCAATGCTGATGTACCTGCCAACTTCGATCCCTTGATGGTAACACTGAAGGAGCAAGAGCAGGCGCGATACCCGGCCGTTCCCATCGCGGAAAGGATGGATGCACAGGAAATCGAGGTTGAATGCAGCGAGTGCGATGAGGGGATGAACACGCTTCTCTTCGACACACTCATGCCAGGAATCCAGGAGCCGTTTCATGAAGGCAGGGGTACTCTTTGCAGACACTGTTTTGAACCGGATGCTCGATGTACCGTCAGGGTGCTTCTCAATGATGTCGCTGTCTTTCTCCTTGTATTTCCCGGCATCCCATGTATCGCCACGTGTCAGGCTGTGGAGCTTCTTTATCGTGTTCTCTGAAATAGGTAATATTGATCCTTCACAGTGGATGAGGTCGAGGGCCTCGCGGTAACCGCGCACTTCTTCCTCGGACCTGTCGTGGAGGAGTGACCTGCCGAAGATGATGGTGCCGATGCGTTTCCGGTCGACCTCTATACCTTCGATGCGGTTGGATGAGACCGCACTCTCGATGAGGGCGTGCTCCTTGAGGGCCTTCAGGCGCTGGGGGGCCTGCTTGGTGTAAAGCTCCTGACGGCCTTTGGCTTCGCTGATGTCGGAAAGATACCAGGAGGTGGTTGCGGGGAGAGTATCGAGGCCTGCTAAGAGGTGTTTGAAAGTCATCATACGGAAGGGATCACTCCTTAATGTCTGCATTGAGTGCGGTTATCCGGAATTTCCGGGTAACCGCACTTGTTGTTTACTTGATGCGGATGTTCCTGAATCAGGGTCATATTCTCTTTTCAATCGCGACGCCCTGCACCAGAGAATCATCTATGGAAACCGTATAGTCGGAGAAGTCCCTTGCAGGTTTATCTGCATCACCTGTCCTGGTTATCTTTACACGATTAAACAAAGTGTGTGCAGGGACATTGCCCATTTTTGAGTCATGCTTAAAAACGACCAATGCACGGGTTTCCATCTGTCCGCGTGCCGCCGAACGGTCGTGTTCAAACATGTTGGTCAAAGCATCCCAGAGCAGCGTAAGATCATCTTCTGTGAACCCTGTCTGCCCGGCCAAAGGCGCGGAGATGAAGCCATGGCAGCGATAGAGCGCATAAGGAACAGTGAATTTCCGGCCCATGGTGCGATTGTCGCCCTGCTGCTTTTCCGCCTCTTCTGGTGTGGTAACCGCCATTCTAGTGATACTGTGTTCAAGTGGTACAATTTGATCAACACTACGCGAGAAAGTGAGCTGTACAGGGCCCCGTACTTGGCCGGCATTCTCACCTGTTGACATGACTGCCCCGAACGTCCTGACATCATAGAAACGTTTACACATAACTTCTTTTGCTGCATCTGTCTTCTCGCCTTTTTGCTTATCCTTGACTCCCTCCTCCTTATGGGCCTCAGCAATGAGGTTGTTCAGGATGGCTCTCTCCTTAATGAAGATATCAAAATTCGCCACACCGTTTTTCGTGAGTTGCACATAGTTTCTCACCTTTCGCTTAATGCACACATCTGTGACAAGACCGTGTCCGGTCTCCGGGTCGATGCGGGGAAGGTTGCCAGCATCCGGGTCCCCATTGGGATTGCCGTCCTTGACATCAAACAGTAAAACAAAGTCATATCGATTCTGGATAGCATTTGCCATGGATAGATCTCCTTTCTGTGAATTCAATATAGTGTCTATTGGTTATCTTTCTTTGTGAAGAAGTCCTGTCGCTGGTGATAGTATCCAACTGCGAACCGTCCCTGATCGGAAAGCGTCAAATGGGCCGGGAAGTCAGTGATCTCTGACATGATCTCCCCGATGATCCGTTCCAGATTAATAGCTCGACCTCTGTTCTCCAGCTTGGATATGTGGTGGTTCTTCAGTTTCATGAGATGGGAGAAAACCGCCACTGGAGTGCTGGATGCCGCACCGTAGAAACGGTCGCGGATGGTGGCGTTGATACCAGGATTGGCCTCCTCCTGCGCCTTTTCGAGCACTGCGAACAGGCGCCCCAGACGATAGCCGATATTGCTGTTGCTTGTATCGAGTGACATTCCTACCTCCTTTGCATCGGGCTGATAATAGCGTGCTTCCCGCACGAGCACTGCCTTGATAAGTGCAGCTCGCGGGTATGTGATTTCTCTTTCGGCCCGCACCCTTCTCAATGCCGAACTGAGCAATGATTTCGGATATGGTGTACCTGAAAGTATCGTCCTGAAGAATTCGCCTGCCAGATTCGGCTGAATGTTTTCCGATTTCCCCTGAAGCGCAGTGGCTACAAGCAGTCGGAATAAGGAGAGTGTCTCAGGCTGGTTCGGGCCATGCACAATGGTACAGTCATCGAAATGATGGACAATGTTGTCGACAACCTGCTCGACAGTGCCATCGTACCAGAACCGGACAGCGATCCGGGCTGCATTGGGTGCAAGTCCCAGCACATAGAATCGCGTCTGCGGATCCAGTTCACGCCTGCTGCCTAACTGAGGGGCACGGAACGCGGCGATCATGCTTTTATGATCCTGGGTATAGTCTTCCTTTGCCGGTTCTCCAAAGAGATCCGCAAACACGTCCTCTAGAGGATGCTTCTTTTCGGCCCAGAAGACAGTGCTCGCATCACCAACCTGGACCCTCTGATGTGATCCTCTCTTAAGTAAATGGTTTAATGCTGTGGTGTACGCAAATTCTGCTCTTGCGCCGACAGGTGCATTTTCACCTTGTTCCTTGCCGTAAGATCTGAATGCATCTAGGTTGAATGATACGATGTTTGCCCCTGAAGTCTGTGCATTCCACACCCCCTTTATTGCAGTATGCAGTCTTACGGGACGACCCGGTTCACCCGTGATAAGGCAGATGCTGTCTGGTTCTTTCTCTTTCTTCTTATGAGAAATTGCATGAACAACCGATGGCCTTTCACAGACAAGACATTTATCTCCTTCAAGCTGAAAGCTCACCAATGACCCTGTCGCTTCGATTTCATTCCAGCATGGATGAGAGAAAAGCGTTTTCCAATCCTGCTGCTTTAAAAAAGATAAAACAGCCGCCACTCCGGTATCAGAGCCCAACTGTTCAGAAAAGGCTTTGATTCGATGAACAAAGGCCTTTTTCTGCTCCTTTGCCCGAGGCAGTAGCTTTTGTGTCTCTTTTTTAGGGTCGGGTTTCGGTCTTCCTACAACATAAGGTGGGGTGTCCCAAAGCAAGTTTGCTGCTATTCCACTGGTTTTCTTCACCGCTCTGGGCACGGTGAACTGCCTGCCGATCTTCTTCTTGCCTTCTCCACTTCTGGTGTCCTGTATGTCAACGAATTTACCATTCTTATCTATGATAATAAGAAAAGGTATCTCTTTCTTTTCAAATCCTTCCATTGCTATATTGCCATCAGTAGCTACAATGCGGTGGTAGTATTCTGTCAGCGCCTGCAGTATCATGATCTCACCTCCGCTTTCCTGAGATCGATCCTGCCGTTTTCAAGAACAGCCCTGAAAAACGATGGCCTGCAGTTTGTCGTGCATGAATGGACATGGTTGCCATTATTGCCCTGCGGATCATGGGTTATGTCGTACAGCATCCAGCCCAGATCCCGGGTCAATGCAATCGGTTCAGGCAGAGGTTGCTCGTCAGTAATCAATTTGAAATGTGCCGAGAATTCCCGACAGCCAAGATAAGGCATGTTGAAGCATTGCCCCTTCTCTCCACGGCGCATGAACATCTCCTGAAACTTGATCAGGTTATCTTCCGGACCGGCCCTGTCGGTCATCTCAAAGTGGGCATGGATGGTATATGCCACATCCCTGAGAAAGAGGCCTGCCCTCTGTTGCCGCTGATCCTCAATGAAGAGGCCCTCCGACCGGGGTGACATCTTTGAACCTACCTCGTTTCGCCGGACCGATTCCCAACGGATCGGCATGAGTACATCGATCTGTTCCACCTTCCAGCATATGGCAGGTTTCCAGAGGATGGCTTCGAGCATTCCCCGTGCAGCCGATGGTGTCAGAACGTCATAGGAAACACGCTCCACCTTCATCTCCGGTCTCGTAAAGCAGGCGTTGTCACCCCAAACCTTTACTCGATGCGTTTTACTCTTCATCACTGTTCCATTCATGGGTCCTCCTCTTGCAGTTTCATATGATCAGGTCATCAGGATCGAAAATGATGGATTTATCCGGGCAGAATCCCATGTTCTCATCATACATGGAACTGAGGGCCTGAATGTATATTCCTGGATATATCTGCCTGATTGCGCCATCCTTCAGCAGACGCTCATGGAGATACCTGGGCAGGTTCACAACATAGCGCTGTAACTGCCGGAAAAGATATCGATCAGGCTCTCTTCTTTCAAGCTCCCTGATCAGCGATTCCCCTTCCCGGTAAGACACAATGACCGACTCCTGCCTGCTGTCATCGATGAGTTTGAACTTTCTTGCTGCTGTCCTGAAACTGAAACGAAACTCAGAATCGGGCTTCAGGTCCTGCATGATCCCCTTCGCATCGAGCCTATCTCCCTGGATCCAGTACAACTCCTCGAAGAAAGACGTGAAGCAATCGGGCGATATCGGATCTGCCAGACCCTTTTCTAGTATTCGTTTCCCGATCCCGGCTGCCTGCCTGAGGTAACCCGCCGGGGGTTCGCTGGGCAGCCGGAAGATAATGACTTTGCCGCTTTCCATCAATCCCTCGCGATTGCAACGGCCCGCTGCCTGGGCCACAGAATCGAGGCCGCACAGGGCCCGGTACACCACCGGAAAGTCAACATCCACACCGGCCTCAATAAGCTGGGTGCTGATCACTCGGGTCGGTATGCCTGCTTTCAGGCGGTCTTTGATCTCGGCAATGGTATGAGATCGATGCGCGCCGCACATCAATGCAGAAAGGTGGTAGGTGCCTTCAGGCATGAGCTTCCAGAGCATGCGGCAGTCATCCCGGCGGTTCACGATACAGAGCACCGATGGATGCTGGCATAATGACTCGGCAACAGATTCCCAGCTCATCGGTTCAGAGAGCGGATGGGCCGTCTCGATCTCCACACGTTTGAATTGAGCATGCAGCGCTTTGGGGTTGGGGATGATTTCACTCACATCCTGCAGTCCGGTAAATCCGAATGACGGCTGTGGTGAAAAAGCTGGCTGTGTGGCCGTGGTCAGCAGGAATGTAACGTAGTAGTTTCTGCGAAGTTCATTCAGGCTGAACAGGATCGGGTTTAGATATTCCGGCGGCAGGAGTTGTGCTTCGTCGAGCACGACGACACTGTTTACAATGTTGTGTAGCTTCCTGCAGCGGCTGCTGCGTGCAGCAAAGAGGGATTCAAAGAATTGAACTGCAGTTGTTACGATGATTGGGGCATCCCAGTTCTCACAGGCAAGACGGATGCGGATGGTCTCTTCGCTTTCTTCCGTAGTATCTAGATTCGAGTGGTGTTCTATAACGGCATCACCGAATATTTTTCTGAACTGATCTGCAGTCTGCTCAATTATGCTCGTATACGGAATGACATAGATGATCTTTTTCTTTCCCCACATAACCGCATGGTTGAGGGCAAAGGCCATGGATGAAAGCGTCTTTCCACCACCCGTAGGGACGGTTAGGGTGTATATGCCGGGTGATTCTACTGCGGCCTCTTTGCAGCGGTTCAGGATTTGCGTTCGAAGCATGTTCACATGAGTATCCGATACACTTAATAGTTTTTCATTCATGAAATCAGAGAAGGACGACAGAAGAGTTGAGATCCCAGGATAATTGCCCCTCCTGATCGCTTTTTCATGGTCAGCAAATTCCTCGGTGTCCAGAAAGTCAGCATCTACAAGGCAGGAGAACAACATCCGTATCCATAATGCCGGATTAGTTCCTTTTCTAGGCTTCTCATCAGGAAACTTTATATCTAGGAACTCACGTGGAATATTTTCAGCGATAGCATGCAGCAGATCAACATCTCTGACCCGGACCGAAAGAGATGCATTTCCTGTTTCATCGGCCGCCCAGTCTGGCAAGCCGGCATGGTGTCCCGTAACGATATAAGCGATTATTCTTCCAGCAAGGCCAAATTGTTCAATCGCCAGCAGTGCCCCTGCTGTGGAGTGATTGATCTTTTTATGTCTATCCCTTTTGTCGTCAATAACACGGATCATGCTCTGAAACTCTTTGGAATACTTACCAATATCATGCAAGAGGCCAACAACATAACCCCATTGTCCGGACCCGAATGCAGCGGCAAAATCTCTTGCGCGAAGGGCCACATTTTTCAGATGGGTATCAAGCTGTTGCCAATTATCAAACGACTCACCTACTTTTGAATGTGCATAGAATACGACATTCACAGATTACACTCACACAATAGAGACCTACAGCACGTCATCATCTTCCACCCGTACCCACGGGTCCCAGCGCCGCTTATTCACCGCAATGAAAGTATCCAGTGCCTGTACATGTCTATGTCATCTCTTGTTTTCCGCCCGTCTTCGCGAGGAATAATTCATGTTACCACACCTGGTCCCCCATGGAGTGTCCCACCAGCAGACGTATTTATCCCTTCTAAGGAAAACTCTTCAGCGTAAGATTTACAGCTTCCTGTCGGTACATGCGGGCAGACTCCTCATGCATAGCAAGCCGGGCACAGGCCCGATATTCAAGGAATTCTGACAGATAATAACTCTTTTTCGCATCGCCTGGCAAATACAATGATTATCAAGGCAGAACGTATATGTATACACTCCTGGAACAGGATATACGGGGCAGGAGCCGTTCAAGAAGCCCTACGTGCGGGCGAAACGGACCTGTTTCTCCGTAACGACCACGAACGAGTTCGATATCCTGTCCGGATAGGAAGAAAGAAGTCTTGCTATGACACGGATCTTTGCAGGTGTACGCTCGTCTTTCAGCCTCAGAAGGATCACGCCATGATGGTGCAACCCCTCACGGAAGGCCTTCTCTCCGAAATCCTTGTCATTGGTTATCAATGTCCATTTTTCCTGAATGCATTTCCTGATGATCGCATCGTCGGTCATGCCCCTGTGTTCATCAAACACCGAGAAAACTTCATGACCCTGCGATCCCAGCCACCTGGCGACTGAAGGCCCGGTGCATTCATCGACCAGGAACCTCATCAGGTCGACTCCACGACCAGCGGCACGAATTCGGATTTTTCGAGCGACTTCATGGCGAAGAGGATGCATGCCCGCACATCATCACTGCTGATGCCCTTGTACTCACGGACGATATCATCCTCAGTGGAGCCGTGCGCCAGGAGGTTCAGGATATAATCCACGGTGAGACGCGTACCCTTGATGACAGGCTTCCCGGTCATGATCCTGGGGTTCAGGACTATTCTCTTCAGCAATGCTTCATCTTTCATGTGAAGGACCTCCTTTCTCTTAGATAAGACACTGCTGTGGTACAGTCAATGTATACCCTCACCCGTACACGCCCTGCATCCTCGCGATCTCAACCTTCACCTCTTCACGCAGCTCCGCCGGCGACAGCACCTCCACGTCGGCCCCGTACCTCAGGACCTCCCGCTTCACCTCCCGCAGGTCGGCCACGGGGAAACTCAGGCACAGGGTGCCGTCGTCCCTGCGCTCGGCCTTCTGCCCCGGGTGCCAGACCTGTTCGGCCACCCAGGGCGAGGCGTCCTTCGAGAATCGCAGGCACACCTCACGGGTCTCCCCGCCGGCCAGGATGCCGAAGTTCCTCCGGATGTAGTCCTTGATGGAGCCCCTCGGGACCCTGTTCTCAGGCTTGTACGCAGAGGGCTCGATCCCGGCGATGCGCGACAGGGTGAAGTACCGCAGCTCGCCGCGCAGGCTGCAGTGGGCGATGAGGTGCCAGGTGCCCATGTAGTGGAGCAGGTGCAGGGGAAAGACATCCCGGGTGGTGGTCTCGTCTTTGTGCGGCGAGTGGTAGTCGATGCGCATGGCCCTGCCCCGCACGAGGCTGTCGAGCACGAGGTGGAAGGTCTTCCCGCTGGTGCGGGAGTACCCGACGTTCTTCACCGACACCTTGTCGTTCAGGTCGGCGAGCGACACCTTCCCGGCAGAGCCCAGCAGGGTCAGGGCCTGGTCCAGGAAGGCCCGCATGGACCCCTTCAGGGATTTGTCCGGCACGAGGGATGCCATCCGGTACGACACGAGCAGCGCGGTCAGCTCCTCCTCGTCCAGCCAGAGCCCGGGCAGCTCGTAGACGTCCTCGTAGCGGTAGCCCCTGCGGCCAGCCTCGTAGGCGAGCGGCGCTCCGAGCCGGTCGCGCATGAACTCGATGTCCCGCTGGGCGGTCTTTCGCGAGACCTCGAAGCGGTCCGAGAGGGTCCTGGCGCTGGGATAGCACCCGGCCCTGACCTTGGTGTGAAACCAGAGAAACCGCTCGTAGATCACCTTCGACGGCATGGCCCCGGGCTACCTCTGCTTCGTCTTCCTGTATTCCTGGAGGATCGAGCGGATGGACGAGAATCCAACCTGCTCCAGCGGGATCTCGGACGGCCTGAACAGCTTCACCCCGGCGATCTCCTCAGAGAACTTCTGGGGCGCGAAGGACTCCACCGAGCAGGCGAAGGCCAGGTCGAGGGTCAGGTAGGTGATTCCCCCGTAGGGATAGGCGTTGGGGAACGACCCGAGGTACGTGAACGAGCACCGCCGGGCCTTCAGGTTGAGCTCCTCTTCGATCTCGCGGATCAGGGCATCCTCGGCGCTCTCGTCCGGGTCGACGAAACCGCCGGGGAGGTCGAGCGTGCCCGCCATGGGGTCGTGCGCCCGGACCGTGAGGAGCACCCTGCCGGTGTCGTCCTCGATGAGCCCAGCCACGGCGGCGGCCACGTTGAGGTAGAGGTGGTACCCGCACCGCCTGCACTGCACGGACCGGTCGCCGCGGACGGTTATCCCCCCGGCGCCGCAGCCGGGGCAGCGCTGGAACGCGTTCCAGGGGTACGGGTACTCAGGACGGGTCTCGGGCATGGATCGTCCCTTGGGAAGACCTCAGCTTTTCCTGGCGATGCCGGCCTTTTCCCAGTAGATGTCCTTCTTGACCATCTCGCGAAGGCCCTTGAGCGTGAGGAACGGCTGCTCCTTCTGGAGCATGTTCGAGATGAACGACGGGATGTAGCCGGCAGGGTCGGCCTTGACCGTGTAGATCACGCTGGTGGTGTCCGGGTCCACCCGGTTGAGGATGCAGGAGCCGGTCATGTCGGTCATGCGGACGTACGTGCTCGTCCGGGGGACGTAGTCCTCCTTGAAGGCGTTCATCAGGATGAGGGCCTTGCCTGCCTGCAGGTCCTTGCTGTCCCTGGTGTCGATGACCATGTCCCGGTCCTTGACCGGCCCGGTGGTCTCCAGCACGAAGTAAATGATGCGGTGGTTCTCCGAGTCCTGCTTGAGGAGCTTGATCTCCCTGCAGAAGCCGTACCACTCGGGAAAAGACGGGATGTCCTTGAAGACCTCGATGATCACCTCCAGGGGCGCATCCACGTCGGCGACGCCCTTGAACTCGTTCGCGTCGGAGCCCGGCACCTCCCTCGTGTAGACCTTGATGTTCTCGGAGTCCTTGGCGAGTTTCCACGGCTCCTCGGCGTTGACGCCGGCGGCGAAGACCAGGACCATTGCACATGCCATCAGAATGCACTTCTTCACGACATCCCCCCTTTCTCAAGATAATGTCACTGGTGTCCAGGACTCATGAGCGTCCGCGCCATACTGTATCAGGAAATGTCGAAGAAATACAGGCATAAAAGGAGCCGGCGGCGAACCCGCCGGCTCCTCACGGAGACGTTACGGGCAGGGCAGGGGGTCCAGGCAGTCCGTGCACTCCACGTTCTGCCACTTTCCTCCGGGAGAACCCCAGTGCGGGTTGAGCGGATTGTTGACCATCATCTTGACCCACTTGGCAAAGGATACCCCGGCGGAGTCCTCGGTGTAGAACTCGGGGGACATCATGATGGTGTGGTAATCGCCGGCAGCGATGTAGTACCGGTAGTTCGGCGCCCCGTCAGCGGTTTCATAGGCATAGTCGAGCATCTTGCTGTTCCAGCTGCACCACTCGGCCGGCCAGCCGGTCTCCCAGGACCCAGGATCGTCTATGTTGAGCATGACATAGTAGAAGAACGTCTGGTTCCAGTCCCACGCCGTGGTGAACTGGCCGAGCTTGCTGTCGGTGTAATAATCGGCGATGTTCAGGTAGACGTCCGAGATCTCCATGTCGGGGGTGTAGCCTGCCTCGAAGCCCGGGATCCATGTAGGGACCTGGATATCCCAGTTGAAAATGGAATCCTCCTGGAAATCCTCGCCTACGATGCCGTTGGCCGCATCGCCGAGCACGTAGACCTGTGAGTCGGGGTATGCCTCCTTGATGGTGGGAAAGCCCATGATGGCGCCGTAGCCGCCTGCGGAGCTGCCGGTGACGAAGATCCTGAAGGGCATCTGGAAGTTCTCCTCGACCCACTGCATGACCAGTTTGAAGTTCACGAAGCCCCGGTGGCGGATGGTCCAGGAATCAGTCGGCAGGAAGTCCAAGAAGTCGACATAATCGACGTCGCTGGCACCCCAGTGGATGTCTCCGGTGCAGTAGGGGATGTACACGAAGTACCAGTCCTTGAAGGGATTGTCGGGGTTCTTCGCGTCGAAGATGCCCATGCCGGTCGTGTTGTCGAACTTTGCCAGCGAAGGGACCTCCCGGGAATAGGTTGGAAAGTAAAGGCAGTTCATGGAATCCCAGCACGCCCCTCCCCCCTGGAAATAGACGACCAGGTTGTTGGTCTTGCCGCCCTTGACGAAGAAGCTGTACTGGGGATCGCACCCCGGGCAGGCGGCGCAGCTCGGCTCAAGGCCGTCGTACTTGAAACCCGGGGCCACGTCGTCGGGGTAGATCTGGGTCCAGGTCTTCGGGATGTCCGGCAGGAACTTGTGCTTTCCCTTCTCGGCCGCAAAGGACGACGGGGCGATCAGGAGACCCCATGCAATGAAAACGCTGAGGATGACAACGGTTATTCTCCTCATTTCCTCCTCCTTTCTACATCGTTATGGTTTCTCTTGATAATCAATATGTTATCGCCACCTCTGGTGAAGCCCCCGGCGGGATGGAGCACGGGCCGGGAGCCTCGCCCGCCTACCTTGAGATGACCTGAACTGATCATGTCCACGGATTACACCTCCACATAATCGTGGCAGGACGTGCGTGATGGTCATGATCTCCGATGTGCGGCCTTCAACCGACCTGAACGGTCCATGCAGGATACCGTCATTATAATCTTCGCGAGCTCGTTTTCAAGCCTGGGGCACAAGGCCCTCCGTCAACGGCACAGAAGACTGGATTTCCTGCCGTGAAATCATTATCCTGGTGTGCATGTGCGGTCGCTTCATCCAGACAGCAAACCCGGAAAAGATCAGGGCCATCCTGCCGGACATTCAGGTCGACGATGCCGCGGCGGACGGGTTCAGGCCCCGCTACAACATCGCCCCGACCCAGGATGTCCTCACGGTCCTGAACACCCCGCCCCCCCGGCTCACGACCACCCGCTGGGGCCTCATACCCCCTTGGGCGAAGGATGCGGGCATCGGCAACCGCATGATCAACGCCCGGGCCGAGACCCTGGAGTCGAAGCCGTCCTACCGGGATCCCTTCAGGAAGCGCAGGTGCATCATCTTCGCGGACGGATTCTACGAATGGAAAGGAACGGGAAAGACGAGGATCCCCTACCTCATCCGCTTCGAGAGCGGCGAACCCTTTGCCATGGCGGGCCTGTGGGACCGGTGGAGGGACACTCGGACCGGGCGTGACCTGCTCTCCAGCACCATCGTAACCACGGCTGCCAATGCCCTCATCGCTGACATCCACGACAGGATGCCCGTCATCCTGGAACCCGGGGCCTACGGCCTCTGGCTGAGCCACGCACCGGCACCCGGGACGGAGCTGGCCGCATGCCTGAGGCCCTTCGACGACGCCCGCATGGAGGCA
>Ga0208459_1001875_pt1 | contig 18905 bp, 16 predicted proteins | sample AD_UKC087_MetaG_FD_184433 | JGI IMG/M metagenome (GOLD analysis project Ga0208459, IMG submission 184433) | Active sludge microbial communities of municipal wastewater-treating anaerobic digesters from USA - AD_UKC087_MetaG (SPAdes) (version 2) | ecosystem: Engineered > Bioreactor > Anaerobic >... | reverse complement strand
CGGTGGACCGTTTTGCAAACGCCCCGGAAGCGCATCATCCCGGGCGCATCTGCCGCAATGCAAAAACCGTCATCGTTTTCGGCATTACCGTTCCGAGGGGCATGCTTAAATCGCCGGATTATAACTTGTATGCCCTGCACCGGACTTACCACAGCGCTTACACCCGTATTGATCACATCGCCCTATCATTGTGCAACTATATCGAATCTCTCGGCAGGTATCTGGCTGTCCCTGCTCCCAGTTACGCCCCGATGGTCTTTCATCAGTTTGAACCCTGGGGTCTCTTGTCCCTGAAACACGCCGCAGTCAATGCCGGGCTCGCCAGTTTTGGACGAAGCGGACAAGCGTACCATCCGCGTTACGGTTCGCTTTTACGTTTAGGGGCAGTGGTCACGGACGCCGTGATCGAAGCAGACCCTATGCTTTCCCCCAATCCCTGTCCTCCCAACTGTACGGCTTGTATGAAGTCCTGTCCGGCAAAAGCTTTCGATAAGGACGGCAAATTCAACAAAATGACGTGCCTGGGTCATACGATCAAGCATGCCATTTATCCACTTGCCTTAAGCAGTGAGGCCGGTTTGAAAAATATCGAGCGGGTCATCAACACCGCCGGGCACAATTACTGGATCGGCTGCGATGAATGCCTGAAGGTTTGCCCACTGAATCTTGGAAAGAAGTCTGGTTAAAAACTTATAAACATCAACAAAAAAGCGTCAGATGAAACTTCACCTGCCGCTTTATGTATCTGTTTTCTCATTTATATTACGATGGCTTTCCGCATTCCTTGCAATTGCCATCCGGGCCGATCACTCCAATACAGTTGCCGTCGCTGCATAAAACCCTTTTGTCCCAATCGTCGGATTCCGTGGCGTCTGACGATACCTGTTTAGTCTCTTCCAAAACCGTCTGATGAGTTGATTCTGTCCCGTGACCTTCCGGCAGAATACCTTCATATGGTTTCCCGCATTCCCTGCACTTGCCGTCCGCCCCTATGGTACCGATACAGGACCCGTCACTGCACAAAACACGTTTATCCCAGTCTTCACTTTCATCAAAAATAATTTCGGCCATGCTGTTCTCCGTATTATAGTTATATGATATTTTTATGCCGAGCCTGTAAAAAAGTCAATTCGAACAGAAATATTTTAATTATAATAGGCAATTGTAGGGGCATACCCTTCGTTCAGAATCCCCTGCAAATGTGGCTCTAAGGCTCATTTCGCGACAGTCGAAAACTCGCCCTGTGGGCTCAAACAGTTCGACTGTCTGGTGCTCCATTTCGCTAAGAGCCACAATGTTTCGGGGATATTCGCTCAGGGCATGCCTCTACAATTGCCATCAAAGAATCGAATAAATTCGTTTTATAATGAACTACCCCGCAGCAAGCTACGGGGTATCAAAACCGAACAACTCGAGCTGCTGACTATGCAATTTCTTATATTCCTTTTCCCGTCCTTGCTTCTTCACGTATTCCGTGATGCTCTTCTCATTGCCAAATTGCCCAACCGTGTTGATGAAATATCCCTTCGACCAAAACTCCCCACCCCAAAGGGCCTTCTTTACCGACGGTACGCGCATGAAGATCTCTCGGGCCGTTATACTCTTAATCGTCTGAACTATCTTCTTCGGGCTATACATCGGAATAGTCTGAACCAAAAAATGAACGTGATCCTTATCCGTCCCGATTTCCAAAAACCTTATCTCGTAACGCTTAGATATCTCCATGCATATGTCCCGCAACTCTTTATCTACCTCTTCCGTAAACACCACCCGCCGATATTTCGCTGGACATACCAGATGATACAACAAAACCGATACATTATGACTCTTATGAATATATTCGCTCACATAAAGAATATCTCATACAAATCTATTCGAAGCAAGCTTCGGGGAATATTACCCGGAGAGATTCAACCTTTTATACAGGCAATAGACTTGAGTCTTGCCACCTTTTTCGCGATGCCCGCATCATGAACCACCTGGACAACATCGTTCAGATCTTTATAGGCTTCCGGCATTTCCTCGCTTAGCGTCCCTTTGCCCGCAGACATCACCAAAACGCCCTGATCTGCCAGCTCGCGGCTAATGGAACGGCCCCGGCTGGACTTGATCGCCTGCGTCCGGCTCATCACACGGCCCGCGCCATGGCAGGCGCTGCAGAAAGTTTCGGACATGGCTTTTTCCTGTCCCACCAGCACGTAAGATCCCGCTCCCATGTCCCCCGGAATGAGCACGGGCTGGCCAACACTCCGATAACGTGCCGGAACTACTTCGTGCCCCGCCGGATAGGCCCGTGTCGCGCCTTTGCGGTGCACACACAGTTTTTTCTCAATGCCAGCCAAATTGAAGGATTCGATCTTAGCAATGTTGTGGCAGACGTCATACACCAGACGCATCTGCAATTCACGAGGTGCTATCCTCAGCGTCTTTTCAAAAACCTCCCGCGTCAGATGCATCAGAATTTGCCGGTTCGCCCAGGCGTAGTTGGCCCCGCAGGCCATTGCCGCCAGATAGTTTCTCCCCCGCGGTGACGATAGATAGGTACACGCCAGCTGACGGTCGGGCAGAGCAATGCCGGTTTCGGACTGATGCTTGACCATCAGCGCCAGGTAATCATCGCAGATCTGATAGCCCAGACCCCGCGATCCCGTGTGGATCATGACAACAATCTGACCCTTTCGCAAACCGAACGCCCGGGCCGCCTTTTCGTCAAAGATCTCCTCGACGACTTCAATTTCCAGAAAATGATTCCCGGACCCCAGAGTACCAAGCTGCTCTTTGCCCCTCTCAAGCGCCCTTGCCGAGACCTGTTCCGGATCTGCTCCGCCCATGCAGCCGCCATCTTCGGTGGTTTCCAGATCCTGTGAGGTTCCGAACCCTGCTTTAACCGCCCATTTGGCTCCCTCCTCCAGAACTTTTTTCTGGTCCCTCCCGGACAGTTTAACATAGCCTGTCGATCCCACACCTGTGGGAATCCTATGATATAACGCGGTCGTTAAGTCCTTTACGCTGTCTTTGATATGATCCAGCGTGAGATCGGTAACCATGAGCCTGCAGCCGCAGTTAATATCGTAACCTACACCGCCCGGCGACACTACGCCCCCGTCAAAATCAAAAGCCGCCACCCCGCCGATGGGAAAACCATACCCCCAGTGAATATCCGGCATAGCCAGCGAATAATCGACGATGCCCGGCAAATGAGCGACATTAGCCACCTGCCTGGCGCTTTCGTCATGTCTGAGCAGATCCAGCATTTTTGTACTGGCATAGATCATTCCCGGTACGAGCATACCGCCCGTCTTCGGTACCAGCCAGCGGTTGTCGTCAAGTTTTTCCAGTTTAATTTCAGACATTATGAATTCTCTTCTAATATTATGGGCTCATTAACGTTACATGGTCATTCCCGCTCGGTGAGGCAACTTCCCCGCCCCTGGTGGGCGGGGAATGAGGGGAGGGGGAAATCCTCAGACATCAAGAATTACCCGCGCCTTCCAGCCATTTTTAATTCTTCCCACGCTCAGCCCGTGATACGTAATGGCCTTGATCTCTGTGTTTATTGAATGTTTATTTTTATTATATGGCTCAACCAACAACTTCACGACGAGTCTTGTATTCCTGCATTCCATAATCTCACAATGATCAACCACCCATCCCGTGCCGTTGAACAGATAAAGAAGTTCCCTTAAAAAGTTAATGAGCAGGTCCTCCACATCCACCCCGTTCACCGTCCTTATTTTTACCCGCTCCCCGGTTTTTCGATTTGCCTTGCCCTTATTGCCGGTGTCCTGAATCATGATATCAAATAAAGCGAAAGCGGCGTGGGCAAACAGATCCTTCTTTGTGCGCCCGAATATTTCAACCCCTATATCGGCGGTATGGTCAAAAAATATGTAGCTCAACATACAGGCAGTATAACCTATTATGCTGGCATCAACAAGAAGCCTTGTCGTCACACATGGACGGAATGGACAAGCTGCCATAAAAAAAGGGCGCCTCGAAGCGCCCTTTTTTTAATGTTGAAACAACGGTCTAGTCTTCTTCCGGAGTTCCTTTATCTTTTGTCGCCACATCCATCTCATCCGCACCATTGCCCTCGGTGTCGTCATCCTTGTCTTCGGATTCCGATGTGGTCCTGGCGACTCCGACCAGCTTTTCCTCCGGTTCCAGGTCAATCAGCTTGACCCCCTGTGTGATGCGATGATTCACGGGTACTTCCTGGACCTTGAGCCGGATGACTTTGCCCGCGTTGCTGATAAGCATGATGTTCTCCTCACCCTGCACCTGCAGGACCCCGGAAACATCCCCGACTTTTGGAACGGTTTTCAGGTTGATGGTGCCTTTGCCGCCTCTGGATTGTACGCGGTATTCATCAATCGGTGTGCATTTGCCATAGCCGTTTTCTGAAACCGTCAGCATGAAGGTGTTTTGTGCGGGAATTTCCACTCCAATGACGTCGTCGCCTTCATCCAGATTAATGCCGCGTACGCCGCGTGCCGTGCGTCCCATGTCCCGAACTTCATCTTCGCGGAAACGAATCGCCATGCCCCGTTTTGAGGCCAGAAAAACATCCTGATCGCCGTTCGTCAACTGCACATCCACCAGCTCATCGTCGTCGTCGATGGAAATGGCAATGATGCCGCCTGTTCTTGGATTGGAGTAAGCGGCCAGATCGGTTTTCTTAATAATGCCTTTTCTGGTTGCCATCACAACGTATTTATCTGTGACAAATTCCCTGATCGGAAGAGTCGCACTTACACGTTCACCCGGAGCCAGACTGACCAGGTTGACCATCGCTTTTCCCTTGGCCGCCCGTCCCGCCTGCGGGATCTGATACACTTTCAACCAGTGTACTTTCCCCGCGCTGGTGAAGACCAGAAGGTAATGATGCGTGGAAGCGATAAAGATCTTTTCCACGAAATCCTCTTCCTTGGTACCCATGCCGACCTTGCCCCGCCCTCCCCGGTGCTGGCTCTTATAGAGGCTGACTGCGTTGCGTTTAATGTATCCGGCATGAGAGATGGTAACAACCATATCTTCTTCGACGATCATGTCTTCAATATCAATATCTTCCGTGCTGGCGACAATTTCCGTACGCCGTTCATCTCCGTATTTGCTTTTGATTTCGTTAAGTTCATCGATGATGACCCGGAGGACTTTCTGCGGGTCAGCCAAAATGCCTTCCAGCCTGGCTATCAATGCGGTTACCTCCGCGTATTCCGCGTCGATCTTTTCTCTTTCCAGTCCGGTCAGGCGCTGCAGCCTCATCTCGAGAATCGCTTTGGCCTGGATCTCGGACAAATTGAATTTCGCGCACAGGGCAACCGCCGCTTCATTGGGATTTTTTGCCGCCTTGATGACTTTGATGATTTCGTCGATGTTGTTCAGGGCAATGATGTAACCTTCCAGAATATGCGCCCGTTCTTTGGCTCGCGCCAGGTCAAAACGCGTGCGGCGGACAACCACCTCTTGCCGAAATACAATGAATTTTTCCAGTACTTCCTTTAGGTTGCAAACTTGCGGACGGTTGTCAGAAATCGCCAGCATGATGATGCCGAAAGAAACTTCCATTTGCGTGAATTTGTAAAGCTGATTGAGAATGATCGCGGAACTTTCGTCACGCTTGAGTTCAATCACAACGCGGATGCCTTCCCGGTCCGATTCGTCGCGCAAATCAGAAATGCCGGCGATTTTCTTGTCACGCACCAGCTCCGAGATTTTTTCAATCAGTGAAGCCTTGTTGACCTGATAGGGCAGTTCGGTGACAACGATGGTTTCTTTGTCGTTGCGGGCATTCTTTTCGATCAGTGCCCGCGCGCGAATCCGGATGATGCCGCGCCCCGTTTTATAGGCGGCAAGAATTCCCTCTCGGCCGTTAATAAACCCTGCCGTGGGAAAATCCGGACCCGGAATAAATTTCATCAGTTCTTCAACAATCATTTTGGGATTCCGGATGAGGGCGATGGTGCCGTCGATGATTTCCGTCAGATTATGAGGGGGAATATTGGTTGCCATACCAACGGCAATTCCCGAAGAACCGTTGAGCAGCAAAAGCGGAATGCGGGTAGCCAGCAACGACGGTTCCTGGAGCGATTCGTCATAGTTGGGTACGTAATCGACGGTGTCTTTTTCCAGATCGGCCAGCACTTCATCGGATATGCGAGCCAACCGGCTCTCCGTGTAACGCATGGCCGCAGGCGGATCACCGTCTATGGAACCGAAGTTTCCCTGTCCATCCACCAGCATATAGCGCAGAGAAAAATCCTGCGCCATCCGCACCATGGTGTCATAGATGGCCGCGTCACCGTGAGGGTGATACTTACCCATGATATCGCCGACGATACGTGCGGATTTTTTGTATGGCTTATTGTGGCGGTTGCCCATTTCGTACATCGCATACAATATTCTCCGATGCACCGGCTTCAGGCCGTCGCGTACATTCGGGTATTGCCCTGCCGATGATGACGCTCATGGCATAATCCATGTAGGATTTTTTCATTTCGTCTTCTATATTCACCAAAGACATCTTATGGTGGATATCACGTTCCATGTTTTTTCCTCTCTTCAAAAAAAAGCCGCTGTACGGACTGGCTGAAATTACTTTATTTCTTGCTACTGTCAGATATCCAGGTTGGAAACGTGCAGTGCATTTTCGTAAATGAAGTCACGCCGCGGCTCCACCTGATCTCCCATCAGGGTGGTAAAAATATCATCCGCAACGACGGCGTCTTCGACCCCCACCTGCAGCAGCGTGCGCTTCTCCGGATTCATGGTGGTTTCCCAGAGCTGCTCCGGATTCATTTCACCAAGACCTTTGTATCGCTGCATCGTCAAACCTTTTTTACCCTGTTCAATAATGTGATCAATCATGGCCCGGGCTGAGGGCAGAACAACCGGTGTGGCCAGTTCGTCCGATTTGTCCATGTAAGGGGGCTCACCCAGAAGGGAAACCTGCCCCAAAAGCGACCGGATTTCTCCAAATTGCGGCGTGCGAAAAATTTCCCGGTCGATGCAGCTTGTCACGGTCTTTCCGTTCTGCCGGATCTCAAACACCATTTTGAAGCCGCCGTGATCAGGATCCCTGTCAATACGATAATCGGCAACAATGTCACTCCCCATTGCGACGACCGTTCTGCCCGCGATTTTAAGAAGCTCACCTTCATTTTGAAAGGATTCATCCACCAATGTAGGATCACCGGCAGCAATTCGAACGATGTTCCGGTCGCGGCGTTCCTTTTCAAACCGGTCCAGCAGATCTTTAATGCGCATGAATTTCTTCAACAGCGGCAGAAGCTTATTGCCGGAGACAGGAAACGGACTGCCGTCTCCCATAAACAGATTCACCTTATTCACGCCGTTTTCCAGAATATAGCTTTTCATCTGTTCTTCATTCTGGATATAGAGTTCTTTCTTCTTGTCCACCACCTTATAAAGCGGCGGCTGAGCGATATAGAGATAACCGCGCTCGATCAATTCCCTCATCTGCCGGAAAAAGAAAGTCAAAAGCAGCGTGCGGATATGAGATCCGTCCACGTCGGCATCTGTCATGATAATCACTTTATGATAACGAAGTTTACTGACGTCGTAATCGTCCGAACCGATGCCGGTTCCCAGAGCGGTCACCATGACTTTGATTTCTTCGTTCTGCAGCATCTTGTCAAAGCGTGCTTTTTCAACATTGAGAACTTTTCCACGCAGCGGCAGGATGGCCTGATATTTCCGGTCACGTCCCTGCTTTGCTGAACCGCCGGCTGAATCTCCTTCTACAAGGTATATTTCACTGAGTGCCGGATCCTTTTCCTGGCAGTCGGCCAGTTTTCCGGGCAGTGCTCCAACCTCCAGCGCGCTTTTACGCCTGGTAAGCTCGCGGGCACGACGGGCCGCCTCACGCGCGCGGGATGCCTCCATGCATTTATTGAGAATTTGTTTGGCAATGGATGGGTTTTCCTCCAAAAAAGAACCTATTTTTTCATAAACAATCCCTTCCACCAACCCCCGTACGTCTGAGTTGCCAAGTTTGGTTTTGGTTTGTCCCTCAAATTGAGGATTGCGGACCTTGACGCTGATGACGCAGGCCAAACCTTCGCGCAAATCTTCACCGCGCAGAGATTCCTTGGCGTCCTTGATTATTTTATTATTGGTAGCGTAGTTATTGAAAACACGGGTAAGCGCCGAACGGAATCCCACCATATGCATGCCGCCTTCAACGGTGTTGATACTGTTGGCAAAAGAAAAAATATTCTCCAGATAACTTTCATTGTACTGTAATGCTACTTCAACGGAACAGTCTTCCCTGGAACCGGTTACATAAATCGGCTCCTTGTGCAGCACTTTTTTATTGCGGTTGATGTACTCCACAAAAGAAACAATACCGCCTTTGTAAAAAAAATCTGCGGTTTTTTCTGTCCGCTCATCGATCAGGTTGATCCTGACACCTGAATTCAGAAAAGCCAGTTCCCGTAAACGGTTGGCGATAATATCAAAACTGAATTCGGTTTCCTCGAAAATTTCGTCATCCGGTAAAAAAGCAACTGTGGTACCGCGGCCTCTTGTTTTTCCAACCATTTGCAGCGGCCCGTCCGGAATACCGATTTTATAGGTTTGCCGGTAAACATTGCCGTCTCGCCGTACTTCCAGTTCACAATGTTTGGAAAGGGCGTTTACCACAGACACCCCTACACCGTGCAGACCACCGGATATCTTATAGGAGTCATTTGAAAATTTCCCCCCCGCATGCAGTTTGGTCATTGCCACTTCCGCTGCCGACACACCTTCTATCTTATGGATATCAACCGGGATACCCCTACCGTTGTCATCCACAACAATACTGTTGTCAACGCGGATTTTTACCGTAATCGTGTCGCAGAATCCTGCCGCAGCCTCGTCGATACTATTATCGACAACCTCATACACCAGGTGGTGTAAACCTTCTTTACTGGTAGAACCAATATACATCGCCGGTCTTTTGCGAACCGCTTCCAGACCCTCTAAAACTTTAATACTATCCGCATTATACTGCTCTGTCATAAAAAAATTTTTAACTCCTTGTTGATTGCGCTCAATAAATTCCTTCTGGATTATTTATATCTTCAGCGGCATGACAATACATAAATAATCGTCACCTTCCGCAGGTTTAATTAATGTCGGTTTCAATCCCACTCCAATTTCCAACACAATATTGTCCAAAGAAATCGCCGAAACGGCATCAATAACGTAATTGACATTAAATCCCACATCAAACTCCTCACCGGTATAATTAATGTCAATTTCCTCCATTGCCTCTCCCACATCCAGATTTGTGGAATTGAGAGTCATTTTTCCATCGGACAAAGAAAGAATCACTCCACTGTAACGCTCCGAAGATACAACGTTCATTCTTCTTAATGCATGAAGAAAAGTTTCCTTATCAATATTTACCGCCACACCTTTTTCTGTCGGAATCACCCGTTTATAATCAGGATACTCGGCATCCACCAGGTTCACCTTTAAAATGGTATTTTCAGTTTTCACCACGAACATATTTTTATGAATCCCGACACTGACATTTTCATGAACATCAATAATTTTTTTAACTTCCATCAACCCTTTACGGGGAATGATGATTCCCTTCGTCATTTCCGGGAAAGGCTCCGCCGTATTTATCCTGGCAACCGCAAGTCTGTGACCGTCCGTTGCAACCATTCTCCAGATATGATTTGTTCCGTCTGAAACTATTTCCAGAAACACCCCATTGAGGTTCTTCCTGCTCTCATCAAATGCCATCGCGAAAGATGTCTTATTAATTAATTCGATTATGGATGATCCAGGTATATGAACAAACTGTACATTTTGACTGTCCGCAACGCTTGGAAAATCGTCAGCAGGCAAACCGGGAATCTTATAAACAGCCCTCTGGCATGTCACCTTCACGATATTATTGGCGCTTTTTGTAAAATGAACAATCTCTCCCTGAATTTCTCTCACCATTTCATAAAGTTTTTTTGCAGAAAGTGTAATTTCACCTTTTTCCGCAATATCCGCGTCATAATCAGAAATGAGGCTGATTTCTCGGTCTGTGGCAATGATTTTCAATTTATTATGTTCTGTCTTTAAAAGAACGTTATTTAAAATGGGGGTCGTCGTCTTTTTTTCGACAATTCCTAAAGTTTTCTGAATTCCTTCCAGAAAGGTATTTCTATTAATTTTAAATTCCATCCTTTCCTCCCGTTCTTTTATTTTTCTTTTTTTTCTTTATATACATATAATCAGTAATAGTAATAAGTCCTGTGGATATGTTGATTGCTGTAAATTTTCTCTTTAATTTTAATTCTTTTAATCAATAAAACTTGTGGAAGAAACGGGTGAAACTTTTCTACGATTTGTTGATAATACTGTCTTCAATATCCTGTACCAATTTTGAAAAATTAACATTCGATTCCATCGATTTTAAGATTTTGTTATTTGCGTAAATAACCGTTGAATGATCGCGTCCGCCAATCTTCTGCCCGATGTCAGGATAGGAAAAGTTTGTTAATTTCCTTGCAAGGTACATGGAGACCTGGCGAGCTAAGACAAGGTTTTTATTTTTATTGTGAGCTTTAATATCTGCGATCTTCACATTCATTTTTCCCGCAACCACTTTAATAATTTCTTCCACACTGACTTCTTCTTTATTGTTGTGTTTGACCAGTTTTTTCAGCACTTCTTTTACCAGGTCCAGGTTGATCTCCCTGTTGGTCAAAGAGGAATAAGCGGATATTCGGATCAGGAAACCTTCCAACTCACGAATATTGGATTCCACGTGAGAAGCGATGTAATGCGCAACAGCAGGAGAAAGGTCAATTTTAATTTCGTGCATTTTCTTTTCAATAATCGCGATTTTTGTTTCAATTTCCGGAGGTTGAATGTCAGCAATGAGTCCCCATTCAAACCGTGAACGCAATCTTCCTTCCAGGTTGGGGATATCTTTCGGAAATTTATCGGAAGTGACAACAATCTGCTTACCGGAATCATGAAGGGTATTGAAAGTGTGAAAAAATTCTTCCTGTGTTCTATCTTTTCCGGCCAGAAAATGAATATCATCAATCAGTAATGATCCGATATTCCGGTATTTTTCACGAAATTTCGACATCCGGTCATAACGGATGGAATTAATCATTTCATTCATAAAAGCTTCAGCCGAAACATACATGACATTCAACTCGGGATGAGAGGCAGTTGTCATCAGGCCAATCGCGTTTAGCAGGTGTGTTTTTCCCAACCCTGAACCGCCGTAAATAAAAAGTGGATTATAGTTTTTGGCCGGCTGCTTGGCGACGGCAATGGAAGCAGCATGGGCAAACTGGTTGGACGGACCGACAACGAAACGATCAAAAGTATAGTTGCCGTTTAAAAAAGAAATGTTTTTATTACGGCTGGCGTGGTTATTTCCCGGATGATTCCGGTCCTGGTCAAACGGCAATACAGCCGCTTCCGGCTTTTTTTCTTTGTCCCTGCTTAAAATAAAATCAATATCAACACTGATGCCGATTACACTTTGCAGGGTGTTCTTAATCATGGATAAATAATTATCCATCAGCCAGTCCTTAAAAAATTTATTTGGAACAGCCAATTGGATGCATTTGTCTTCCATTGCTAATATTTTGATGGGTTTTATCCAGGTGTCAAAATTCTGTTTTGAAACTTTCTCCTGAATAATTTTAGTAGCTTTATCCCAAACCGATTCCATCTTCAACCTTCAGTAAACAATATTATCAACAGTTGTTGATAATCATTCATTATCTCGATTACAGTTCATCCAGTAGATAGCGCGCCAGGCGGTTTAGCTCATCCATGGATTTGTATGTAATTTCTATTGCTCCTTTATTGGCCGATCCTTTGATCTGTACCCTCGCCATGCATTTTACCGTCAGGGACTTTTCAAGATCCGACATGTAGCGGTCTTTGACGGCGGCCCTTTTTTCAGAGGGTTTTTGCTTTAAACGGTTTATTAATTTTTCTGTTTCCCGGACATTAAGGTCTCGCTTTAAAATAAGGTCCAAAACGGTCAACTGCTCTTCCATTGAAGTAAGCGCCAGGAGACATCGTGCATGACCCGATGTGATTTTTTTGGCCACAAGGGCGGTCTTGGCCTTGACGGGCAGCTTTAAAAGCCGGATCGTATTGGCAATGGTCGAACGGTCTTTACCGACCTGCGCGGATACGGATTCCTGGGAAAGATTGAACTTTTCTATCAGCGTGACGTAGGCATCGGCTTCTTCCAAAGGATTGAGCTCTTCGCGCAGCAAATTTTCAATCAGAGATAGCTCGGCTACTTCCAGGTCCGATGCTTTCCGCACAACAATCGGAACGTCCTTCAAGCCTGCCATTTGCGCTGCTCTCCAGCGCCGTTCCCCGGCAATAATTTCATAACCCTGTTCAACTTTGCGGACGATAATCGGTTGAATGATGCCCGTTTGCTTAACAGAAGCAATCAGTTTTTTCTGGTCTTCGTCGTTGAACGTTTTGCGGGGTTGATACCGGTTCGGGCGCAGCTCCTCAATGCCACAGGTGCTGGTTGGTACACTTTTGCCGTTTCCTTTCTCGAGCAAATCGGGAAAAATAGCACCCAGCCCTTTGCCCAGCGCGTCTTTTTTTTGCGCCATTTACGTTCCCCTCCGAAGGATTTCTTCCGCAAGCGCCATATACGCAAATGCTCCCCGCGATTTGACGTCGTAAAGGATAATCGGTAATCCGTGACTCGGACTTTCCGAAAGCCTCACGTTTCGCGGGATAATGGTTTTTAAAACCTTGTTGCCCAAATGTTTGCGCACATCCTCCGCCACGCGATGCGCCAGTGAATTTCGGGCATCAAACATGGTCAGTAAAATTCCGTCCAGGGACAGCCCGGGATTTAAATTCGCCTTGACCAGCTTAACGGTATTGAGCAGATAGCTCAAACCTTCCAGCGCATAGTACTCGCACTGCAGCGGAACAATCAAAGCATGAGCGGCGACGAGCGCATTGACTGTCATGAAACCCAGTGACGGCGGACAGTCAATAATAATGAAATCATAGGATCCGTTCATGGATTGCAGCAGCTTGCGCAGCCGGACTTCACGATCTTCCAGATGAACAAACTCCACTTCCATACCAATGAGATCCTGGTTGGACGGCACCATATGCAGATTAGGCAGAGCTGTTTCGACAATCACGGAATCCAGCGTTACCTGACCGATCATGGCATGGTAAAAATTGGACTGACCATGCAGGATTCTGTCGATTCCCAGCCCGCTGGTGGCATTGCCCTGCGAGTCGGCATCGATGAGCAGAGTTTTCTTTCCTGCTGCAGCGAGCGACGCAGATAAATTAACCGCGGTGGTCGTTTTGCCGACGCCGCCCTTTTGATTTGCGATGCATATGATTTTATTCATTATTTTTGTGTAAGTCTTTCGAAAATTTCTTTTTGAAAAACCTTGGAAAGGACTAACACAAAAAAGGGTTTTTTAGAAGGGTTTTTTGCTTTATTTTGCCTTTCGGGCAATAATAATTTTACGGGGCGGACCCAGAAAAGATTTATTTATATCATATTGATTTATTTCATATATTTTTGATGTGTTTTTGTCTTCCAGCGCGGTTTTCAATTCCACTGAAACATCCTGTCCTTTCAGAGTTATCAACAGGCCTTCCGGAACGAGAAAATACTGTCCCAGAAGCAGCAGTTCAGACAGTTTAAATGCGGCTCGTGAAATGACAATTTCAAATTTTTCGAGCCAAGCATCCATTCGGGTGATGTTTTCCGTCCGGTCATGAATGATCAATGTGTTTTCAAGTTTTAAAAGGCGTATCACCTGTTTTAAAAATGATACCTTTTTGCGATTGGATTCCAGCAGGTGAAGTTTTATCGATGGAAGAAAAATTTTTAATGGGATGCCCGGAAACCCTGCGCCGGAACCGATGTCCACGATTCTGGCGTTTGGCGAGGTGATGAATCCGGCGGCAGTCAGGGAATCCAGAAAGTGACGGTTTACGATGTCGCCGGTCGTTTTTTCAGAAATCAGGTTTGTTTTCTCGTTCCACTTTAGGAGCTCTTTTTGATATACATCAAAGAGGGCGAGTTGTTTTTCATTAAGTTCGACGCCCAGATGTAGGGCGTTCTGTTGAAGGTAAAGCATACCCGGATTCATAAATGTTGAATTAACAAAAATCATGCACGGCCGCAAATGATAAATGTCATGAACCAACCATCCTACAGAATATTCTTCACCCGGCAACTCCCCGAAACGCAGGGGAGATGGAACGGGGCCGTCTGGAGTTCGGTTTTACCTCTCTCCGTGGATTGTCGCCGGCCTGAAGGAAGCCCTCATCACCCCGGGACTTTTTGTAAACTGCTGTATGATGACACAAATATTTATGGCATCTTCCGTGTGGAAGATCAGCATGTGCGCTCGATTCATACCTTGTTTCAAAGCGAGGTCTGGAAAGACAGCTGTGTGGAGTTTTTTGTGCAGCCCAAAGTTGACGGAGGCTACTTTAATTTTGAGTTCAATTGCGGCGGCGCGCTTCTGGCTTCCTATGTGACCAACCCGACACGGGCAAACGGCATCCTGCAGGAATTTCAACCGCTCACACCCGCTGATGACCGTCAAATCCGGCGTTTTTCCAGCCTGGCAGGATTGGTCGATCCGGAAATTCCAGAGCCCATCGTCTGGCATCTGGAATTTTCAATTCCCTTTGCCGTTTTGGAAAAATACGCCGGGCCGCCCTGCGCCGCCGCGGGGCAAATTTGGCGGGCCAATTTCTATAAATGCGGCAATGAAACCTCCCACCCCCACTGGCTTTCCTGGGCGCCGCTGCGGGAGCGGAATTTTCACGATCCGGCAAGCTTCGGTTCCATAGAGTTCTGTTGAAGATGGGTTCCGCTGCCCATCGTAAATTCTTCGTGCATTTCTTTTGGGACAGTTTTATATAGCCCCCACGATTTGGAGGGGGTGTTTCTTGCCGTTGAAAGCAAAAACAAAAAACATCAGCATTGTTTTATACAAACCCAAGTATGCCGGCAATATCGGTTCAGTGGCGCGGGCGGCCAAAAATATGGGAATCACCGGAATCGTTGTGGTTGGTTCAAAGGAATTTGATCGCGAGGAGATGGAGCAGCGCTCCACACATCTTGCAGCAGATGTTTTAGACCGGATCGTTTATGAGCCTTCGATCGAGGAGGCGCTGGGCGGGTTCAATTATATTGTGGGCACAACCGCGCGCCTTGGAAGGGCCAGAGGGCCGTTTGTAACTCCGCGTGCTGCGGCGCAGAATGTCGCCTCTCTTTCGCAAAACAACAAGATCGCGCTTTTGTTCGGACCGGAAGACACGGGCCTTGCCAATGAGCAGCTGCGCCTCTGCCACAGTGTGGTAACCATTCCGACATCGCGGGAATTTACCTCGCTGAATCTTTCCCAGGCGGCCATGATTTTATGCTATGAGATTTTTGTCGCATTGCCTTCCGCAGCAGGCGCGGCGGAGGTTTCTCCCAAACTGGCTTTATCGTCAGAGACGGAAGGCATGTACCGGCAAATCAAAGATCTGCTGTCTGAAATCGGATTTTTAAATCCGGAAAACCCGGAATACTGGATGCTGGACCTTCGCCGCTTTTTTGCCCGCTCCGGCCTGCTGTCGCGTGAAGTGAAGATCATCCGCGGGATCTGCCGACAGATAGAGTGGTATGCAAGACACAAAAGAACTTGACTTTAGGCCTGATTTGGCGTGAAAGAAAAACCTTGAAATACAAAGAGTAACCAAACCTTAAATCCGTAACGATGGAGGTCGTTTATTATGAGAAAAATTTTTTCATTTACCGGCGCCAAAAAAATTGTTTTCGGCAACGGATCGCTTCTGACCCTTGCCGGACATCTTAACGAACATCACGCAAAAAATCCGCTGGTGGTTATCGATAAAAATCTGGCGAAAACCGGATTGCATGAAAAAATCGCCAGTATTCTGGTATCCGAAGGCATCAAGTTCACCGTATTCGACAAAGTGGAACCGGAACCCCGCATTGAACTGGCGGATGAAGGCGCGGCGCTGTGCCTGAAAAATAAATGCGACAGCGTGATCGGCATAGGCGGCGGTTCCGCGATGGACGTGGCCAAGGCCATTGCCGGGATTGCCACCAACAAAGGCGCTGCGGTGGATTACCTGGGCCTGAACAAAGTCCCGAAACCGGGTCTGCCCAAAATCATGATTCCCACCACGGCGGGTACCGGAAGCGAAGTGACCTTCACAGCGGTTTTTATTCGCAAGAACCTCAAGAAGAAAGAAGGAATGAACAGCCCGCATCTTTATCCAGATCTGGCGCTTCTGGATCCGGAGCTTACGCTCAGCCTGCCGCCGGAGCCGACGGCGCACACCGGTCTGGACGCTTTGTGTCACGCGATCGAATCCTACACGTCAATCAACGCTTCGCCGCTCAGCGAAATGTTCTCACTCGAGGCCATCGCGCTGATTGCCGAGAATTTGCGCACCTGCGTGCACGACGGCAAAAACATCGCCGCCCGGGAAAGAATGCTGCTGGGCAGCCTGTATGCGGGCATCGGCCTGGCCAACGCGGGAGTCACCGCCGTTCATTCCCTGTCTTATCCTCTGGGAGGGAAGTTTGGTGTTGGTCACGGCTTGGCCAATACAATTCTGCTGGCGCCGGTTATGGCGTATAATCTGCCCGGCGCGCTGGAGAAATTTGCCGATGTTGCCGAGGCGATGGGAGAATGTGTGGAAGGGCTGCCGCTGCGTGAAGCCGCTTACCTTGCCGTGGATGCGGTTGAAGCATTGATCGATGATTGCGGGATCACTTCCTCGATACGGGATTTTGGCGTGAAGGAGGAAGATTTTCCGTCGCTGGCGGATGTGGCCATGACCGTTGCACGGCCGCTGGAGAACAATCCGCGCAAAATGACGAAAGAGGAAATGATTGCGATTTACGCGCAGGCTTTTTAAATAAGAAAGGACAGATGAATATGGCAGGAGCGGAACTGATCGGCAAGGAAGAAATCAAGGAAGTCATGGATGTGCTGGAAACCGGCATCCTGATGCGATACGGGTTTGACAAGGAAAGAAAGGGTGTCTACAAGGTCCGGCAATTTGAAGAGGATTTTGCCAAATATTGCGGTGTCGGCTACGCGCTGGGAGTTACGTCCGGTTCCTCAGCGCTGAAAGTCGCCCTGGAGGCGCTGGATGTCGGTCGCGGGGACGATGTGCTGGTGCCTGCCTTTACTTTTTTGGCTACTTACGAAGCAGTGCTGGAAGTCGGCGCAATTCCGATCATGGTGGATATCGACGACACGCTGAACCTGGATCCCGATGAAATTGAAAAGAAGAAGACGCCCCATACCAAGGCCGTAATTCCCGTCCACATGTGCGGACTGGCGGCCAATATTGACCGGATTGTCGAGGTCGCCCGTAAAAACAACCTGCTGGTCTTGGAAGACAATGCCCAGGGATGCGGCGCCAGCTTTAAGGGCAAAAAGCTTGGCGGCTTCGGTGACATGGGAACCTTCAGTTTTGACTATGTTAAAACGGTGACGACCGGCGAGGGCGGAATGGTGATCACCAACAACCGCGATCTATACCTGCGTTCGGAATGGTACTCGGATCACGGTCACGATCATAATCCAAATGTTGGCCGCGCGCTCGAAGGCAGAACCATTCTCGGATTCAATTACCGGATGAATGAACTTCAGGGTGCTTTAGGGCTGGCGCAGTTGAGGAAGCTGGATTACCTCATTAGCGAGCAGAAGAAAAACAAGAAAGTTATTATGGATGCGCTTGCCGCCATACCCGGCGTGGGATTTCGCGCCAAGCAGGACCCCGGGGGAGATTCCGCGACTTTTCTGGCATTCAACTTCCCTGAAGAGCAGATTGCGCTCAAATTCCAGAAACTGCTGGCCGCCGAAGGTGTGGACACGACCTGCTACAAAAATAACCTGTGGCACTATGTTCCCAACTGGGAGCATTTCCTGGCGTTTTCGACGGCCAATTCCAAAAAGCATCCGTTTACCGATCCGCTTTACAAGGGCAAGGTAGAGTATCTGCGGGAAACCATTCCCCATGCGGAGGATATTCTGGGGCGGACGCTGGTGATGGGAATTTCCGTGAAAATGAGCAGCGAAAGACTGGATGTAATCCGGAAAGCCATTGAGAAAGCCGCAAAGAATATATAAAAAATATTTTTACCGGTCCTATTGATGCAGAAGATCTATCGTTATGAATTCACCGTGCCTGTCGAGGCGGAAGATCAAAACGGTCATGTGAATAATGTTGAATACCTGCGGTGGATGCAGGATGCCGCGATGAAGCATTCCGAAACGGTCGGGTGCACGCAAGCGACAGAATCTGCCGGCGCCACCTGGGTGGTGCGAACGCACAAAATTGAATATTTCAAGCCCGCCTATGCAGGCGACAGGATCGTGGTGGAAACCTGGGTTGCCGATTTCCGCCGCGTCCAGTCGTTGCGCAAGTACAAAATCCTGCGCCTGTCAGACATGGTCCTGCTGGCGGAGGGAGAAACCAACTGGGTTTTCGTGGACGCCCAAAAAGGATCTTTGCGCTCCATTCCCGGAGAGGTGAGAGCCACGTTTGAGCCCCTGCCGAAAGCAACAGAGGCTCAAACCATCGGCTGATGATTTAAAATGTTTCTTATCCCGGGTCCTTGCAATGATCTGTTTTATGCAAGTCCTCATTCATTCGTTCAAGAAGCTTCGTCACATCATTTTTAATGGACTGAAATTCCTCGACCGTCAAACCGCTCTTGCAGAAAAGCTCCAGGGGTACGCTTGCCGCCTTTTGTTTCATGGCTTTTCCCTTTGGCGTAAGCGCCGCCATCACTTTCCGTTCATCTTCAGGCAGACGTTTCCGGGTGATCAATCCTGCCGACTCCAGTCGTTTGAGCAAGGGGGTCAGCG
>Ga0208459_1001866_pt1 | contig 18939 bp, 21 predicted proteins | sample AD_UKC087_MetaG_FD_184433 | JGI IMG/M metagenome (GOLD analysis project Ga0208459, IMG submission 184433) | Active sludge microbial communities of municipal wastewater-treating anaerobic digesters from USA - AD_UKC087_MetaG (SPAdes) (version 2) | ecosystem: Engineered > Bioreactor > Anaerobic >... | reverse complement strand
GAGTTGCGCCGCTTTGGCGTATTCAAGACCAAAAAGCAAAAGGCCAGGACGATCATCCATCCAAAGACAGGCAAGCCGATCAAATGCCCGGCTCGAACAATCGTATTATTCGAAGCTGGCACGGCGGTTAAGGCCGCTATCAACAAGCCTGGCCGGAAAAAGAAAAAATGAACTTCCCGCTGCCAAGACCATGTTTTAGAGTAAGTGTTAACATAAATTTGACTTGTTTTGTATTTTTATAGTATAATCGTCTTATGAAAAATAATCGTTTAATCTTTATCGCTATGTTACTATTATTATTTAAGGCATTGCCTGTATTGGCTTCTGAAGTTGAGTTGGTAAGCGATTTTCTTTCAGACGTTAAAAACTATGCTTATAAAAATCAATTAAAGGTCAAAAGCTTTGTTACAGTAAGAGATATTAAAAACATTAAAAGAAAAATTTTAAGACAAATAGACGAGGCGCCTTCGTTATGCTCCGAATTGCAAGACTTTACCCGCGCGAATAGTGAATTATCTTATTTATTTAACGGCATACTAAGAGATTTAAAAGAAAAACAAAAATTCGAACTTCTTCAAAAGAACTCAAATAAAAGCTCAAATGCTGCAATGGCAGTTAAGCAATCAAAAAGACCATTAAAATATAGGCTGTCTATGGCAGAGCAAATGTTTTATAATTTCAAATTTACCTCTTGTTTTGTTTCAACTGCAAAAATATTCGTGGAAGAATCACCAGAAATTTTAAAAGAATATGAAAGTATAAAAATAGAATTTTCATCAATAGAGGATATAGAAACCTTAAATCAAAAAGGGCCGGCGCTGGCTAAAAGGTGCGAAACCCTTCTTTTAAATCCAGAAGGCGGATTTTACAATATTGAACGTCTGGAAAATATCGCAGTAGTGGCGGCCGCAATAAATGTAAGGCTCAATTCTGACGATTGGGAAAGCGCCGATTCGCCAGTTTTAAAGATGCGCATAATAGATCGCCTAGCCAAACTATATAGCTTAGCACCACACTTTAAACATAAATGCATGCTAACAATGACTTTGAGCAATGCTTACCTTAACATCGGTTTGCCGCATCATGCCTTATCCGCTTCATATTACAATAAGAAAGATTTTTACAATAAATTAGCCGACAGTGAAAAATCTGATTTCATTTGGTATCTGGCAAGCAATCTTGCTCTTGAATGCCCGCCGGGAAACGATAATAGCTTAAAAATAGGCATAGAATGTTTTTATGAATATTGCCGTTTTATAGATGCAGACATAAATATTGATGAAAACGCAAAAGCAAACCGCAAAGCCGAAATTTACCTTGAAGCAACATCCGTTTTGTATGAAAAGAATGAAAAATATTTCGAAGCAATTACCGAACTTGATAAAATCATTAACGATGATAAGGTTTATGCGTGGGTCAAAAACAACGCTTTAGAAAAGAAACAAGCGCTTCAGGCTTTTCTAAACCTCAAAATAAATGTGATGTTTAGCAACGAGTTTATGGCAGGAAAATGGAAAGTAATAGATAAGCCCTATAAATACGTTCCATTATTAACAGGCCAAAAGTTTAAGTTAAAAGTTGAACTTGAACAGCCGACGGAAAGCAATATTCAATTTGATTCCGTTAACTGGTACGGCGAAATTCAAACGTCCGAGCCCGAATTTGAATTCTCGTTTGTAGAGCAGGGTAAAAAACAATTAAGAGTAGAGGCTTCTTTACTCGGAAAAACTATTACAAGAAGTTTTGCTATATACGTTAAAAACAAACCAGAGGGGTTAAGTGATGTTAGTTTTGCAAAAAAATATCCGATTGAAACATTTAAAGCACTTTCAAAAAAATTAATTGGAGCACAAACGATGGTAGAAGAATTAGAACCATTTAAGTGGGCAGCAGAAACTTATAAAAACAACGGCTCACACAATGGAATTCAAGACGCAGCTCGTCATGCTTATTGGAATTGTTTACTTACAAGATATTTTGGCGAAGATTATGCTAAAGGTATAACAGATGGTCACGAAGTAAATGCGTCTTTGGAATTGTTTGCAGAAGTTATTATGGATTTGTATAATAACGAAGAAGGGCGGCAAATAGCCAAAAAACATTCGCACAATGTCGGAAACGATTATAGCTGTTGCCGTAGTGCTGTTATAAACTCTGTAGAAAACGGTTCTACCTTATGTTTTGATGATCTTGTTAATTTAAACAAAGATGCTTTATTATTACCAACAAATGAAAAATAGAGGTATTTATGAAAAAGTTTATTATAATCACTAATTTTCTAATATTTGTGTTTTTTTTTACAGTACAAGCAAAAGCTTCTATTTTAAATGAATTTATTCCCACCGAACTTCAAAATATAGATTTAGAAATGAATTATGCCGATTTTAAGTTACTTCATCCCGAAGCCAAATATATTGGTAACTCGTCTGAAAATTTTTCCATGTTAGAAATTACACGGGATGAAATATGGAATGGATGTATTTTGATTTTCAAAAATGAAAAACTAAAATATATTGCAGTTTTAAGACAAAAATCTGATGATGTAATTGACGCCAACCAATATTTCAATATTGAACAAAAAATACTTCCAATATTAAAAAAATTAATAAAAGTTTTTGGCCGAACCATTATTAAAAAAGTTAATAAAAAGAAAGATAATTTAACGATTTCTCATGAACCTATAATAATTTGGGAATCTAACAAAAATAAAATTTGTTTAGGCTTCACTCCGTCTCAATTTATAAATAAAGTTCAAAATCCTAACATTATTTTAGCTGTGATTGCTGAAGGTGAAGACTTTTCTTCTTATTTTCCAGAGTTGCATAATTCGGAAAATAGCGAAATAGCCTTTGACGAAATGTTAAATACAAGCATAAAAGATGTACTCTATGGCTCTATTGAAGTAAAAATTAAGTAATTTTGAATTACTCAATCATTTAAGGCCTCGGCTCTTTCCTGTCTCGTCGATAAGAGCGCCCGCCGCCGCCTCGCCGATAACCCGGGCCTTATGTAAACTTTCGCCCGGCCTTACGGCCGGGCTCAGACGCTCGCCGCGTCGTGCGGCTCGCTTTTACATAAGGCGGGTTTATAGTCGCGCGCCATCCATGGACGCTAACGGCAGCGGCTAACTGCCGTTCGTTCTGTCTGAGTGCGCGGGCGCGCTCGGTTGCACCTCGCACCGCCCGCCCCAAAAGGACCGATTCCGATCCATTAAAATCCATGAAATTCAAAACTGGAATTTCCGAATGCGTATAACGCGTTTTAAGGGGCCTTCGAATCGCCGGACGACCCAAACTACCTTTTAGTTTTTTGCGTTCGCTGTGGCTCCGCTCTCGGCCTCGAAATTTGTTTTTTTTTGGGAATAGAAAAAAGGTTCTGTCTTGATTAGAATTTTTGTCTCGAACTAACCCGGCCGCCCCGCGTCGAAGGTTCCGCGGGCAGCAGCAGGCCGCTGCCCGCGATTGTCTTGACTGCCGGCCGCTCTTCCAGCCGGCGACAAAGTTTCGCCGGCACCGGGCGGCCTGGAGTTATCCTCAAAAATATTTTGCTTGCTTTTTTAAAAATTTTGTTATAAAATCACATCTATATAAAAACAAAAATAACTCATGCCATCAACATGAGTTATCTATTGTTAGGGCTAACACAAAAATCCGAGCAAGGATATTTTTTATAATAGCCTCTGTTTATTCATTTTTAACTTATTTTACATGAATAAACAAAAATTGTCAAGTGAAAAAGTGTTGGCCCTCAAAAATTTTTTTTGGGGGAGATCAAATTGAGTACTTTTAACGATTCCAAAGTTCATTCCTTTTTTACGGTTCCAAACATCGAAAATCTTTTCGATTTTTCTTATTCAGAGTTTAAAGTTTTTTGTGCCTTACGAAAGCTTACCTATGAAAACAAAAATTTTCTGCTTTTAACCGGAACGGTTAAAGATGGGCTCTTAAAACTTCTATCTAAATCTTACTCAACTTTCAAACCGATTCAAAGAATAATCAACCGGCTTAAAAACCATGGGGTTATAACCATAACCCAGGACAGGTTATTTCCGCAAATAACATTCCTCGAAAAACCGTCCGTACCAAGTCAGCAACCTGGCAACGCGACCCAGAGCGCTACTGTAGCTCCCCCTATATATATATCTAAAAGGGTATCTAAAGAAGATAAAGACGTTAATAATCGACCTGAAGATATATCTAAAAATTCATTCATTCTGTCTGATACCAACAAGCAAACACAAAATGAACGAATGAACGAATCAAATTTTGTTAAAGATATTAAACCTGTCGTAGATAAGAAATATATTAAGGCCCTGGAGCAACTTCCAGAATTCAAAAAATATAGCCAGGATGATCAGGCAACCATACATAAGTTTATACATAAGGCCAAATCTAAAAATATAGATACTGCCGTTATAGACGATTACTGCCGCTCCATAATATTTAACAAAACACCGGCCAATATGAAAAACGCTAAATATCGACCAATTTTTAACATTAAGAACTATTCCCACTCAGCATTATTCGGCACTATGAACATTTATCATAAAATGGATAATCCTAACTTTCCGTACGACATCAGAACACAAGCCGAGATCGATCTCGAGCAAAGACAACGTGAAGCCGAAGAAAAGAAAACGGTGACGCAGCAGACCTTGAAAGTAATAGAAAACGCTCAGGAAGTTTTTTTAAACAAAATAAGATATTTACAGGACCTTTTCAAAGAAAATTTTGAAGCGCTGCTGACAAAAGCAAAGCAGGCAGTGGCACGCATCAAGAACTATAACCCGTTATTTGTTCCGGAGATCGAAGCGGTCGAAGAGCTTTTTAACAACCATACTGCTTATACGTTGGCAAATACAGCATGTTAATTAGTAAAATTAAAAAGTGTATGAACGGTACACATAAATACTTTTTTTGCTATTGAGAAAATGCACAAAAGTATTATAAATATACATGCTTTATAAGCATTGGTTTTGCTCGAATGTATGTTCATATCATAAACATACACATTATAATACCGATAATAATTAAAATTAAGCGACCGAGGTAATAATATGAACAAAGAAAAATTTAATAAACTAAAAATCGAAGATCAGGTAAAATACATTAACCTTGAAATTAAAACGAAAGAATTTGAAAAAGTATGTAAAAGTGTTGGCAGTAATAAACCGGCAATGATAAAAAAACTTAAAAACAACGGTTATGTATTAAACGCAACAAAGAAAAAAATTGAAGTGTATAAACAGGTACCAAACATACACAAGGCGGAAACACAGGATAAATCAAAAGAGCACAAAAGTGATATAAACATACACGAGCCAAAAGAAATAGTTGTGCACAAAGATGTTACAAAAATACATCCGAAAACACAAAAGAATATTATTGAAGTTTCGGATGCCAAAGACAGAATATTTGAAATGCTTATGTGGTATGAGTCGAAGCATAAAAACGTAATAGAAATGCCGGCACTTAACATCGAAAAAAGTAAATTCGAAAGCGAAATAGTTACTCGTGCGTTTCGATTGCACAAAAAAGTACTTGATTGGTTTATGACGCTGGCCGAGAATCACCCACAGTATAAACAGCAGGATTTAATGAGCCAGGCATTATTCGAATTCGTTGAACGTTACCGAAAATAGCCAAAACACTCCGCTTTGTTGAAAACGTCTGATTTTATAGATGATTTAAGGCGCCGTAAGCATCGCTTATTTGCAAGTGAAAACCGTTATGAACATTACAATATTAAGCAAGACTGATATATCCGGCCTCAAAATGAAATTTGAATATACCGAAAAATAAAGAAGGACGGTTATTTGGATTAAAACGGTTGCGTGCGATAAGGCCGATTATGTAAACTAAAAGGTAAATCACATGAAAAAAATGAAACCTCAGACTATTAAGTGGCGTAATCAAAAGTACATATTAGCACATGACGAAATTCCCGAAGGCATGCAAACAATCGAAACATACGTCAGAGATGTTTTAAAAATAAAATTAGATGCCGTCCAGTTAAAAACTTTCGGATTGATGGCGTCTAAAAAACACCAGCAGACGAATAAAACATTCTCGCAATATGTTAAAGATAAAAAATATACGGCGGTCAGGGTTTATGAAAAAGCATTATTAGATGCCGTTTTCGCGGAGTTTGCCAGTAATCAAAAATAATTATCGATCAAAGTCAATCCTGATAATATACGACAAATTCGACTTTTAAGCATTTTTATGCTATAATTAGGATTATATGAATAACGAGTACAAAGTAGAATTTTATAAAGATCACAAGGGTTTTAGCCAGGCAGAAGATTACCTGCTAAAAATAAAACTGGATAACGAAAGGGCGAAGGTTGCGGTTGCCGTCAAATTTTTGTGCGAAAAAGGCGGATACCTCGAAGAGCCTTATTCAAAGCATGTTGAAGGAAAAATTCGCGAACTGATAGTAAAGCGGCATAGAATATTCTATGCCCTGGTGGGAAACAAGATAATAATACTGCTTTATGCTTTTTATAAAAACACGAAAAAAGCGCCGCCGAATTTTATAACTCGCGCGCAAAAGTATCTGGATGACTACATAAGGAGGTCTAAGCATGAAAAAAACTAGTTTTGATATTTTTATTGAAAAACAAATGAAGAACAAAGAGTTTGAAAAATCCTATGAAAAAGAATATAAACGTCTGACTATGGCTTATGAATTGACGCAGTTACGCAAAAGAGCCAAGATGACCCGCGAGCAGGTTGCCCAAAAAGTTGGAACTTCATCCAACATTATTTCCCGCATTGAAAATGGAAGACAAAATTTTAGTCTTGATATGATTTTAAAACTCGCGGACGTTTTCAATAAACACCTTGAAATACGGCTCGTATAAAACTTGCTTTAGTCTGCATAAACGTGACGAAACCGGCCACCCAGGCCGGTTTCGTTGATTGAGAGCGATGTATTTAATAATGATAAAAGTTAAAGCGTGTTTAATGCCTCACAAAAATCAATCTTTTTAAGGGCAATGTAAGCAAGTTTGTCCAGGGCATCAGCTAATTTTATTAATTGTTTTGAATCTTTTAAAATTTCGATTTCATGGGCGAGTTCTTTTATTACGGTTTCAACATTACGAGGAGCTTTAACGGTTGGAACTTCAAAAGCCGGCTTAACTTTTTTTTGTTTTACTACTTCAGCCGGTTTTTTTCCCCCTTTTTCTTTAACGGCTAAAACAGCTTCAGGCTTAAGGCTTTTTTCAAATTTTTCTTTTATTTTAGCGGCTATTATTTCTCGATGCTTCTCGGTGAATTCGCCTTTACCTGTAAACACGTCTTCAGGCAAACCAAAAAAAGTTTTTAATTCAGTGGCGGTCACTTTCGAGATCCTTCCACGCAAAGCGCCCTTTGAAAAATAGTTGTACCAGGCAGCCATTGAAACATTAACGATTTTGCTGACAACATCCTTTAGCGGGGCGGCCGTGTTGTTTTTTATTATGGTGTTAATTTCTTTTATTCTTTCGGCTACTATGTTTTCGTGACCGGCGGAAACGCATTGTTTTTTGTTCATGGCTGCTCCTCATTAATTTATATACGCATTCATTTAATATGTTGCGCATAAGACCTTATTATACCACTTTTTTTAAAATAAAAAAAGGGCCAGAACACAACGCCGTTACAGCGCATTTGCAATAAAAGCATTATAAACAATAAAAAACTATAATTCCTCCGAACCACCAAGCCCCCTTCCAGTCACAATCTTGAGAAACATATACCGCACATATAAAGAACCACAAACCCTTATCAAACAGTAAAAGTGATAAGTCTCAATCCTCTATCTATCGATTAAATCGACACTTACAAAACATACTTTTCATTCCGCTTGACAATCCGGCCCAATTCGGTTAAAATATACCGAATTGGAAGGCTAAATTCTGCCGAATCAGGCAGAATCCGGCGAGGCCGCCTCTTCGCCATACCTGGCGCCGGCGTCACTAACGCCTCCGTGCGTGTCGCCACCGCTGAAAAGCCAGTATAAAAGATTGAGGAGCGTTGAAAATGCCAGAAGCGTTAAGCATAACGAAGCCCAACACGGTCGAAACTTTTATGAAAGCGAACACCGATCTACGGATCGCCGCGGACGCCCTGAAAGAATTCCAGAAGCAACTGGACACCCTGGCGCTCTCGATCACGAAGGAAGCCGCCAGACAGGCAACGGCTGCCGCCCGAACCACGATCATGGCCGCGGATATAAAAGCCTCAATGACGGCCGTTACCGGCTCGACCTCTGATCTTCCATATCTTTTCCGCCAGCTTGAAAAGCTGACCGCCAAGGAAACCGCGGACCTTTCGACGCTGATCCAGAAATGGATCGCGGCCCACTGATGACCATGAAGAAAACTGACATCATAAAAGCGCTCATCAAGAAACATGGCCTGGCCGTCCGCCCGGCCGCGGCGATCCTCCAAACCTGCCTCGATGAAATAGTGTCCGGCCTGGCTAAAGGCGAAGCCGTAGAACTGCGCCGGTTCGGCGTATTCAAGACCAAAAAGCAAAAGGCTAGAACGATCATCCATCCAAAGACCGGAAAGCCGATAAAGCGTCCAGCTCGAACGATTGTCTTATTTGAAGCTGGTTCTACCGTTAAGGCCGCAATCAACAAACCTGACCGAAAAAAGAAAAATTAATCAATCCCCAAGCTTAAACAACCCATTCACAGGCCATACCGGCAATTCCTTTAATCTCGAAAACCAGTATTTATGTATCTAAAAAAACGGCCATTCAGGCCGTTTTTTTAGATAATATTTGCCTAAAATTGATCTATAATATTCCAAAAGTATAATATTAGGCAAACCTAATTTTATGGAAGAAAACGACACACTAGCTTTGAAGAAGAACACTATCCAAAAAGTCCATAAAAGCAAAACAATGGTCTTTATAACAATCCGATTGCAAAAATTTCTAATGTAATTAAATGAACGGTTCAGTATAATTATTAACGATTTTATTATATAAATAAAATATACATGTAAATATTAAAAAACAACTAACAGTCACCAGCTGTTTTATTAAATAATTATAATAAATTTATTTAAAATTTTCATTACAAAACGATATTTTCGACCTATAATATATACAGAAAGACGTTAGTTTCTTAACATCGTCTTGAGTAATGGTCAGCGTTTCAGGCTTCACATGCAAAGTTATTTACGACGTTCACTATAGATAAGAAAAACAAAAAAAGATCTCGCGAACATATCGAGTCACGTTCCTTGAAACTGGTGCAACCTTTCTTTGAAATTCCGCGTCATTGCGTAATTGACAATTGTTACGTCCAAGACTATAATAAGTCAGAAATACTTAGACGGCTCTGTTTTAAAAAGAGAATTTAATATATATTATAAGAAGGAAAGGGGGGATAAAAATGAAAAATCTTAGAAAAAAAACGATGATACCATGGGAACAAATAGCCCAGGCCATCATCGTTATTTACTACATTACCGAAATCGGCCGCAATATCTTTAACTAACGGCTGATTTTAATGGCGCGGCGGTGCCTGCCGCCGTTGCCCTTTAATTTTAAGTATAACACACTATCTAAAAAATTTCAATATGCAGACCATCAAGAAGATCTCAACAAATCAGGGGATATGACTTTCACCCGCCGTTAAAGCCCGAAACAACCCATTCAGGCCGCCAAACCGCCTATTCATGGTCCATATCGGTGATCCGCCTAACCCCGAAAACCCCTATTCGTACGAACAGACAAAAACCGGCCTGAATGGGCGGTTTTACCGGTTTAGAAGTTTAACTTATTTTACCTCTTCTAGGGCTCACAACCCAACTAACACAACACTTTTACTCATGTTAACAACCGAAAAACAAATTGACAAACGGCTAAATTTAGGTTATGATTTAAGTCTAAGAATTCTTTTATTTTAAATAAAGGAGCATTCATTTGAAAATGCCTTGTTTATCTATAAAACAAAGACTTTTATCGCTAATTATCATGGCCCTGTTTTTTGGCCTTACTCCAACGATCCATGCTGAGGGGCTTTCCGGGTTGAAGGATTCGTTAAATAAAGGAAAAATAAATAAAAACGAGACCAATGAAGTGCCAGCCGTTCAACCCAATATTGTTTCGGAGCCGGCGGTATCGAAGGCTCCCGCAAAAATAAATCGCATTACCGATGCCAATACCGGAAAGACCAAATTTAACTTTGTCGATAAAAAGCGTTCTGACGGCAAAGCAAAACCGCTCAAGAGCAAAAAGGATGCAGCAAAAGAATTCAACGAAGAGCTAAAGAAAAACTACGACAAAATGCTTGTTACGCTGAAACAAGCCAGAAAAAAGAAAAAAGCGTCACCTAGAATCGCGGCAGTCAGGATCGGTGACGATCCCGAAAACGATGCTTCAATTCCCGCCAAGTTGCCGGAAGACTTTTTAATAAACGTAGATACCGATGAATTGGCTGTAAGAAAGGAAATCAGTAATCTCTATGATTCCTTTGAATCAACGTCATTAGAAGATTTTAACAAAGCTTGTCAAGCACTTCATATTAAATATTACCAAACACGTCCAGACATTTGCTATCTTATCCATTTGATAAAAACCGATGCTCAGCTGAAAAAAGATCCCAACTCTGCACTGGAAGATCAAACATATCGAAAATTGCGATGGCCGACTTCTTTTGAACCTATCCCTTATCCAAGCTATAACCCGTCGATATATGAAGAATACTTGAAAATGGGTCGGGGTACTGAATATGGTAATGATATTATAAAATTTGTTAACCAAAAAGCTAAAATACGTCAGAGCCAAATAAAAAAAGCTAATGATGACTTGCTGGTCTACATAAGAAATGAAATCAACGTTTTAAACAAGTTGAAGGCCGACTATGAAGCATACGTGAAAGAACTGTTATCACTTACGCATATAGTCCCCGGCTATACTTCCCAATATGAAAATAACCCGGATTATTTGCAAAGGGTAATGAAATATGCCATAGACGATATTAAAGTTCACTACCAGAAAATAAGTCAAAGGTATTTATTAATAGCCATATATTTGAACAGCGCAGGTCAGTGGGAAGAATCTTTGAATTTAACAAAAGATTTTAAAGATTACTTTGAAAAGAGCTGCCCATACAAGTTTACTATAAAATTTGCCGGAAAATTCGATTACGATGCGGCTGCCAGTTCGGGAAATTTAGGCAATCTAAAAATACTCAAAGGCGACCTGCTTATCGATAAAGACAATCTAAAATGGGGGCCTAAACGCATTGATCAGGCCGCTTTGGAATGCATGTCAAGGTTGAGCCTCCAGAATATTACTGATCAGATTAACAATCTTGAATTTCATAAGAAGGTAATGGAATTTGCCGAAACCAACGTCGAAGATAAAGAGGAAATTAAAGAATACAAAAAAGAATCAAAAGTAAAAGAAATATGGTTTGAAGCCAATGAATTTTCGGGTATTTCAAGTTCAAGTCATGTTTTTGCAGCAAATGAAAGAGTCTGCATAAAATGTTATTATGAGCCGGGTTATAATCAATACTATCAGCCACCAATCGTTATTACCTTGACCAGTACGGTTTCTAATAGATATAAATATGTAACGGTAATAGGCAATAGAGGATACTCGCCTTATGCCATTTTTCAGCCAAATGAAATCGAAGAAACTCCTGTGCCACCTCCTATGCCCAGCCCACCACCTGAACCTCCAGCGATCACCGCAGCGGTTAAATTAGATAACGACGATTCGCTAATATTTCACAGAAATTTAGTTAACAGAACACGCGATGCGCAAACTGAAAGTATATCCATTTTAAGCGGTTATAAGGGATATGAAGATGGATTATCATTGTACAATAATAAAGAATTTTTTAGATATAGAAACGTGCGTGCTTCATGGAAAGGCGCAGATTTGCCAAATAAAGTGGTGGATGTTACAAAGGAATTTTGTTTCGGTGGAGGCGAAGTGATTTATGCGGATTGCCGAACCGCAACGGGGTATGCAGTTGTAGCAAATCAAGCGGACTGGTTTATGCTTGAAAGCCATGGCAACCCAAGAGCTGCAAAAGGTTTTTTAAGGTTTACAAATAAAGAAGGCCAAAAAATTGATGTACTACCGTCTGAATTAGAAGGAAAATATGATGAAGATATAGATGTATTAATTTTAGATGCCTGTTTTTGCATGAATAACTTCAATAAATTTAAATGGAAGAAGGTTTTGCCCAAAGGAGTGATAATAGGATTTACAAGTGAAGTCTTATATCCAGGTCAAACCGAGCATCTTTTTAATCTTTTTAATAATAAACTTAAGCCTCAAATGTTACCGCAAGCAATTTGTGATGCTTTTTTAGATACAAATGCTGACATAATAAATGAAAATGCAGCAAACGAAGACGAACAAAAACTTAGTACCGATAGTGCCTATCATCAGGCAACTTGTATTATTGGCGATACTTTTGGGTCAATAGTACAAACATGCAATATTTCGCCACGCGGAGCCAAGACCTATAAATATGAAAAAACGTATAGGAAGTTACAATAAGGAGTAATAAAAAATGAAAAAATTCATGTTTATATTATTATTTTATATAATATATAGTGTTTTTATGCCTATCGAAGGAATATGTAAAACCAACGATGCAAGCATAACAAATATTTATAAGAACATGTGTTGGCTTTTAAAAGAAAACACGGATGAAGTTTTTTTAGCAGAATATGGTACCGAAGCGTTTAATTATGGTATAGAGATACTTAAAAAAATGCCGAAATCTCAAGAAGCTTATTATTCAATTTTTCTCATCAATAGCAGCGCATTTAAAAGTTATTTATATAAAATCGACGAAATATTTACTCCTTTAAACAATAAACATTATCCAAATATTGACGATCCAAATTTTGAAGAAGGCGAAAAGATAATATATCTCATTTTATATTCTCATGGTATTGGCACTAAATCAATAGTAGAACAAAATGAACATAAAAAGAAAGCCTTTGAAGTTTTAAATAATATGCAAGAAAATTGTAAAAATAGGGATTATGCTGCATTAGCCACCGCTATGTTATTTTTGTCAAGCAAAACCGATGACAGATTAAATTATATTAATTTTTTTATAAAAAATTTTTCTGATCATCCAGCAATTTCAGATGTTAAATTTAATAAAATATTAAATATTTATGACTTAGATAAAATTTCATCTGATAGTATTAAAATCAACGAATGCATTTTGGAAACAAACAAACTTATTAATGAATATGGTAACATAAATTTACCAGAGGGATGGAATTTTTCTATTGAATGTTACGGTTTGTTGATTTATTGCTATAAATTTATTGGTGACAAAGAAAAAGCGTTAAAATATTATAATTTAATTGAAAAAGAAGCTCCAAACTATTGGCTCTTAAAAGACTTAAAAGAAGCAATACAAAATAAGTAGTAATCAAGGCTCTTCCCTGTCTCGCCCCGAGTAAAGTCCGCCGCCGCCTCGCCTATAAACCATGCCTTATGTAAACTTTCGCCCGTCCTGGCGGCCGGGCTCAGACGCTCGCCGCGTCGTGCGGCTCGCTTTTACATAAGGCGGGTTTATCGGCGCGCGCCTTCCGTGGGCGCTAACGGCGGCGGCTAAGTGCCTGCCGTTCTGTCTCGATGCGCGGGCGCGCTCGGTTGCACCTCGCACCGCCCGCCCCAAAAAGACCGTTTTCATAACTTGTATTGACAATTGTCATGACGTATGATATACTTGTTATCGAAGGGGGCGTAATTATGCACAATTCAATTAATTATTCAAAAGACAATTTTAAAAATATAAGCAAAAATATCGGCGACATCAGAAAACGGCTTGCCTTATCAACAGAGCGTTTAGGCGTTATGCTGCAGGTCAGTTCCAGAACGGTTATTAGATGGGAAGAAGCCAGGCATAAGCCTACGACTCAAAATCATATAATCGCAATCAACAAATTAAAAGAAATCATCGATCTCGGTTGCGCCGTTTATACGCCCGAAGGACTTCAGGAGTTTATATTCAAGCCTCAGCCTGTATTTGACGGCCATACCGCTTTTCAATTAATTTCGATAGGCGATTACGATCGGGTTTTAAGCGCTCTGGCAGCGGATTATGAAGGGGCCGGATTTTAATGTCTTTAAAAACTTATATAAAGCCATGGAGCGGTTATGCCCTAAGGCATCTTCCGGCCGCGCCCGGAGTTAAGCTCGATCCGTTAAATTTTACTTATTGCGGAAAAAGCGATGAAAACCGATGGAACGTTAAAGGCGAACCGACTTTATATCTGGCATCGGAAAAAGGCGTCGCTCTGGCCGAATTTGCAAGGCATTTTAAAGAAAACAGGGCTGACGGACTGGCAGCCAGGCTGCATAAAAGAAAAGTTTTTCGTTTTAAAATAGAGCTCGAACGGACCCTGAATCTGTGCGATCCGAAAATATGCGGATTATTTTCTTTAACCGAAGCGCCTTCCTGCTTTATGAATCCAAAAATTGCGCGGGCCACGGCAAATTTCTTACGCAACGCTACTTCGATTCAGGCCATTTTCGTTCCATCCGTTGCTTTTATGGATGATCTTTCAAAATGGTGCCTGGTTATTTTTCTTGAAAAACTCAAAGGCGATCATTCGAACTATTTCAAAGAAATTAAAATCGATGGTTATTTTCAATTCAAATAACGTCCACTTTAAAAATTCAAATTCTGAATGCATATAACGCGTTTTAAGGGGCCTTCGTCGGCTTGGATGACCCAAACCATCTTCGACCCATTTTGCGTTCGTTCTAGCTCCGCCTACGGCCTCGATATTTTTTATTTTCTTGGGGAATAGAAAAAAAGTTCTGTCTTGATTAGAATTTCTGTCTCGGACGAACCCGGCCGCCCCGCGGCGACGGTTCTGCGGGCAACAGCAAGCTGCTGCCCGCGATTATTTTGACTGCCTGCCGCTCTTCAGGCCGGCGACAAAGTTTCGCCGGCACCGGGCGGCCTGGAGTTATGTTGTTTTTAAAAGATTTAATCTGATTATTAAACGTGATTTAATCATTATCATCGCTTTGATAATTGCTTATTTCGTGACTTTCCATATATATTTTTGCCATTCTCATTTCAATCACTGAGTCACGCATAAAAAATGGATTGCCTGGATTTTCTTTTGCGTTTAGCTGCTCAGCTTCTTTATATAAAGTTTCGTATTTTTCCGGTGGAAGTGATCTAATTATATCTAAAACTATGTCTTCTTGCTTCTTTTGATTTTCGCTAACTTTTACAGTCGCCGATTTAACCTTTTTTTCTTGCATTTTCTTTTCTTCAATCTCTATATCAAAGCCGGCATAATTGTTTTTTAAAGCATTTATGGCATAAAACAATGGGTTTTCCTTAGCTTTTTTAAACGCATATTTCAGGTTAAGCCTTATATAACTTGAGGCCTTACCTTCATCGATCCGCTTAACTATCTCGTCCAGCAATGATTTTATCCTGTATTTATCTGGTATTTCCGCTAAAATTTCTTCTGGGAGTCTGGGCGTCTGAGAATCCTTCTCTAATTTTTCAAAAAGATTACCATTTATATCTAGAGATTCTCGATTCATTTCTCGGTTCTTTTCATATGTCAGGTTACCAGTCTTTTTGTTCACAAAAAAGCGGATATGCGAGTATTTATTTCTAATGCCTGTTTCTTTAAGCAATTCATAACGGCAATTAATATCAGTCTTTAGATTGACTTCTTCCGTGGCAGGATTTAAAACCTTTACTTTAAAGTTTTGAAATAATTTATATTCGTTTTTGCTTATACCTAAAATATTTCTGAAATCTTCGATTGTCATAATTGGAACAGAATGCGCGGTTAAATAATCTCGTAAAAATTCATAAAGTACAATCGCATAAGAACACTTTAGCCCTGCGATTAAAATTATATTTAGCGGCGCATACATGGCGGGATTTAATATATTTTTTCGTAATGTCGGCGGAAAAGCAAATTTTATTTTCCCACTTCCAAATTCAAAAGTTATTTCCGAAAGCAAATCGTATGTGCTCCATACGACGGTTTTATCTTTTTCAAGATAGTTAAACTCAAAACTAATGTCCTTAATCTTTTTAAGTTGTTCTTGCATATAACTATTGCTTTCTAGGTTAAAACCGCAAATTTTTTTAAGATATTCCGCATTGGTTTCAAAAATTTCACTTTCAGGATTTTTTTGAGCAATAAAAATTAGTCCATTTATCATTTTTCTTTGCATAAGAGTTAACTCTTTAACTGAACATTGAATAATCGCCGAATGTTTTTTAATCAATAAGCTTTTAGTATTCAAATCAAACTCCTTTATAAATTAACTCAGTTAATATTATAGCATAAATCAATACCGAGTGTCAAATTTAAGTATTGAGTAGCCGCTAAAAAAGTATTGAGTAGCCGCTAAAAAAGTATTGAGTAGCCGCTAAAAAAGTATTGAGTAGCCGCTAAAAAAGTATTGAGTAGCCGCTAAAAAAGTATTGAGTAGTTAACCTATTTCGCTACTCTCTCAACGGTTTTGTTTCAACTTAAACGGTTCTAAACGGTATTAAATATATAAAACAACAACAACATCGCACGCGTGCGCGCGTACGTGCGCGCGTATATATATTATATAGACATGAGTTGTTGTTGTTTTACTTTGTAAAGTATTTTATAGTCATACCAGAGTAAACCCAAACAATAAAATTACTCTGGTATGTTCGTGGTAATCCAAAAAACGATAAACTAAAAAGAAAAAACGAAACACTTTAAAAATCAAGCCGATTATGTTAATATATTAATTCAGAAGGTGATGCAATGATAACCAAGAAAAAAGTAAACTCTAAACAGACCAAAGTAAACCAACCGAAAAAAGAGAAGGTTTACTCTGATAAGCCTAAAGTAAACCAAGCCGCGGTAAACCGTAAGAGCACTCCGGTAACCTTAAAAAATAAAACGGTAAACCAAGATAGCTCTGAAGTAAACCTAAAGAAAAATAACGAGGTTTACCATAAAGGTACTATAGTAAATCAACCAGAACCAGAAACTAAAGCTCTTGCGTTAACTGCGAAAGCAAAGCATGATTTTATTGAACTGTCCGAGATGAAACCCATACTTAAAGAGATCATAGATTGGTATGAAGCCAAGCACAAAAATGTAATTGAAAGACCGTCACTTGTTATCGATACGAGAAAATTTAAAAGCAAACCGGTAACCAAAAGTTTTAAAATGTATCCTGAGATCGTAAAAAAACTTGATGATTTTAAAAAAAGTTATCCACAGTACCAAATTATGGATATAGTGACTGCCGCATTAACGGAATTTTTTGAAAGATATGCCAGGTAATTTTGATTAAAAACACCATTAAACCTGAATTGTTTTGAAAACATAAGACTTCAGGCCGTTTTCAATCCTCGTTCGGCAGCCGACCGCGGGCGTGAAAAGGTGCTTAAAATCTGAAACATATTTTTAGCTTAATATAGATCGTCTGAAAATATTTTTCGAATATTACGTAAATCGTTGTCAGAGTTGAGTTTTATGTTTTTGAAAAGACCCGATAACAGCATTTATGTAAACCTAAAACAAAAATATTGCAATATTCCTTGTTTTGTTATATAATATCGGTAGAGAAGTAGAGAAGGGGTGTTGTTATGCTCGTCAAAAAGAATATAGTCATAGATAATGAAATATGGGCCAAACTTAGGTTATTAAGCAAAATCAACGACGATCTCAGTATAAGCGAGATTATAAGGCAGGCTATCGATAAATTTCTGGAAAGCAAGAAAAAAGATCTTGATTTCCAGCTCAAGCTCCAATGCGCTTATGTTGACGACGCTGAGCAGCGGGATATTGAAGAATCTCTCGCCGAACTTTCAAAAGAAGACCTGGCGGTCGTCAGGAAATGCAAACTATGAAGACTTACACCTTAGAAATATCAAGGGCGGCCGACAAGTTTTTCAAAAAGCATCCGGCCGAAGAGAAAAAGATAAAAGAGATTTTTGAAACCATAGCCAAAAACCCTTCTGAGCACATACAATTTTACGACATCAAAATTTGCAGGGGCAATCTGGACGGATTAATGAGGCTTAAAACTGGCAAATACAGAACCATATTTAAAATAATCAACGACCGACTGATAATTTTTTTAATAAAAATAGATTCAAGAGGCGACGTTTATAAAAATTAATCGACGCAAAAACAATGAAAAAAGATAAAACCAAAAACTATCATAAATTCCTGATGGAAGAGTTAAAATCCGGCAAACTGGCTGCCGAGTACTTTACCGCAGCGATCGAAGAGAACAGCGGCTTGGTGTTTCTAATGGCCGTAAAAAACATATTGGAAGCAAAAGGCATATGCCAGGCGTCCGACCTTACACGAGCCGGGCTTGCCGAAAAACTTGGAATAAGTGCGACGGTTTTATCGAAAATCAGTAAAAACGGCGTAAGGCAAATAACAGTAGAAACGCTTGATAAAATTGCCGATGCGCTCGATATGGAATTGATTATAAAATTAAAACCTAAGAAAGCCGCATAACAGGAGTTATTATGTCTTCCGAAATCATGACCATAAAAGAGCTGGCTAAATATCTCGACATAACCGAAGCCACGATCTATAAAAAAGTATCGAACAACGAAATACCATACACGAAGCTGGGAACGTTGCTGCGCTTCCCGAAATGGGCCATAGACCGCTGGATATCGGAAAACACGGTCGAACCGCCCGACGCGCTTTTCGACGAGTTTGCGAAACTTCAATCTCGCTATCACTTTAAAAAATGGCTTGAATCAAAGGGCGTGGACACTTCCGCCATCACTGACCAGCAGTTATTGGAGCTCGTAAAGAAGGCCATAGCAGACCTTTCGACAACGGAGCGGCCCCGATGAATCCTGAATCCGGTTACAATTCCCGTCTGATAACTTATGCCAGAAGCCTGGCCGGCCTCGATCCCGATGAAATTCTGAAAAAGCTCG
>Ga0208459_1001853_pt1 | contig 19007 bp, 19 predicted proteins | sample AD_UKC087_MetaG_FD_184433 | JGI IMG/M metagenome (GOLD analysis project Ga0208459, IMG submission 184433) | Active sludge microbial communities of municipal wastewater-treating anaerobic digesters from USA - AD_UKC087_MetaG (SPAdes) (version 2) | ecosystem: Engineered > Bioreactor > Anaerobic >... | reverse complement strand
TAAGTGATTTCTTCTTTGACATAAAATAACCCCCTTTAGAGTTACACCATTTTATTATTTCATGTGTCTACTCTAAGGGGATTATATCATAATGGTCTGATACCGCCATTTTCTTTCTGAATTTCTTTTCTTCTGACAGGTTTGGGTTTGTAAAATCTTAATTTATTTTGTATAATCTCAACTAATTTTTCAGCGGATAGCTTTTCAATGTCTTTGATTGTTTTTCCGTCGATTCCGCTTGTAATACTTCCTGCATTTCGCTTGATATTTCTGTATGCAAGCTTGATATTTTCCTCACTGGAGATAAGTTCCATGAGATTGGTGAAAAGCTCACCCTGCTTACTTTTTGCATACAGGTTATCAAAGCAATTTTGCAAGTCGTAATATTCAAGATGTCGTAGTTTCTTTTGCTTTGTCATAGGCAACACTCCTTTCGGACTGTTTTTCTCGGATTACTCCTAAATCATACTCGAAGCTATGAATTTCATGCCTATAACTAATGTGTTCTGTATCTGGTCTACAAGCTCTTTCCGATGCACAAGAAACAGCACATGATTATGCTTTGCTGTAGTACGCTTTGCGATTTCTGCAACAATGACGGATTTACCGCCACCGCACGGCAGCACCACACAGGGTGCTTTATAGCCGTGCAGATAGGCGTTTCTTACCCTGTCTACGATATCACTCTGATACGGTCTGAGGGTTCTCATCGTCACCTTGCTCCTTCTGTTTCTTGATTTCTGCCTTCATGCACTTCCAGCACAGCTTTCTGCCATAATTCTTTATAGTACCCTCTGCAATCTGATCTGCAGAGCGTCCCTGTGCTGCCATAATGACGGTATTGCAGTCCGTACAGCGATGAGGTTCAGCACCGCCGGCAAGCCACTTTTTTCAGAGATGTACCAAGTTCGGGCGTAATCACGCCGTTCCAGTTATCAAGAAAAGTGGTATCCTTTGAAACACAGGCAATATGATTTCTGGCGATATTGAATACAAGGTCGAATTCGTATTCCGTATTCTCACGCTGTACGGGAGCAAGTCCGATTTTCACAGGTACGGTCTTGCCACGGTCATTCTGCTCCATGGCATAAGCCATTTTTGTACGCATGGTAACGATGACATGGGCATTAAGGGAAAGCAGCGTATTGATGAGGGTATTCTGCTTTTGCCTGCATCACTCCATGCCGTAAAGGAATTTTTGCCCTGCTGCTGTTCGGTCAGTTCCTTGAAGTCCAGTACACCGCCTTCACCCTCCCAGGCATGGGAGAAGCTGTCGATGGTGACAACACCGTCGGGACCAACCGCCTGTTCTGCTTCCTTTGCAATGGCGATGTAGCGTTCCACGGTAAAGGGTGGTACAAGTTCCTGATAGAGGTATTCGCCAACCTCAAGGTCACTGCGGTTACCGTAAAACTGACCTCTGCCATGTTCCGTGTCAATGAGAGCAATTTTGCCCCAGTCATCAGTCACACCATAAGCGAGATACAGTGCCGAGAGTGTTTTTCCCGCACCGCTGGGACCTGCCACAGCAACACGCATTTTTGCAGCTTTACGCTGCACTTTCTGAAATGCCATAATTTTTCATCCTTTCCTACTTAATCTGAATGTTCTGCTTCTCCACCAGACGACAGCCCTTGATTTTCATGCCGGAGAGCAGAGCCTCCTTAATAGCTGTCTTGTCGGGGGTGTAGGTAATTTTCTTCCTGCACCATTTCTTTGCAACGGACTCGCTGTCAACCTCGGTGCTGACGGATTTTCTGTAGCTGATTGCCACTCTTGCGGTACTGAATTTTTGTCCGCAGAGTGCGTTTGCAAGCCATGCACGGAGAGATGTAGCCTTGTTTTCAGCCGCTTTCTGACGTTTCTCCAAGGCTTCACGCTCGGCACGAATTGCCGCTGCATCGGAGTCAAGATTCTTGATCCAGAGAGCAACACCCTCAAGCTTTGCACTGCGTTCCATCAACAGAGCGTTCAGTTTTTCTTCATCGATGATTTCACCGGTTTCGGTATCAACGCAGTCCATGATGGCAGCGTCGATTTCATAAAGTGTAGCCATGAGAATGATCCTCCTTTTCTTTGCTTACAACTGCGATAGTGAGTACAGGCTGCTTTTCAAGCTCTTCCTCCACAATCAGCTGCTTTGCGAGATTTTCAGCCAGAAGGCTGATCATCACCAGTGCTTCAATCATGCTGTTTCTTTCCATTTGAAATACCTCCGTTTTTATGATGCAGAGAGTCATTTTTCCTCTCTGCTCCTGTAGTCAAAAGAAATCATCGGAATTCGAACCCCTACGGGAAAAATTTTTTTCATCGCAGTCATTCTTTCAGTGATTCCTTTTCGAGTGCTTTTCATGGCCCTCTACTAATTAGCCACGAGAAACGCAATTGTTAACCCTCATTTTCAAGAATTTTTTTCATCTTTTTGAAAATCTTTTTAAGCCGATTATGTATAGCCACTCTGCTAACGCCTTCTTCTCTCGCAATGTCATACTGTGATTCTTCCAGCCAGAACACTCGATATATCAGCCTTTTCTGACTTTCATTCAGGGTACTGATAGCACGATACAGTGCGTAGATTTCTTCTCTGCGACAAATGATATCTTCCGGACTGCTGTCCGTGGCTTCCAATCGATCTCTGCTTAAATCGTAGGTTTCCAATGAAATGTGACGACGTGTTTCTTTTCGGGTAGTGTTGCGTTCTTCAGCATTCATCTCAACGATTACCGTACCCATTTCATTACTGATTTCGATTGTCCTTGTAGTGTGGTGTATTACCGTGATTTCCGTGGTTGTTTCTGTGATTTTACAAATCTTCATGGCTGGTTTTCTGTGGTCATCATAATAAGTTTCCATGGCTTTTCCTCTCCGTCCGGAGAGAGGATCACAGGACACGCCAATCCACAAAAAAGAGCGTACACAGAGGAAGGCTATCTCGGATACAGTAATAGCGATTTTTCGCTATATGCTGTATGAAATATCCTGTGCCCTCTATGTACACTCCGGGCATGGTATTTATTTTTCAGTCGCTTTCGACTGTAGCTATATCATAACATGAACTGGATGCAATTACGATGACAAAACCGTGTCACCCTAAATATGCATTTTCAGTGCTTTTATGCACTGTTTTACTGTGTATTTTCGCTGTTTGATACAAGAACCGAGTTACTGTTCAACTGTGATGTTGTGCAGTATAAACAAAAATAGGGTGACACACTTCTGGCACCCTTTCTGAAAAAATTACAAAAAAAGCGGCTGGGAAATTTCCAACCGCTGATAAGTTTATTAAGCTTCCGCTGAAAGCAGATCCTCCTTCAGAGGAGCAAAGCCACGCTGCTCCAGCATTTCATTCCATTGATAGATCGTTTCACGATACATTGTGCGGAGCATCACCTTATAACAAAGCTGCTCCGGTATGGTGATGTCAAGCTGTCTGTCCGCTTTTTGCAGAAGATCATCACTTAATTCCGGAAAGAGATTCATTCCGACAGATACAGCAATGATGCTTTCTACAGACGGCATTCTTCTTGCGCAGTTACGCATTCTGGCGATGGTTCTTGTACTCAGGAGAGAACGCTCCGCCAATACTTCTCTGGTCATGCCGAGATTGTGCATATGATATACCATTGTTTCGGAGAATTTTTCCGGCATACCTGCGGCAATTTTCTGAATCGCAAATGCCTCCGATATAGTATCCGTGTATTCATCCCGATACAGATAGGATAATGCACCACGCTTGCCATTGCTGTTCAGAACTCCCGGGACATATTCGTAATTCTGTCTTTCATGACGTACAGTAAACAGCAGACAACATTCCTCCATATGCGTCCTTGCGTAGGGAGAGAGACAGGGATGATGATTGCGTGTCCAGATATATTTTTCCTCATTGCGACAAAGGTGTCCTTCTACATACAGAAAGTTTCCGTTATCAACGATTTCTCTGAACGCTGCATTTCGCCGGTATTCTTCGAGCATCTTGTCAAAATCAATGGTGTAGGTCTGGTTATATCCTACATTCTTTCCGACCAGATACCCCGGAACAGGCACACCGTTTGCAAAATTCCCGATTCCACGTGCTTTATCATATCCAAGCTCGATCAGGCGATTTCTTGCAGTTACTTTGGATACATCGTAAAATCCTGCGAGGTCTGCAATGACATAATCAAAAGCCACGGATTCCGGCATTCTCTCATATTTTCGGAATAACTCTGCTGCTTTGAGTGTCGTCTGATACAGGGGCATACGGACTCTTGGAGTCAGATGCACCGCCTGATTCTCCACCCATCGCACGGGATCATCTTCGCACTTATGGGCAGCAATATCTTCAAATTCAGGCATATTTTCTTCTAAAAGAGAACGATACAGGCTCTGTAAATAGTAAAAGAGATAGTGTTCATATGCGTGAACGCACTCATGCACCACCGTATCACTGGGATTGCGGCCACGATTTTCATGTGCAGCTGTATCAATCAGAATTGTTTTGGCTTTGACACTGGCTTTCTTTGGTTTGCCATCCTTGTAATATGTCACAACTGCGTCTTCAAAATAGATGCTGCCGAGTTTGGAATCATCAAGCGAAAGACGGGTCGTTCTCACCTGAAATCCCATATTCTCTGCAAGACGCTTCACATCAAGACGCATTGGTTTTTCCAGTGCTTCCGGATAATATCGCAAAAGCATCATCTCTGCTTCAGTATCCAGATCACGCTTGGAGAGATATGGAACAAGGTATTCGGACATCCCATTATCCTGCGGTATATCCTCTTTTCTGTAGACGCTGATGGACTCAAAGAAATTACTGTGTTTATCTGCATAAAATCTTCCCTGTACCCGATACCATTCCTTCTCTTTCAAATAAGTGTTGTCATAAAAGTTGAGATTGAGATCTGCAATTACAATCACATCCATACGGAAGGAACGATCATCCAATCGGTGCAGGTAAACTCGATGGATCTGCGTAAAGTTCACATTTACGTTCGTGACGGGCTTTCTGTAATTCCGGATGCGCTCTCCGAACGGCAGGCTTCCTGCACTAAGTGCATTTCTGATTGCCCTCTCATAATCCTCGGCATAGTTCCAGATAAGAAAATCCGAAAAGGAACATACCTCGGGAATCTCCATAAAAGCGGGGCTTTTCTTCACCTGGTAGAAATTCGGATGAAGCGGATCGGGAATAATAACAATAGGTCCCTTTTCTATATAATAACATTCACTCATTGTACCACCTCGCTGGCTAAAATAGGAGTTGACAAATTGGATGGTGTGTGATATAATAGAGAAAAGAGTTCACATAAGTTCATAATTATAATAACACAATCAACATGAAATGTCAAGACATTTTGAAAGGTTGAGGAGGTACTAACATGAAATCGTTTCCTGACAAGATCAGAGAAGCACGCTGTGCATTGGGATTGTCACAGAGCGAGCTTGGGGAGGCAGTGGGCGTTTCAATGCGTTCCATCATATCCTATGAAAAAGGCCATAAGTATCCGAGAGATAAGACGCTCTATCAGCTTGCAAAGGCACTCCATGTATCCATCCGCTATCTGAAGGATGAGGAATGTGACGATCCTACAGCGGATATTGAAAAAGATGTTTTCATTGCCGAAGCCAGCGAACAGTACGGTACGACCGGTGCAAAGGATGTTACCAGAATGCTGGAAGAGAACGCAGCACTTTTTGCAGGCGGTGAATTATCACAGGAAGAAAAGGATACATATTTTAACGCCATTATGACAGCGTATATTACCTGCCGTGAAACTGCAAAGGAGAAGTACGGCAGAAAGAAATAATCGGAAAGGAGCTTCTCAGATGCTTTGCAATTCCATAGACGAAATCAGCCGTAAGGCAAGAAATTTGACAACCAGATACGGTCTGAACGATCCTGCAAAGCTTTGTGAAGCCATGGGAATCAAGGTCATTTATCAGGACATGGGAACATCGGAAACTGCTATCAAGGCTATGCTTGTGGTAGAACGCAGGATAAAATGCATTGTTGTCAATGAGAATCTGCCCGATGTGATCCTGCGTTTCATTCTTGCTCATGAGCTGGGACACGCTGTTCTGCATACGAAAAGGTGTAAGCACTTTACGGATAATGGACTGTTTGATGATAACTCCCATATGGAGAAAGAGGCAAATATCTTTGCAGCAGAGCTGTTATTCGGTGACAGTGATGAACTGATGGAGTGCATGAAGTATTCTGAACTTTCTATTTTTCAGCTTGCAGCGGAGTATTCGGTTCCCTATGAGCTGCTCGCCTACAAACTGGAGATCATGGAAGACGAGGGATACGATGTGCCGGAGCTTCCATATGAGCCGAATAGCCGTTTCCTTTGCGGTATGCTTGGCATGGACGAGCGTTACTGCTGCCATATGGGGTGAGTGTATGCAGTGTATTTGTATTGACCTGAAATCGTTCTATGCTTCGGTGGAATGCGTGGAACGTGGACTTGATCCGATGAACACCAATCTTGTAGTTGCAGATGAAAGCAGAACCGAAAAGACCATTTGCCTTGCGGTGACACCTGCCCTGAAGGCTTACGGTATTCCCGGCAGAGCAAGGCTCTTTGAGGCCATTCAGAAAGTAAAGGCTGCCAATGAGCAGCGTCTGAGGAAAGCACCGTATCACGAGTTTACAGACAGCTCCTGTCTTGCATCTGAACTGAACCGGGATCTTTCACTGAAGCTGGATTTTATCGTTGCACCGCCGCAAATGGCACACTATATGGAGATCAGCACGAAGATCTACGAGATCTACCTCCGCTACATTACACCGGAGGATATTCATGTGTATTCCATTGACGAGGTGTTTATTGATGTGACAGCGTATCTTAACACCTACAAATGTACAGCACATGAGCTTGCGATCCGTATGATAAAGGATGTACTGCGTGAAACAGGCATTACCGCTACTGCCGGCATCGGTACAAATCTGTACCTTGCGAAAATTGCAATGGACATCGTTGCAAAGAAAATGCCTGCGGCTGAGGATGGTGTGCGTATTGCAGAGCTTGACGAAATGACCTATCGTGAAAAGCTGTGGTCGCATAGACCTATCACTGATTTTTGGCGTGTGGGCGGCGGTATTGCAAGACGGCTAGAGGCAGAGAACATCTACACTATGGGCGATATTGCAAGAGTCTCTGAGTACGATGAGGATAAGCTGTATAAGATGTTCGGCGTAAATGCGGAGCTGCTCATTGACCATGCATGGGGCTGGGAGCCCTGCACCATTGCGGCAATTAAGGCCTACAAGCCGGAGAATCACAGCATCAGTCAGGGACAGGTTTTGTCATGTCCGTACACATCGGATAAAGGCAGACTGATCTGCAAGGAAATGACCGATCAGCTGGCATTGGATTTGGTGCGGAAAGGGCTTGTTGCCGACCAGGTCGTGCTGACTGTTGGTTATGACCATACAGGCGTTCCGGAGGATTATGACGGAAGAATAGAAACTGACCGCTACGGAAAGAAAGTCCCGAAATCCGCACACGGCTCCATCAATTTAGGAAAGCAGACTGCATCAACAACACTGTTTATTCAGGCAGCAATGGAGCTTTGGAGTCGTATTGTGAATCCAAAGCTGATGGTGCGGCGTATGTATGTAGTGGCAAATCATGTCATTCCGGAGCGTGATGCAAAGGAAGAAGAGCCGGTACAGTACAGTCTGTTTGATGATGTGGAGGCACTGGAGAGACAGCAGGACGAGCAGAAAGCAGCTCTGGAACGGGAAAAGCATCTGCAAAAGGCTTTGCTTTCCATCAAGGATAGATTCGGGAAGAATGCCATTCTCAAGGGGATGAACTTTGAGGAAGGGGCTACTGCGAGGGAACGTAACGGACAGGTTGGAGGACATAAGGCATGACGATACAAGAAAAACTATTATCCATGCAGGACTTGAAATACAAAGAATCTCAGACGAAGCTTATTCCGAATATATCAGCGGAATCAGTAATGGGCATAAGAACACCACATCTGCGAGTTTATGCTAAAGAACTTATGAAAACAGATGCCGCCGATGAATTTCTTACACAGCTGCCGCATCAGTATTTTGATGAGAATCAACTCCATGCGTTCATCATCTCGGAGATGAAAGATTATGATGTAGTTCTGGCTGCACTGGAGAAATTTCTCCCATATGTGGATAACTGGGCAACCTGCGATCAGCTGCGGCCGAAGGTATTCAAAAAGTATCCAGATAAGCTGATTACAGCGATCCGAGCATGGCTTGCGTCCACTGAAACTTATACCATACGTTTCGGAATTGGAATGCTGATGTGCCATTATCTGGACGAGAATTTCAAGCCGGAGTATCTGGAATGGGCAGCAAACATCCGAAGTGAGGAATATTATATCAGCATGATGCTCGCATGGTATTTTGCAACGGCTCTTGCCAAGCAGTATGATGCGACTATACCCTATATTGAAAACAACAGATTTAGTACATGGGTGCATAACAAGACGATTCAAAAGGCAAGGGAAAGCTATCGGATTACGGATGAGCAGAAGGCATATCTGAAATCTCTGAAAAAGTGAGGTTCTGAACATGAGCGATAACGAATACAAGGACATTCTTGATCATCCGCATCATGTATCGTCAAAACGTCCTCAGATGTCTTTATACAATAGAGCTGCACAGTTTTCTCCCTTTGCGGCTTTGACGGGGTATGATGAGGAGATCGATGAAACGGCAAGGCTGACAGACCATCGTGCGGAGCTGACGGAAGATGAGCTAAATGCACTGAATGATGCGTTTCAGAGGCTGTCTGAACTGGAACTGCCGCTGATTACTGTCACTTATTTTGTCCCCGATGAAAGGAAATCCGGCGGTGCGTATGTGCAATATACAGGGCATTTCCGGTTTCTTGATATGGGAGAGCAGAGGATGAAGTTTGTGGAGGGAATGGAGATTTCACTTTCAGATATCTGCGGGGTAACGATAGTAGAAGAGGAAAAAGAGTAACTATTTTGTTGCTTGCTATCATTTCCGTATTATGCTATACTGATACTAACTAAATCACGGAGGCGATACCATGACCGTTGATACCAAAGAACTCGTCACAACCATAGCCTATCTCATCGGCGTGAAGAAGCACATCATCGAGCAGTGCTTTGACGCTGAATGCCACGACACGCTGGAAAAACTGTATGCCCACAAGGGTGCGACCATTATCCGTTATCTCTGCAAGCTCCGCACTACGCTGTTTCAGAAATTCAAAAAAACTGACACGGAGATGCGGTACAACCTCATGAATCTGGACAGGCTGGAATGGTACGACCACGACAACATTAAACAGCTTGCAAAATGGGGTATCAATGTCATTAAGCCGAATTACCGTGCTGAACAGTATATGCAAGATCTCACCAAGCTCATCAGCGAGAACTGGTCCATTGTCAATAAAGTAGACAATAAAAAGAGGAGAACTAAGTAACGAGAGTTTCAGCAACAATGGGTGGTAATTCATTGTTATGAGAATGTGGACGCATGGAATTGTAGAAACCATGGATGTAACGGAACAAAGCGTCCTGTAGCTCTGATAATGAGCTATAAGAACATCTATCCGTTTCCCCATGCTTGAGATATCTGAAAAACATTCCATTACAGCATTATCGTAAGGATAGCCTTCCGCAGAAAATGACTGAATCATATTATGCTGATCCAGATACTGCCGAAATCGCTTCGCTGTGAACTGACTGCTCCGATCCGTATGAAACATCACGCTGAAAGATACTCCTCGTACCCGAATAGCATCCTCCAGCGTTGCAATCGCAAGATCGGTATTGATCCGGGCATACAGGCGAAATGCTATGATTTTGCATGAAAACAGATCCATGATCGCACAAAGATAATAGAATCGACTGCCAGATCTGATATAGGTAAAATCGCATACCCAAGCCATATTCGGTTTCTCCGGTTTAATTGCTGTTGAAGTAGATTTTTGCAGATACCGCCTTTATCATCGGAATACGATTTCTGTTTTGGCGGCTTAAAAGTGCTCATTTTGGGCAATTCATCATTTTCATCAGACGGTACACTCTGCCGCAGCTGATGTGAATGCGATATTCTCGTGCAAGGCATTTAGTCTTTGCCTGAGTGTGGCGTGAATATCGCAATGGCTTTTTTTAGGATGATATTTGATATAATCCCCTTAGAGTAGACACACTAAAAAACAAAAAGTATGAAAACTCTAAGGGGGTATACTTTCGCAGCAGTTCACCCCAAAAAGTCGGATGCTGCCTAGAGCAGCGACATAACGTATATTCCGACAGAGAAAGGCTTCGTTTATCTCACGAACATTATGGATCTTTATTCGCGTAAGATCGTATCATGGACACTCTCAACAACACTTGAAGCGGTACACGTAGCTGATACCGTGTGCAAAGCGATGAAGTTGATAGGGGTCAGCTCTCCGCTCGTACTCCACAGCGACAGAGGGTCGCAGTATGTTTCTGAGGCATATCTTGAAGCCGCAAAAATTGTGCAGTTAAGCCATTCAAAGATAGGATATCCGTATGACAACGCCTGCATTGAATCCTTTCGCTCGCTGATCAAGCGTGAATGGCTGAACATGGTTAGGATAAGGGGCTATGAGCATGCGTATAAGCTCGTGTTTGAATACATTGAGGCATTTTACATTACAGTCAGGAGCCACAGTCACTGTAGCTATCTTTCGCCCGATGACTTTAAAATAATATACAAAAATAACTCGTTTTTGATTTCGGAATTGTTGATTTATACGAATTGGTATGTTTAATTTTGTCGGATTCTCGACAAAGGGTTATAATTTAGTGTATAATCACAAATAGTTATTGAGTTGCCGCTTAAATATGTGTCATTGATGATAAGTAATAATAGTAAAAGAGTAATTTGTTTAACTGTTTTTTGATAAGATAAATAATTTGTGTATCCTAAAAGTGGGTTCATTTAGTAGATTGATTAATTAATGATTTCACTGATTGTTCTAAGATTTTGATTTACAGTTTGATAAATTGGATTGAATATGGTTTCTGTAAGTGGCTTTAGTAAGTTGCTGCTGTTAAAGTTAGAATGTTCTTGTATCTTCTTTATCTTATCGCATATTTTTGATGGTGAGATTTGGAGGCTTTTTAATGTTAATTTTAGAGGTTAGTAAAGTTAGTAAGAATTTTGGTTATGGTACTCTTTTTGAGAATCTCTCATTTTCATTGAATGAAGGAGAGAAGATTTCTGTTGTTGGTCAAAATGGTTGCGGAAAGTCTACTTTGCTTAAGATGATTTTCGGTACCGAAAAGATCGACAGCGGTTCGATAAGCATAAAAAAAGATGCGAAAGTTGCTTATCTTGATCAGACAGCCCCTGACAAGCATGACAAAAGAATAGTGAGAGAGGTTTTGCTTGATGCATATAAGCCCCTTCTTGATATGGAAGAGGAGATGCAGAAACTACTCACGAAAATGGAAGAGAATCCCGAATCTGATGACTGTATAAAATGGGTAGAAGAATACAGTGCACTTCAGGAAAAATTTTCTAAAGAAGGCGGTTATGATATAAAAACAAATATCAATATTGTTACAAATGGCTTGAATATATCTGATGATATACTTAACAGTGAATATGATGTGCTGAGCGGTGGTGAAAAGACTCTTATTCATATGGCTAAGTCTCTCTGTCAGCAGCCAGATCTTATTCTGCTTGATGAGCCTACGAATCACTTGGATATAAAACGAATAGAGTGGCTTGAAGAATATGTGAAGTCTTTTAATGGTGCAGCAGTTATAGTTTCACATGACCGTGTATTCCTTGATAAAGTTTCTGATAAGATACTTGAGATCAATAAAAATCGCCCTGAGATATACTCGACTAATTATTCACAGTATCTTGTAGAAAAAGAAGAACGTTATAATAAACAACTTATGGAATACAAAATGCAACAAGACTATTTTGACAAGTTGGAAAAACAATATAAACGTTTTGCTGATGCAGGTATGGCTACAAACAGTACCGCAATGACGCGTAAGGCATCAGTCATTAAGAAGAGGCTTGAACGTGAGAAAGAGCAGTCATTTGTTCCTAAGCCGGAAGCAACTAAAAAGATTAGTCTTTCATTTGAAGAAGTGCTTAAAAATAGTAAACATGTTATAGAAGTTTCAAATCTTAGTATAAGCACTGAAAACAGAGTTATAGTTGAAGACGTAAATATGGATATTCTTAAAGGCGAACGTATAGTACTCATCGGTTCAAACGGTAGCGGAAAGTCAACTATAATTAAAGCAATAATGAATGAGTCACCGCTTGATGTACGTGGTGAAATAAAGATTGCTCCAAGCGTCAAGATTGGTTATTTGCCCCAACTTATTGAGTTTGATGATGACAATGAGAAACTTTTGGAATATTTCCGACTTTCGACAGGTTTGAGCGAAGAACGTTCACGTAGTATTCTTTCAAGATTTTTATTCTCCAAGGAAGATGTACAGAAAAATATAGGAAGACTTTCAGGAGGAGAGCGTATTAGAGTGCGTCTTGCGATTTTGCTTCAGAATCAGGTCAACACATTGATTTTTGACGAGCCTACAAACCATATTGACATTCCTACCAAGGAAGCACTTGAAAATGCTATTGATGGATTTGACGGAACTGTTATAGCGGTATCTCATGATCGATATTTTATTAATAAAGTGGCTCATAAGGTCGTTGAAGTAAAGAATAAACATATACGTACTTTTATTGGTGATTACAATAATTATTTAAGTAAATGTTAAATAAAAAGGTGTATAAATGAGCGAAAGAATAAATTTACCATTAGTCAGTGTAGTTATACCAGTATTTAATCGTGAAAACACCGTTGTTGTAGCTGTTGATTCCGTTTTGGAACAGACATATGATAATATTGAGATTATTGTTGTGAATGATGCTTCAACGGATAACACGGAAAATGTATTGTTTGATAATTACAAAGATAAGGTTAAGTATTTAAAAAACGAAAAAAACATGGGCGTTTCATTTTCGCGCAACAAAGGAATAGAAAATGCTAACGGAGAATATATTGCGTTTCTTGATTCAGATGATATATGGTTCCCATTTCATATTGAGGAAGCAATAGAGGAGATGCAGCATACGCGGCGTTCAGTGTGCTGTGCGCTTTGGACAGAGAATTATTATGGTAAAAAGTTTGATTTATGTCAATCGCCGTATTTCAAAAAGATTCACCGTGATAAATTAAAAAACGAGTTGGGAGTATCAGTTGATGATCCATTATGGATCTTCCCACCAAGTATTTATGAGTATATTCTGAAAACAGATTTTTATTTTTATCAAATAAATACATTAGTGCTTAAAAAAAGTGTTATTGATGATATTGGCTACTTTGATGAATCAATGAAAGCAAGCGAGGATATGGATTTGTGTTACAGAATATTTAGGAAATATCCTCCCATTACAATTAATAAATCACATTTTATGTATAATTATGGTCACGATAATTTATGGGCTTTTGCAGACAGGGAAAAAGAGCTCAGTGAATTTTCAGATGATGAAAAGGGAAAAATGAAGTTTACAACTCTTCAAAAAATAGAGTTCTATAAAAAAATACTTGAAAGAGTTGATAGTGACAATTCCCTTTCAAATATTTATGCAATTAAAGAAAATATTTGTTCTAATATCGTGAAAAGATATATGACATTGAGATACTTATTCAATTGTTACGCGAATATTGATGAAATAAGTAAATATGCCATAACTGACAAGCTAAAACAATTGACCAAAAAAAATGAAAGCCAACTCGATGAGTTCCTTATATTAGATTAATAATTTTCGTTATAACAATAATAACAACAAATCAATCACAAAAAAGAATAATAAAGTTAACTTTGGATTTTCTATTCTTCTTACAAAATATCTGCAAATAATTTAAAACACGTAACTAATCAGAACCTCCGAGCAAAGATGGACACAGATTCACCTAAAACAGTACAATGAATAGCATCAAAGCCAATAATACCGCTCTTGATAGCTGTGAAAATATATGACATGATCTTCAAGTGATCTTTTTGTTCCGTCAACGGATCTGAAACATCCGGACACTCTAGTTTTCGTCTCAATATTCCGAATGTTTCTTTCTGCTTGTATATCATTTTAATATGGCTAGTGTTCGTAATAATGTTTTAAATTACAATTTAGAATTAATTTATAATTTTGTTTTTAATAACTTTTTAAAGCATAAACTAAATAGTATAAACAGATCGATTTTATGCATTTATATAGCTTGATAACATTGGAGCATTAACTTCGACAAGTCTTTATCATTTTTCTTATTTTGATGAAAAGAAAATAACAAATATGTGTGTTTTTAGAATCTGACAGTTTAATATGAAAAGATTTTTGTATATATTGCCTATCTTCTTAATTGTCAGCATATATGATTAGAGTAAGGCAAAGTTTTTATGAAATATTATAATTCTAAGTTTAACCATTGGAATTCGTAGTTTTATGCTGCGAAATATTTTATTGAAAAAATCAGGTCTCGCATTATAATAACGAGTTGATTTGAAAGTCTATGGTTTCATTTTTTTGATATTGCTACATCAACTAACTCTTGAATAATTATATGAAGTTTTGGGTGTAAAATAGAAAATTCAAGAGTAAGTTTGTTGAGCAATATAATATTGTTTTTATTATGAAAGGAGAGGTATGATATTATTCATACTGGCTAAAAATTATGAATGCAATTGAGTACAAAAGGATATGGGAAAATGGTCAAAAAAGATTCGCACAAATGAATCACAGTAAGGCGATCAGTAAATTGATGGATAGTGAATTAAAAGATATTATTGACTTTCCAAATTATCCTTACGAAAAAATCAGAGAATATCAGATGGAGAAGATTATTAATCTTGTTAATTATGCATACGAGAATATTCCGCTTTACAGAGAAAAGTATGGTGCTGTAGGCTTTAAGCCTGGCGATATAAAAACCTTTGAAGATTTTGAAAAATTACCATTTTTGCACAAAGACGAGCTTATAGACGGTTTCCCTGATAAAATAGTTAAAGATCAGAGTGACTGGGATATTTCTACAAGAAGTTCTGGTTCATCAGGAAGATTTGCAACAATTGCTCTTGATGTAGATGCTATTTATCATGATACAATGCAGGGAATACGTCAGTATATAAGACAGTCTGATTTTAAGTATAAAAAATCAGACAGAGTATTGTTTATTTATACTTGTCCATGGTGAATCTCAGATATATACGGTGATTACGAACTTGATTTTCTTCCAACAACAACTAATGTTGAAGACGCTGTAGTACACATAAAGAAAACAAGACCGCTTATTATTTCAACTTATCCTACATATCTCAGCAAGATCTGCGACCTTAAAGTCAAATTATCTGATTATGGCGTTGGTTATGTTATAGTTCATTCTGAACAGTCAGACAAGAAGACCCGTGATAAAATGGCAAAAGCACTAGGTGTAACTATCTATGATGAGTATAGCAGCGAGGAACTTACCAGGATTGCTCTCGAATGCAATGGTGGGGTATATCACCTTGAAGAGGATGCAAGTTATATCGAAGTAGTTGACCGTGATACACATAAAAATATCACAAACGGCATAGGTGTAGTTGTTGGAACAAATCTTATCAATAAAGTTACTCCTCTTATTCGTTACTGGCAAAATGATGTTGTAACTATTAATTCAAAGGTAAAATGCTCATGCGGAAGCCATTTCAGAACAATAACCAAAGTTAACGGAAGAGAAATGGATTGTATTATTTCTAACAATGAAAAAATACCTGCAAGTGCATTCATGGATCTTGCATATAACTGGTTCCTTAAAACACGTGTTTCAGTTATGGGTCTGAAATATCAGATTGCACAGGTAGCTAATGACGAGATAATAGTTTATCTTCAGAATGGAATTTATAATCTTACAAAAGATGAAGAGTCGCTTATTAGACATTCACTCTATTCGCTTATTGATAAGAGCATGAACGTTAAAATTCAGTATACCAATAGGTTCATTCAAACATCAACAAAGTTTAAGCCTGTTATAAGAATATTTGACTAATAAGTATTATTATTGTTTAAGGAGTGTATTGAAAAATGGATAGAAATTTTGTAGTAAAGGCTCATTTAATGTGCGATGGAATAAAGGTTGATGAAAAGGCAACAGAGTATCTCAATAATATGTCGCCTATTTGGCTTATGAATGATTATATTACCTGTACAGGTGTTACACTTGTTTTTGCTAATCAGTATGCAACAGCAGATGTTAATCCTGAATCAAAGTTTACACTTACTTCAGATGGTGATGATCTGTACATCATTGATGACAAGGGTGAGTCATTTTTAACTAAAGCTATTACTCCTCCTGATTATATGAAGGATGAGATTTGGATCGAGGGCAAGTCAATTACAACATATGTAAACACATATACAGACAGAGTACGTATTCGGCTCCTCAGTGGCTGTGCTAATGCTTGTAAATTCTGTAATGCTGTAGAATGTGAGTATGAATTTAATTCTATTACTGGTCTCGATACTGCTCTTCAGATAGCACTTTCTCAGTCTAAGGTCAGACACGGGCTTCTTTCAAGTGGTAATGCTAAGACTCCTGATGATATTGAGCGTCTTACAGATATGTATAAGTTCTTTACACAGAAATATAAGGATCTCGATATTGACCTTATGACACCTCCAAGAGGATTCAGAGGATACAAGGAAGAACATGAATATGAAGCATACCTTAAATATGTGAAGGAAATTGGCGTATATGGTATTTCAACTAATATTGAGCTTAACAGTCCAGAATATCTTCAGAGATATTGTAAGGAAAAGGCTGATGTAGGTCAGAGAAGATATCTTGATTTCATCGAAAAGGCTGTTGATATATTTGGTAAGAACTATGTAAGGTCACTTATAATAGTTGGTCTTGAACCACTTGAAGAAACTCTAAAGGGCGTAGAAAAATTAGCTAAGATAGGATGCAATCCTGTTCTTTCTCCATTGTTCCCGTACGGCGAAGCAGTTGGTTTCCGTTCTCCTGAGTTATTTATCGAAGCAAGAGAACGCAGTGAAGAGATTTGTGATAAATACAATATCAAGTTAGGACCGGTTTGTGTTCCGGGCCTGCGGACAAAAAGTTGGACACTAAAATTTGTTGTATCCAGGCTATTTTGCCCGCAAAAATAGCAATTGTATATTGTAATTTTTCAATATTCAGCTATTCAAAGCCCTGTTTGAGAGAAATGGAATACCGATGGAAGCACGGTATTCAATAGGACTTTTGTAGCCGAGTTTTTGTTTGATTCGCTTTTCTCTGAACCAATAAAGATAATCATTCAGAAAACAGATAAATTCATCTATGGAAACATCTTTCCAATCACGCCCATAGTAGATAGCGTTTTTGATTACACCGAAGAAACCCTCGCACGCCGAGTTGTCAGGCGAACACCCCTTTTTAGACATGGATCGAGTTAGATGGTATTTTTCCATTCTTTCAATCCAGCCCGGCCATCGGTAATGTGATCCTCGATCAGAATGAACAATAGGATGTTCATCTTCTTTCAGTGAGAGAACAGCGCTATCAAGCATAGAATTGACCATATCTGCATCAGGTGATGTCCCAATCACCCAGCTGACAGGCATCCCGTCAAAACAGTCTATAATTGGCGAGAGATACACTTTGCCTGCAGGAATGGAGAACTCTGTAATATCAGTCAGCCACTTCAAATTAGGCTTCTGCGCATGAAAATCACGCTCAAGTAAATTAGGCACTGCCGGTGTAATTTCTCCTGCATAAGAAGAATACTGTTTAGCCCTTTTTTGATACACCTTCAACTCTTCCTGTTTCATGATGCGGCGTACTCTTTTTTCGGAAATACGAATTCCCATTTCTGACAAAACAGCGTGAATGCGCCGATATCCGTATTCCTCATGATTTTCCAGAAAGGCTTGTTTGATATGCTCTCTGAACGCATCATCCCGATCAGGCTGGGAGATTGCCTGATGCTGATAGTAATAGCTGCTTTTCGATATATCCAGCATCTCAAAAAGATCGCCAAGACGATATTTTTCTTTTAAGGCATCAATCACTATCGTCTTCTCACGATTGCTCATCGTTTTCAGATTGATGCCTCCGAATTTTTTTAGCATGATACCTGCAACTTCAAGGGCATCACGTTCCATTTGCAGCCTTTGTATTTCTTGCTGTAATCTTGCACGCTCTTCTGCAAGCGCAGCATTCTCCGCCATAAGCTGTTCTATACTTTCGTAGATCTCGTCATAAGTCGGTTCTTTTTTGTTTCCGTGTTTACTCATTCTTTCCTTAAACTCCTTACTGAGCAAAACGGCTGCTGCTTTTTTTATGGTATTAGGAGCTATATGATATTTTTGTCCTATTGATACGAGGTTGCTCTCATTTGTGCAGAACTCTATTGCCGCTTTGATAAAATCCTCTTTGGTATATTCTATCATATACGGCGAAATTTCACAAGCCTTTTCTCGCTCTTTTTCTGCTGCTATTACCCACAATCTAAGCTGGGCCGATGATGGGTATCCAAGTTTATCTGCGGCATCTTGATAGCTACCCTTATTATCATGATAAAACTGAACTGCGGCAGCTTTTTCTTCTTCGGTATAGTATATGCGCTCAGGTTTGACCCTTTTTTTATGCAATTTCCCGTTTTGCTGGTACTCATGAATCCACTTGTAGAGTTCCTTTGAACTGGGGTATCCGAGCACTCGCAGCGTTTCACTGACTGACTGTGTTCGCAAATATGTCTCAATCGCTTTCTTTCGTTGCTTGTAACTGTACATTGATTTGTGCACTCCTTACGTCCAACTTTTTGTCCGCAGGCCCATGATCTGTACATTTAGCGGCTTGCTATTTCCTCCCAAAGACGGTAATATGTGACACAACGAAAGGCACACAGCCTTCCGAAAACCGAAACGGAGGATACAAAAATGACTGAGAAAACCGCACAGCAGCAGAGCAGAATGAAGGAGCAGACCATTGGGGTTGAGGTTG
>Ga0208459_1001843_pt1 | contig 19074 bp, 15 predicted proteins | sample AD_UKC087_MetaG_FD_184433 | JGI IMG/M metagenome (GOLD analysis project Ga0208459, IMG submission 184433) | Active sludge microbial communities of municipal wastewater-treating anaerobic digesters from USA - AD_UKC087_MetaG (SPAdes) (version 2) | ecosystem: Engineered > Bioreactor > Anaerobic >... | reverse complement strand
TATGAAATCTATAACACTGTATTCATTTCCTGGCTTTGCCATTTTAGCCGAATAAAAAATAAAAGTCTGAGATTCAGGACCGTTTTTTGTTGCATCAATTTGCCATGTAAGCGATGGAGTTAATACATAATCGCCTTCTTGTGCAATAATGTTACCTTTTGGAAAATCCTTAAAAGGGTCAACTTTTACAACTTCTTCTTCTGGAACATCTGTTAAAACTTCTTTACTTTCAGCAGGGGTTTCTTCATCTGTTTCATCACAAGAAAAATCACCGCCTAAATCAAAATTGCTAAACATAAGTATGTTGAGTTGCTCATAAGAAGTTGCCATTCTTTTTTTTTGCTTTTTCATTAAAAGCCTTTATTTTGTCAGGACATTCTTTTTCAAGTTTTTTTTCTTGTTTACCAAACTGTACCATAATAGCACCAAGTTCTTCTAGCTCTTTAAATGCTTTTTCATCACCTTTTGTAGCTTTTTCTACAGTTGCGATAAAAACATCAATTACTTCATTTGCAGCTTTTATATACTCGTCGCAATCTGCAAATTCTTTACCATCGTATTTTTGCTTTAAGTCTGCAAGGTTTTCTGCTTTTTTACTACCACACGAAGAAAGTCCAAAAATAATTAATGCTGAAACAGTGAATAACAATACTTTTTTCATAATTATAATTCTTTAGTTAAACATAAATTTGTTTACACAAAGATAAGCTTAATACTTTGATAATGCTAATTTATTATGTAATAAATCCTGTTTTGTATAAATTGATTAACAAATTTGGTGTTTTTTATTGTGTTATAAATTTTATTTAAAAAATGAAATAGCAAAAAAAAAGCTACATATGGTAGCTTTTTTTTTACTTTTTCATCAATATTATTCAACAACTTCTTCTTCTGGAACATCTGTTAAAACTTCTTCGCTTTCAACATCAACATCTTCTGTTTCATCCCAAGAAAAATCATCGCCTAAATCCATTTCACCAAACATAAGTGTCATAAGTTGAGGTAAAAGAGCTTCCATTTTTTTACTTATTTCTTCTTCTAATGCCTCTAGCTTTTCAGGACATTCATTTTCAAATTTTTCTTGTTGTTTGTCAAATTGTTCCATAAATGCGTCAAATTCTTCGAATTCTTTTTTTGCATTTTCGTCACCTTTTGCAGCTTTTTCTACAGTTGCGATATAAGTATCGATTATTTCTTTTGCAGCTTCAATATACTTGTCGCAATCTGCAAATTCTTTGCCGTCATATTTTTTCTTTAAATCTGCAAGGTTTTCTGCTTTTTTGTTGCAAGAAGTAAGTCCGAAAATAATTAACGCTGAAATAGCGAATAATAATACTTTTTTCATAATTATAATTTTTTAATTAAACATAAATTTATTCAACAAAGATAAATATAATGTTTAATAAAAACAAAATAGAATAAAAAAAAAGCTACACAAGGTAGCTTTTTTTATTTTTTTTAAATGTTATTCTTATTCAACAACTTCTTCAGCAACTTCTTCAGCAACTTCTTCAGTCATTTCTTCATCAACTGCAACTTCTTCTTCATCCCAAGAAAAATCTTCGCCTAAATCCATTTCACCAAACATAAGTGTCATAAGTTGAGGGAAAACAGCTTCCATTTTTTTCTCTACTTCTTTTTCAAAAGCTTCTAATTTTTCAGGACATTCAGCTTGGAATTTTGCTTCATCACCATCAAAATTTTCCATAAAAGTGGTAAACTCTTCGAATTCTTTTTTTGCAGCTTCATCACCTTCTGCAGCTTTTTTAACAGTTGCGATATATACATCTATGATTTCTGTTGAAGCTTCGATGTACTCGTCACAATTAGCAAATGTTTTGCCTTCATATTTTGCTTTAATGTCAGCAAAATTTTCTGCTTTCTTGTTACCACAAGAAGAAAGACCTAAAATAATTACCGCTGAAATAGCGAATAATAATACTTTTTTCATAATTATAATTTTTTAATTAAACATAAATTTATTGGTACAAATATAAGACTAAAGTTTTAATAAAACTAATTTTAGCATAAGATTTATTAACATTTTTATTTAAAGTTTTAACAAAATGAATACAAGCCTTGTTTTAATTGCAGTTTTATGAAGGCAAAACCGACAGTGTTTATTTTAAATCTGTTTCATCAATCCCTTTTGGTAAGAATTTTGACAGGTCGCCTTTATTTTTAATAATGTCTCTAACTATACTACTAGAAATAAAAGTGTGTTCTGGTAAAGTAAGAATAAAAACGGTTTCAATTTTATTTTCTAATAATTTATTTGTTTGTCCTATAGCTCTTTCAAATTCAAAATCTGCCGAAGTACGTAAGCCTCTCAAAATAAATTTGCAATTATTATTTTTACAAAAATCAACTGTTAATCCAGAATAAATCTTAACATCTATTTTAGGCTCATCGGCAAAAACTTTTTTAATTATTGCAAGCCTTTTTTCTAAACTTAAAAACTCTTTTTTACTATTATTATCACCTATGCCGATAATAATTTTATCAAACAAAGGTAATGCTCTTCTAACAACAGATTCATGTCCAGCGGTAAAAGGATCGAAAGAGCCAGGAAAAATTGCACAATTACTAAGTTTATCCATTTTTAGAAATTTTAGACCAAGAATCTTTTAAATCTACAATTCTATTAAACACCAATTTTTTATGACTAGAATCTTTATCAACACAAAAATAGCCTTTGCGTTCAAATTGGAATTTGTTACCTATTTCAGCATTTTCAAGATGTTTTTCTAGTTTGGCACTTATTATTTGTAAAGAATCAGGATTCAAATAATCAAGGTATGTTTCGCCTTCTTCTAAATCGTCAGGATTTTCTTTTGTGAAAAGTCTATCGTAAAGTCTTAATTCTGCATCTATACAAGTTTTTGAATCAACCCAATGTATTGTGCCTTTTACTTTACGTCCGTCTGGAGATTTGCCTCCTTTACTTTCTGGATCGTAAGTGCAATGAATTTCTGTTATATTACCATCTTTATCTTTAACAACAGATTCACATTTTATGAAATAAGCGTAACGCAATCTTACTTCGCCACCTGGCTTCAATCTAAAAAACTTGCTTGGGGCATCTTCCATAAAATCATCACGCTCAATAAAAATTTCGCGGCTAAAAGATAAATTTCTTGTTCCAGCAGTTTCGTCTTCAGGATTATTTTGAGCTTCAAGCATTTCAGTTTTTCCCTCAGGATAATTTGTAATAACAACTTTTATAGGATCTAAAACTGCCATCACACGGTTTGCTTTTTTATTCAAGTCTTCACGAATAAAAAATTCTAACAAACCTACATCAATTATGTTTTCGCGTTTTGCTACACCAATTCTGTCTGCAAAGTTACGAATTGATTCAGGAGTATAGCCACGTCTTCTTAGACCACTAATTGTTGGCATACGAGGGTCGTCCCAACCTTTTACATAATTTCCTTTAACAAGTTCTAACAATTTACGTTTGCTCATTACTGTATAAGAAAGATTTAGTCTTGCAAATTCAATTTGGCGAGGACGTTTTCCGCTTGTATCTATTTGATCCAAAAACCAATCGTATAAAGGACGATGAACCTCGAACTCTAATGTGCAAATTGAATGAGTAATTCCTTCAATATAGTCGCTTTGACCATGAGCATAGTCATACGTTGGATAAATGCACCATTTATCGCCTGTTCTGTCGTGGGATTGTTTCATAATTCTGTACATAACAGGATCTCGCATGTGCATATTAGGAGAATTCATATCTATTTTTGCACGTAAAACCATGCTACCCTCGTCGTGTTTTCCAGCACGCATTTCTTCAAACAAACGTAAGTTTTCTTCAACACTACGATTTCTATAAGGACTCTCAATTCCGGGAGTAGTAGGGTTTGTTCTTTGCAAACTTATGTCTTGAGGAGTTTGCTCGTCAACATAAGCCTTACCATCTTTTATAAGCATAATAGCCCATTCGTAAAGTTGGTCAAAATAATCGGAAGCATAAAACAAGTTGTCATATTCAAAACCAAGCCAATGAACGTCTTCAATTATTGAATTTACATATTCAAGTTCTTCTTTAGAAGGATTTGTATCATCGAAACGTAAATTTGTTTTGCCATTAAAAGTTTCTTTTAAACCAAAATTTAAACAAATTGATTTGGCATGACCTATATGTAAATATCCATTTGGTTCTGGTGGAAAGCGAGTAATAATACTTTTGTGCTTACCAGAAGCTAAATCATTAGTAATAATTTGCTCAATAAAATTTAAGGCTTCTTTTTTTTCTTCCATTTGATAAAATTTTAAAGTACAAAGATATAAAAGTTTTAGTTTTAAAGATTCGTAATAATTTATAATTTTGCATACATATTAATTAATAAGTATAATACATTTCAAAAAATGAATAAAATTTTAATTACTGGAATGGAGTTTTTTGCTTTTCATGGTCATTATGAAGAAGAAAAACTTGCTGGAAATAAATTTGTTGTTGACCTAACTCTTTGGTACAATACAAGAAAAGCCGAACAAAGCGATAACTTGGAAGATGCACTCAATTATCAGTCAGTTTATATAAGTGTTAAAGAAGTTATTAGCAATACAAAAGTAAACTTATTAGAACATTTAGCAGCTAAAATTTTAGATACTTTATTTTCTGAATTTGATAATTTGCGAAAAGCAGAGGTTTATTTAAAGAAAGTTAATCCACCAATGGGCGGTCAAATCAAAGATGTAGGAGTCGTGATGAGAAAAAAGAATAAAAAAGAAAAAAAATAAACCAAACATTGTTTTTTTTGTCAAATAATTAATGTTTTTGGCACATAATTTGCTTTTAAGTTAGATATAAAAAAAGAGTAAATAAAATGAATAGTAATTTAAAAAATTTAGCCATGAGAACAAAGTTAACATTCTTAGTATTTCTAGGAGCATTTTTCTTTTTAGCAAACACTGTAGAAGCACAAAAGGTAATAACTGCTCAAAAGTATGTAAAATCTAGAGGAGCATCTGAATATGTTATTCCTTCTGGAGATTTAGCAATTGAGAAACCAGTATTATCTCGCGGTGGTTGCTTGATTAAGTTCGATAACTGGACAGGTTATTATGTTGACTTATGGGTTGACAAAGTTTACAAAGGTCGTTTAAATCCATGGGAAAATTCACAATTACTTCTTCCTGAAGGATATAAAGAAGTATATTGCAGAACAATGGGCGAAACTTATCAATGGCAATCAGCAGGAAAATGCAATGAAGAATTCTTGTTGAAGCTTGAAGAAGGTAGCAATGCTGCAGCTACAAGTACGGGTTCAGATGAATTTTAAAGAAAAAAATTATTACTGCCACTTTTTAGTGGCAGTTTTTTTAAAAAATTAGAAGACATGAAAAAAATAGTATTACTAATAATAAGTATTATCTTTTGCGTTAGCTTTTTAAAAGCTGATAAATACGCATTGATAATCGCCATAGGAGAATACGACCAAGAACTTACAGGCTGGTACCCTATTAGTGCAGGAAATGATGTCCCATTAATAGAAAGAACCCTGTTGGATTTAGGTTTCCCCGAAAACAATATCATGTATCTAAAAGATCAAGATGCAACAAAACAAGGTATTGAGAGTGCGTTAGCAGAATTATACTCAAAAGTTTCGCATGGAGACCAAGTTGTAATTCATTATAGTGGACATGGACATCAAATATTTGATGATAATGGTGATGAAATTGATGGCTTAGATGAAGCCCTAGTTTGTTTTGACGCACCAATGGAAATGTATGAGGGTTATACTGGTGAAAAACATTTTAGAGATGATGAACTTGGAGATTGGGTGGCAAAATTTAGAATAAAACTTGGAGCAAATGGGCATATTCTTTTGTTCTTAGACTCTTGCCATTCTGGAACTGGAACTAGAGGCTCTGCAAAAGTTAGAGGCGGAGCACCTGCTTTAGTCCCTGCAGGGTGGAAACCTAAAAATGTTGAAGCAGATGATAAAGTAGGTTTCGGAATAAGTGATAAAAAAGCAATTGCAAGCAGAGGTGTATCAACAAACGATTTAGCAAAATTTGTAGTTTTTTCTGGAGCAAGTGCAAACGAATTAAATTACGAAACTTTTGATGATGAAAATAATGCTGTTGGTTCGCTTTCGTATTGTCTGTTTAAGTCTTTTTGCCAAATGAAAGAAGGAGATACTTATCGTCAAGTGTTTTCAAGGATTATGGCAGAAATGGCAACAAAAGCACCACATCAAAATCCAGCTATTGAAGGAGATATTGATTATACTGTGTTTGGTGGAGATTTCTATCCTCAAGCAGGATATTTTAATCTAACTTCTACTAAAACAGACTCTTTAGTCGAAATTAATGGTGGTAGATTATCTGGAATAAATCCTGGAAGTATAATTGTTTTTGTAGAACAAGGAACATCAAATCTAAACGAAAATACACCTATTATTAATTCTGGTAAAGTATTGCAAACAAATAATTTCTTCTCGCAAATACGATTAGACAATAAAATGAAATTTGACAACAATCAATCTGCTTGGGCTTTTGTGAAAACTCGAACATTTACCGACCAAAAACTAAAAGTTCAAATAGATGATGTTATGGATGCTGATGTTAAAGAAAATCTTTTAACAGAAATTCAAAAGTCTAATTTTGTTGAAATAACTGATGACAATCCAGAAATATTTTTAAGCTACAAAAAAACCAGAGGAGCTAAAGTAATTGGTATTACCAATGCTCATTTCGATACAGAATTAAATAAAATATCAAATTCAAATACAGAATCTTTAAACTCAGATGTTGTTTCAACTCTGAACAACTACATACAAGGAAAAGTAATTAAGGATTTAGATTATTACAATGAAAAATATGATGTGGTTATGGAATTAATTCCAGTAAAAGCTAAAGTTTATGAAGATGGAAACTTTGATATTTTAGAATTTTATGATGCAAACTCAATTCTAGTGAATGATGTACCAGAATATAATGAAGATATGATGGCATTAATCAAAGTTACAAATCACGGAACTCACAAATCATATTTTAATATTATTGATATTCAGCCTGATGGTTTTATAAATCCTGTTATTCCAACAGTTAATGATATAGATGGACGCGAATACGTCTTAGAACCAGGCGAAACAGCAATTCTTAAAAATACTTTAGTAATGTTTGGGCCTCCTTATGGAAATGAAATGTTTAAACTTATTGCTGGCGACAAACCTTTTAATTTGTCAAACACAATTACTGGACACGGTAATAAAACAAGAGGTGATAGTTCTAATATTTTTGAAGCGGCTTTGCAAATAGGACAAACAGGAACAAATACAAGAGGAGCTAAAACAGTAAGTTCTAAAACTAGAGAAGATAAAATTAGTACTTATGAATATACTTTCAAAATTGTAGAATAAAATTTACTACCTATTATATGGTTTTGATTTAAAAAATGTTTTTGTATTTTTACAAAAACATTTTTTTTTGTGAAACCTTTAGCTGAAAGATTAAGACCTAAAACTTTTGACGACTATGTCGGACAAGAACATTTAGTGGGAAAAGATGCTCCTCTTAGAAAAATTGTAGAATCAGGAAATATACCATCAATAATTTTATGGGGACCTCCAGGTGTTGGAAAAACAACTTTAGTAAATATTATTGCTAATTTAAGTGAAAAAGATTTTTATAATCTGAGTGCAATAAATTCCGGAGTTAAAGATGTTAGAGAAGTAATAGAAAAAGCTAAGAAATCTAATCTTTTTTCAAAATCAAACCCAATATTATTTATTGATGAAATACACCGCTTTAGCAAATCGCAACAAGATTCATTATTAGGCTCTGTTGAAGATGGTACTCTAACATTAATTGGAGCAACAACAGAAAATCCTTCTTTCGAAGTAATTAGTCCACTTTTATCTCGTTGCCAAATTTATATCTTAAAACATCTCGAAGAAAAAGATTTAGATAAACTCATTGATAGAGCAATAAACGAAGATGAAGAGCTTAAAAAAATTAAATTTACGATAAAAGAAAGAGATGCATTATACAGATTTTCGGGTGGAGATGCTAGAAAATTGTACAATATTTTAGAATTATTGAGTAGTACTGCCATAAATAATGAAATAACAATTACTAATCAGTTTGTTGTCGATAAATTACAAGAAAATATAAATATTTATGATAAATCAGGCGAGCAACATTATGATATTATTTCAGCTTTTATAAAATCTGTAAGAGGTTCAAATCCCGATGCAGCGGTTTATTGGTTGGCTAGAATGTTAGATGCAGGCGAAGATATAAAATTTATTGCACGAAGATTAATTATTTTGGCAAGCGAAGATATTGGACTTGCAAATCCAAACGCTCTTCTACTTGCAAATGCCTGTTTTGATGCTATTTCAAAAATCGGAATGCCTGAAGCAAGAATTATTTTATCTGAAATAACAATTTATTTAGCTACAAGTCCCAAAAGCAATTCTGCATATTTGGCTATTGATAAAGCTTTAGCTTTGGTTAAAGAAACAGGTAATTTACCAGTACCTTTGCACCTAAGAAATGCACCAACCCAATTAATGAAAAATTTAAACTATGGAAAAGACTACAAATATCCTCACGATTTTCCAAATAATTTTATAGAACAACAGTATTTGCCTGATAAATTAAATTCTGAAACTATATATGAGGCAGGACAAAACAGAAAAGAAAAAACAATTACGGATTATTTGAATTTTTTGAAAAATATTTGAATATAGAATACTATTAACTTTAATTTAAGTATTAAAAATAGAAATAATAGAATGAATGATAATTTTTTTGCTTAATTTTACACAAAATTTAAAATTATATCTTATGAAAAAACTTAGTTACATATTAGTTTTACTTTTTTCAACCATTAACTTGTTCTCGCAATCATTGGTAAGTTTACAAGAAGGCAGGACAAATGCAACAATTATTTCAAACACTCAATATTCTTTGAGCTTTACTAGTTCTTTATCTGGTTTTGATATTTTGGGCGTGAAAGCAAAAGATGGTGAGTATATTAGAATTGTTGTTCCAGAGTATTATCCTGACAAAAATGTCTCTAATCCAGAATTGCCAGTAATGACAAGGCTTATAGAGGTTCCTTTAGATGCTGAGTTTGAAGTTAGAATAAAAAGTTTTGATGAGCAGATTGTAAACTTAAATGAATATGGTATAGATTTACAAATATTGCCAAATCAACCAAGTGTATCAAAGTCTGCCGATTATGACAAACTTCCATTTTATAAAAATTCAAGCATTTACGAAGATAAAGAGTTTTACGAAACACAACCTGTAAGTGTTGAATTACTGAGTAAAATGCGTGGAATACAAATTGCTCAAATTAGAGTTAGTCCGTTTTCTTATGATATAGAAAGCAATACTTTGATTATTAAAAATAATATTGAAGCAGAAATTATTTATAAAAATGCAGATTTTAAAAAGACTGCACAGCTAAAAGCTGATAAATATTCTCCTGCATTTGGTTCTGCATATAATAGTTTGTGGAATTTTAAAGCACCTGCAACCAAAGGAGCAATTGATCGCTATCCAATAAAATATGTAATTGTTAGTGATAGAATGTTTGAAGCAGCTCTTAATTCATTTATTAAGTGGAAAACTAAAAAAGGTTTTTATGTTACTGTTGCATATACCGATGAAATAGGAACAACTGCTACAGCTATAAAAGCATACTTACAAGGTTTATATAACGCAGGTACAGCCGAAGACCCAGCACCTACTTATGTCCTTTTTGTTGGTGATGTTGCACAAGTACCTTATTCAAAACAAGTTGCTGGTAGTGGCTGGTGGGACGAAGGGCATGTTACAGATATGTATTATTGCGAGTACGATGGTGGAACTGATTATATCCCAGAAGTTTATTTTGGAAGATTTTCGGCAAGTACTGTTGCACATCTAGCTCCTCAAATAGAAAAAACCTTAATGTTTGAACAATACACTTTTCCAGATCCAAGTTACTTAGGCGAAGCAGTATTGGTTGCTGGTGATGATAATTCTTGGGCATCAACTCATGCAAACGGACAAGTTAATTATGCACATAACTACTACTTTAATGCAGACCATGGAGTTACAACTTTGCACAAATATCTTTACCCTCAATCATCGCAATTAGCAGCAGAAATAAGAAGCAAACTTGGGCAAGGTGTTGGCTACGCTAACTATAGTGCACACTGCGACTATGATGGTTGGGCAAACCCTTCGTTTACCATTTCTCATATTCCTTCATTAAACAATGAAGATAAATACTTTTTTAGTGTTGGTAACTGCTGTTTGTCAAATAAATTTGAAAGCGAATGTTTTGGTGAAGCACTTGTGAGAGCAAATAAAAAAGGAGCTGTAGCTCATATTGGAGGCTCAAATAGCACTTTGTGGGACGAAGACTTTTATTGGTCTGTAGGATTAACTTCAACAATTACTGCTAATGTAACTTACGAAGAATCTAGTCAAGGAGCTTATGATCATTTGTTTCACGATAGAGGCGAAGAACCTTATCCAAGTGCTTACGAAATGATTTATGCAGGAAATATGGCAGTAGAGGCATCGACTTCAGCTAATAAAAAATACTATTGGGAAATTTACCACGTAATGGGCGATCCTTCTTTAATGCCTTATGTTGGTGTGCCAGAACAAATTCAAGCTACATACTTATCGGTTATGCAAATAGGAATGAGTTCATTAACTGTTAATACAGAAGAAAATGCTTATGTGGCTTTAAGTAATAATGGAGTGTTACTTGATGCAGTTTTAGCAAACTCATCTGGCATAGCTGTTTTAAATTTTGAAACATTAACTAGTACTGGAAATCTTGATATTGTAATTACAAAACAATTTAGAGCTCCATTAATTGAACAAATAATGGTTATACCAAGCGATAATGATTATGATGCAATGCTTAGCTCAATTATCGCACCTCAAAGTCAAATTCATATAAATAATGCAAGCCTTGTTCCTTCTATAGAAATTATGAATCTTGGATTGCTTAATTTAACTTCTGTTAATGTTGGATATATTTTAGATGAACAAGCACCAGTTACGTTAAATTGGACAGGTAATTTAGCACAGTTAGAAACAGCTATTGTCAATTTTCCTGAAATTACACTTACTAGTGGTAATCATACTTTTACTGCTTTTGTTAGTGAGCCAAATGAACAAACCGATCAATATCCAGCAAATGACCAAAAAACTCAAAATGTTTTAGTTTATTCTGGAAATGTGAAAATAGAATCTATACAAAGCCCTGAAGACAAAATTTGTAACACATCTTTACTAAGTCCAAAAGTAACAATTAAAAATATGGATAACGAACCTCTAAGTTCTTGTGTAGTTTCTTATGTTTGTGGCGGAATTACCGATGAGTTTACATGGTCAGGAAATCTTGCTCAAAATGAAACAACGCAAATTACTTTCCCTGAAAATAGTTTCCCAGATGGAAATAATACTATTACTTTTACTATAGAAACTGTGAATGGAGGAGGCAATTCTGCTAATTTTGGAGCTAGTTTAGAAAAAAACTTTAAAGTCATAAGTGTCGCAAATACAATAGTGTTTGATATCACAAGTGATTATTTCCCTTCACATAATGCTTGGAGTTTAACACATAACGAAACATCTGAACTTATTTATTCAGAAAGTTTATCTAATGCAAATGAACATCATATTACAGAATTGTGCTTAGGAGATGGCTGTTATACTTTTGAAATTACCGATAGTAATGGTGATGGAATGAATGGATGGTTTTTGTTCCCAGATAAAGGTAGCGTTAAAATTACTAATTCAACAACTTCTGAAGTTTTATGGGAATATACCAGCAGTGGAAACTGGACTAGTAAAACTTTTGAATTCTGTTTAGATTTAACACATGCAGCAACTCGAATGATAAGTTTGAATGTTTTCCCAAATCCAAGTACAGGAATTGTTAATGTCGAAAGCACATATGGAATCTCAAATATTTGTGTTTATAATAATTTTGGACAAATTGTAGAAAATAAAAACTATAAAGGGCAAAATATTATTGAAATGGATTTACAAAGTCTGCCAAATGGAGTTTATATTATGAAAATAACTGATAATACGGAAGTTACTTTTAAGAAAATAGTTTTAAATAAATAAACATTACTTTAATATAATTTTGCAAAAAGCCCGATTTTTAATTGGGCTTTTTGTATTTTATAAAAGAAATTACTAAATTTGTGAAAAAAGCATAAGTAATGAAAAAGATTTGTCCAGTTTGCAATCAAGAGTTTGAAGGAAGATCAGATAAAAAATTTTGTTGTGATCAATGCCGCAATACTTATAACAATAACAAGTATGCAGATTTTTCCAATCAAACACGAAATATAAATCGAATTTTAAAAAGTAATAGGAAAATTTTATCCGATTTTTTTGCAAAAGGTGTAACAAAACTTAATAAAGAAAGGCTGTTGAAAGCTGGTTATAATTTTGATTATTTAACAAATATTTATACTACAAGAACAGGAAATACTTATCATTATTGCTACGACTTTGGAATTACAAATATTGAAGATAATTATTTTTTAATAGTTGAGAAAAAAGAATATATAGACTAAGTAAAAGTTATTTCCAAATAATATTTACTGCTTTTAAACAAAGTTCTAAGTTTTTGTTTATTAATTTAGAATATTAATTTTGTAACAACTTAAATTTTAAATTATGATACAATTAATTTCAAAACATAAAGAAAACGAAAATATCGTTTATATTATCTCAAAAAAAACTCAGGTAAAAAAACTTGAATTAAGCAATGACGAGCAAATTTATGTACAAAAAATGTTCGATAATAAATCTGAATTAGTTCATTTGAACTCTTTGAGTTTTTCAAAATTTGTAGTTTTAGCAAACGAAGAAAAGGAGATTAATTCTAGGACAGAAGCTTTGAGAAATTTGGCAAACAAGGTAGCCAATATTTTAAATGAACTTAAATATGAAAGCGTAAACATTATTGATTTTAGTGATAAATATTTGTTAGATTTTGCAGAGGCATTGTGTTTAAGCACATACTCGTTCAATAAATATTTTAAAAATAAAGAAGAAAAATCAAAAAGTTTGAAATCAATAAATATTATCAGTGATAAAATTTCTAAAAAAGAGGTTTTGCTAAAAAATTCTTTATGTGCTGGAGTTTTTGTTGCTAGAGATATAATTAATGAGCCTGCTTCATTTATGACTGCTCAAAAACTTGGTAATGAAATTGTGGATTTGTCAAAAAAATATGGTTTTAAAGCTGAAGTTTTTGATAAAGCAAAAATCGAAAGTTTAAAAATGGGCGGACTTTTGGCAGTAAATCGTGGAAGTGTAGAACCACCAACATTTTCGGTATTGAGTTATGAACCTAAAAATGCAGTAAATAAAGATTATATCGTTTTGGTTGGAAAAGGTTTAGTTTTTGATACTGGAGGAATTAATTTGAAACCAAGTGGTTTTTTAGAAACAATGAAAAGCGATAAATCTGGTGCTGCTGCAGTAGTAGGAACTATTTCAGCAATAGCAAAAGCAAAATTGCCAATTAAAATTATTGGTTTAATTCCATCTACCGACAACAGACCAGGAAATAATGCTTATGTGCCAGAAGATATAATTAAAATGTTTGATGGCACTACTGTAGAAGTTATGAATACTGATGCAGAAGGGCGACTAATTTTAGCCGATGCTTTAGCTTACGCAAAAAAATATAATCCCGAATTAGTTATTGATCTTGCAACGCTTACTGGTGCTGCAGTTGTTGCTATTGGTGAAAGTGCAACAGTAGTAATGGGAAATTCAGAAAAACATATTTCAGAACTTAAAAAAACTGGTTTTGAAGTTTGGGAAAGACTTGTAGAGTTTCCTCTTTGGGACGATTATGCAGAACAATTAAAATCTCAAGTTGCTGATATGAAAAATGTTGGACCACGCTGGGGCGGAGCAATTACAGCAGCAAAATTTTTAGAACATTTTACCGCTTATAATTGGGTGCATTTAGATATTGCAGGAACAGCTTTTACAGAAAAAGACGATTCGTATCGAGGAAATGGCGGAACAGGCGTTGGCGTTAGATTGCTTTTTAATTACTTCTTAAAAATATTGAAATAAACTGAAAGAAAATAAGATATTTTTAGTAAAAATAGTTTTAAAAAATTAACTTTGTAAGAATAAAAAAATAAAAGATGAGCAGATTAAGAATAGGAATTACTCATGGCGATATAAACGGAATTAGCTATGAAGTGATTTTAAAAACATTGTCGGATTCAAGATTAATAAATAATATTACTCCAATAATTTATGGGTCGCCAAAAGTTTTGGCATATTATCGAAAGGCATTTAATAACAACAGCCAAACGATGACAATCAACTATCCCGAAGAGGCAAGACCGAAAAATATTAACATAATCAACTGCAATAGCGAAGACGTTAGAGTAGAAATGGGCTTGTCCACAGAAATGGCAGGTTTAGCAGCTTATCAGGCATTAGAAAAAGCAGTTCAAGATTTAAAAGATAATAAAATTGATTTGATTGTAACCGCTCCAATCAATAAAAAAAATATTCAAGCAGCTGGATTTAATTTCCTTGGGCATACAGAGTTTTTTGCTAAAGAATTTAATTCAAAAAATCATTTGATGATTTTAATGAATGATGTGATAAAAATAGGAGTAGTAACCGAACATATTCCTATAAGTCAGGTTCCTTCGACTTTAAGTAAAGAATTAATTTTAGAAAAAATAAATACTTTAAACGAAAGTTTAAAAAGCGATTTTTTAATTAGAAAACCTCGAATAGCTGTGCTTAGCTTAAATCCTCATTGTGGCGATGATGGTTTGATTGGAGATGAAGAAAAAAATATTATAATCCCTGCAATAAAAGAAGCTAAAACACAAGATGTACTTGCGTTTGGACCTTATCCAGCCGATGGATTTTTCGGAGCTGCATTATATAGAAATTTCGATGCAGTTTTAGCAATGTACCACGATCAAGGTTTAGCACCATTTAAAGTAATAGCTTTTGAAGACGGAGTTAATTATACAGCAGGTTTGCCAATAGTAAGAACTTCACCAGCACATGGCACGGCTTATGATATCACAGGTAAAAATATTGCTTCTGAACAATCTTTCAGATCTGCATTATACACAGCAATAGATATTTATAACAATAGAAATTTTCAGCAAGAACTTGAAGAAGGAAAATTAAATGTTGATGAATTAGAAAATATTAAAGAATTAAAACAAAACGGAGAGTAATGGCAATTTTTACAAAAAAAGAAGCCTTAGAATATCACAGCAATGGTAGAAAAGGAAAAGTAGAAGTAGTTCCTACAAAATCATTTCAAACACAAAAAGATTTATCTTTAGCATACTCACCAGGAGTTGCAGAACCTTGCTTGGAAATAGAAAAGGATAATAAAACTGCTTACGATTATACTGCAAAAGGAAATCTTGTTGGTGTAATTTCAAACGGAACAGCAGTTTTAGGATTGGGCGATATTGGAGCTTCCGCATCAAAACCAGTAATGGAAGGGAAAGGGTTTTTGTTTAAAATTTTTGCCGATGTAGATGTTTTTGATATTGAAATTAGTGAGAAAAATCCAGAAAAACTTATAGAAATTGTCAAAACTTTAGAGCCTACTTTTGGAGGGATAAATTTAGAAGATATTAAAGCTCCAGAATGTTTTGTTATTGAAGAAAGATTAAAAGCAGAAATGAATATTCCAGTTTTTCATGACGACCAACATGGAACAGCAATAATTGTAGGTGCAGGTTTATTAAACGCTTTAAAATTAGTAAATAAAAAAATTGAAGACGTTAAAGTTGTGTTTAATGGTGCTGGAGCTGCGGGTATAGCTTGTGCTAGATTTCTTTTAAGTTTAGGCGTAAGAAAAGAAAATGTTGTGCTTTGCGATTTAAAAGGAGTTGTGAGACACGACAATGTTGGAAATAATATTTATCAAAAAGAATTTGTAACAGATAGAAATATAAGTACTTTATCAGAAGCTATGGTCGGTGCAGACGTGTTTATAGGTGTTTCAGTAGCAAATGTTGTTAGTAAAGAAATGCTTAAACAAATGGCTGAAAATCCTATTGTGTTTGCTCTAGCAAATCCAAATCCTGAAATTTCTTATAACGATGCAAAAGACGCAAGACCTGATGTGATTATGGCAACAGGAAGAGGCGATTATCCAAACCAAGTTAATAATGTTTTAGGATTTCCTTTTATTTTTAGAGGTGCTTTAGATGTACAAGCCACTTGCATAAACGAAGAAATGAAAATCGCAGCTGCTAAAGCTCTTGCCAAATTGGCTTTGTTGCCTGTCCCAGAATATGTTAGCAAAGCTTATGGACAAGAAAAAATAGAGTTTGGAAAAGAATATATTATCCCAAAACCATTAGACCTAAGAGTTATTGAATGTGTCGCAGTAGCAGTAGCAAAAGCAGCAATTGATACAAAAGTGGCAAATAAAACTATAGAAAATTGGGAAACTTATAAAGCAGAATTAAGAAAACGAGTAGAAAGAGTAAGAAAAAACTATTCTAGCTGTAATTTTTAGTGTTGACGAAAAAAATATAAAATATATTTTATAAATTTGTAGTATTAAAACTTTATAACTTAAATTAGTAGCAATTAATAGAAGTTATTTAAAAAATTATAGCTATGAAAAAATATGTGATAATTTTAAGTGTACTAAGTTTCACAATCACTAATTGTGTATTTGCACAAACTGCAACTCAGAAATTTGAAACTGCGAAGGAACTTAACGACAAACAAAATTTTGCAGAAGCAATAATAATTTTAGAAGATTTGCTTGCTAATGAACTCAAAAATGATGAGTATTTTCAAGAATTGGCTTATACTTATTTTAATTTATTGGATTTTGATAAAGCTAGTGAATATTATAAAAAAGTAATAGAACTTAATAAAAGTTGTGCAATTTGTTATGCAAATTATTCGCGTGCAGAATTTGAAAAAGGAAATTTTGAGAAGGCTGAATCTATTGCTAATGAGGGCTTGGAGCTTGATGCTAACTATTCGCTACTCTATATGACACGAGGTTTGATTTATTTAGCAACTAACAGAAAAGAACTTGCTTTATCAGATTTTAATAAATCTATCGAATTAGATCCAAACGAAGATGATTATTATATTACTAGAACAAATTATTACATTCAGATTAATGAATTATATAATGCTTATAGTGATGTAACTAAGGCAATAAAACTAAAACCGCAAAACCCACAATATTATTATTATAGAGCATTCATACTTACAAATTTAAAAGTTCATGACGAAGCACTTATTGATATTGATAAAGCTATAGAACTAAATAACAACAATGTGAATTATTACAATCTTAAGAGTACTATTCTTATGAATTGGGGGAAATATGAAGAAGCAGAAATAGTAATTTACAAATCTTTAGAATTAGTGCCAGATGATTATAATGCATATTTGGCTTTGTCAGAAGTTTATCTAGCATTAAGTAGTTTAGAACGTTATTGTGAAGTTGTCGATAATGCAATTGATTTATGCCCAACTTCAGAACTTCAAAAGGTAGAAGAATTAAAAATGTGGAAAAATATGTATTGCTTTGATGATAAACTTTCTTATTATACATCACGTGCTTTTGCATATCATTTAAAAAGTGATTATGGAAATGCTATCAACATATCAAAACAAGGTGTTCAAAAACTTGGTGCTTCATCACTTTTGTACGATGTTATGGGCTCATCTTATTTAGCTCGTAAAGAATATGATCTTGCTAAAAACTGTTTTGACTCTTGTATGAATATTAACGAACTTACAGTAAAAGAAATATCAGAATGTTACGGCTTAAACATATCTCCTCAAAATGCAGAAATTATAGCACAGACTTATCATATTAGAGCAGAGTTTGGATTGGCAATAATATTTTTAACTAAAAACGATTATAAATCGGCTTTTTTACATATTATGAACGTAATTAATAAAGCCGAAAAGTTAGAAAATTTTGCTAATCTAGAGTTGCTATATATTACAAAAGGTTTAATTTATTTGGGACAAAAAGATATAGCTAATGCTGAAGCTGCTTTTAAAATAGCAAGAGAGAAAAATCTTTACAACCCAATATCTAGAGTAAATTTAGCTATGTTAGATGTGTTAAAAATAACAAATTCTAAATTAAAAAAATTAAAATTTGAATATGAGGGAGTAATATCTTGTTCAAGATTAATTGTACCTGATGTAAAATTACCCAAAAATTTTGATTTAGAATTATTAGACCCGGCTTTAGAAATGTGCACATTTGCTACAGAAATGAGTCCGAAAAATCCCGTTCCTTGGTTGTATTTAGCAAAAATACTTCAACTAAAAGGAGACCCAGATTATTGTAAAGCTGCACAAAATGCTAGAGATTACGGTTTGTATGATTCGTTTACGGAAATAAAAGCTGATTGCAAATAATAAAACTAAAATATATGAAATTAGATGTATCAAATTCAATAAAATTCTTTGGAGAAAATGCTTTTCTACGCTCAAAAGAATATGCTCTTAAACAATTAGAAGTATTAAAAACAGGGGAGGGTAAAGGCTCCGAATTTTTAGGTTGGGTAAATTTACCGCAATCTATTAATAAAACAGAATTAAATGATATTGTTGAACAGGCAAAAAGTCTTCAAAATTTAGAAAGTGTTGTAATTGTTGGTATTGGTGGTTCATATCTAGGAGCAAAAGCAGTAATTGAAGCTCTAAAACCTCATTTTGAACAAACAAAACCAGAAATTTTATTTGCCGGGCATACTTTAAATGGTAATTATCATAAAGAATTGTTAGAATATTTGCAAAACAAAGAATATGGAGTTATTGTAATATCAAAATCAGGAACTACAACAGAACCAGCAATTGCTTTCAGACTTTTGTATAGCGATATGAAAAAACGCTGGGACAAAAAAACAATTAGGGAGCGTCTTGTTGTAATTACAGATGCAAAAAAAGGAGCTTTACGCCAACTTGCAGATAAAGAGAAGATTAAAAGTTATATTATAGCTGATGATATTGGAGGTAGATTTTCTGTTTTGTCAGCAGTTGGACTTTTACCTATTGCAGTAGCAG
>Ga0208459_1001840_pt1 | contig 19111 bp, 15 predicted proteins | sample AD_UKC087_MetaG_FD_184433 | JGI IMG/M metagenome (GOLD analysis project Ga0208459, IMG submission 184433) | Active sludge microbial communities of municipal wastewater-treating anaerobic digesters from USA - AD_UKC087_MetaG (SPAdes) (version 2) | ecosystem: Engineered > Bioreactor > Anaerobic >... | reverse complement strand
AATTGTGTATTGCCCTGGCCGCATGAGCCGAGGCGATACGTTGAAGATTTTCAGCAACAGCGAGCGTATTTTGTTGGTTTACCCAGTTTAGCTGTACCACAAAACTATAGTTTTTCTCGTTTAATAGTCTGGCGCCTAAAGAGGATAAATTAATGATAGCCGGCCCACTCATGCCCCAGTGTGTTATGAGCAGAGGCCCCGCAGCCCGCAATTTGGTTCCCTGGATACCGGCCACAACATCCGGCACCACTACGCCCATCAGCTTTGTAACCGATTCGCCGGGCATATTAAAAGTAAACAGTGACGGTACGGGCGTTTCAATTTTATGCCCGAGCGCTTCGAGCCATTGCAGGCCTTCCTGCTTGGGCGACCCCCCTGACGCCACAATCACCTTATCAAAAACCTCAGGCTGGCGGCCGGGCACATCAAAAGAAAGTTCCAGCCCCTCGTTACCGGCAGTAAGGGCAGTAACCCCCACCCCGCAGTTGATGTTTATCTCCAGCCTTTCGGCCTCACGCATAAAACAGTCGATGATGCTTTGTGAATTTTGCGAAGCCGGGAACACACAATTGTCTTCCTGCACTACCAGCGGCACACCACGCGCTTCGAACCAGGCGCAGGTGTGGGTATTGTTAAAAATATGAAACGCCTTTTTCAGCTTCCTGCCGCCACGCGGGTAGGCAGCACACAAGTCTTCCACCGTGGGGCATGCATGCGTAACATTGCACCGGCCACCGCCCGAGATCCTCACTTTTGACAGCAACCGACGGGCTTTTTCAAAGATATATACCTGTGCCTGCGGAAAGTTCTCTTTAGCTGTCAGCGCCGAAAAAAAGCCGGCCGCGCCACCTCCCACCACCGCTATTTTCATAAATATAAAATCATGTTATCGCGTTCGCAGAATTAACGGCATTATACGAAGTGTTTTGCCGCTTCAGCAATATTTTCGGGTTTTCCCAAATCAAACCACAGGGAGCCGTCGTTATAGGCCACAATTTTGTTTTCGGCCGCCAGGTCGAGATACATTTCGGTCAGCGAAAAGGCCCCTTTTTTGTTACACAACGCGAATATTTCCGGGCTGACCATCTGTATGCCGCTGAAAGCCGCTTCGGTGAGTTTTTCACCATAGCGTACCACCATTTTTTCGCCGGTTTTTTTGTTTTTCCATCCGCACAGCAACTGGTATTTGTCCACCAGGAAATACCGTGAGGTTTCGCGGTGTTTTACCACCAGGGTAGCCAGGGAGCGCATGTGCGTATGATAGATTTCCAGTTTATGAAGGTCGATATGCGAAAGCACATCTACATTATGCACCAGAAACGGCTTGCCGTCGTCGAAGAAGTAGGATGCTTTCATCAGGCCGCCGCCGGTATCAAGCAGGGCATCGCTCTCATCGGAAATTTCAATCCGTATGTCGAAGTTTTTTTTCTGTTTCAAAAAGTCAATAATCTGGCCTCCAAAATGATGTACATTGATAATGATTTCCTTTACGCCAAACCTCTTGAGGTTTTCAACCACATGTTCCAGCAGTGTCCTGCCGTTTACTTCAATGAGCGCTTTGGGTTTTTCTGCGGTCAGGGCTCCCAGGCGGGTGCCCATGCCAGCGGCCAGTATCATTGCTTTCATGGCTTTGTGTTTTGTTCCTTATGATTTACTATTATCGCTGCATCAAACTTTTCTCTGACATAGGCTGCCAGCTTTTCGGCAAAATATACCGAACGGTGTTGTCCGCCGGTGCATCCATAGCTCACCATAAGATGCGTAAAGCCGCGTTTCATATAGTTTTCCACAGATTGCGAAACAAGCTGACTGGTATTTTCAAAAAAAACGGCAGTTTCAGGTTCATGTTCAAGGAAGTCAATTACGGGTTTATCCATTCCGGTCAAGCCCTTGTATTCATCGTACCTGCCGGGGTTCGGCAAAGCCCTGCAGTCGAACACAAAGCCCCCGCCATTACCCCCGGGATCTTCGGGATAACCCTTTTTAAAAGAAAAACTATTTATCCTCACCGTCAATCCCGGTGTTTTTTCATCAACATAACGCTGCAGGTTTTTGCTGGCAATGATCTGTTCAAAGACATCCTGCAAAATACTTGTTTTTACAGGCAATCCGGCATTTTTCAAAATCCATTTCAGGTTGTTTACCGCATAGGGAATACTTTTCAAAAAATGCGTCTTTTTTTCATAATACCCGCGGAAGCCATAAGCTCCCATAGCCTGCATGATACGTACCAGCACAAAGCCGGCGAACTGCCTTCGGAATTCAGATTCCTCAATTTGTTTTTTCTGCGAAAGCCTGGCTATATAATAGTCCAGCAATTCATCGCGCACCTGCTGAGGAATGGCCGCCTTGGCATCGTAAAGCAACGAAGCCACATCGTATTGCAAAGCGCCTTTACGGCCACCCTGAAAATCAATAAAATACAATTTGCCATCCCTGATCATGATATTGCGCGACTGAAAATCGCGGTACATAAAATAATCTGCATCGGCTTGCAGCAGGTAATCAACAAAAACATTAAAATCATCTTCCAGTTTTTGTTCGTCGAAACTTATCTGAGCCAGTTTCAAAAAATAATATTTGAAATAGTTCAGATCCCACATCATGGACTGCCTGTCGAAGGCAGCCCGAGGGTAACAAACCGAATAATCCAGGTCGGCGGCGGCGTCAATCTGAAAACGCAGCAAATTATCAAGCACCTCTTTGTATAAGCCCACTGTTGTGTTCGAAAAGCCCTCGGCGCGATGCTTTTCGAGGTAGGCAAACAGCGTCTCATCGCCAAGGTCTTCGAGCAGATACAGGTGATTGTCCAGATCTTCTGCAAATATTTTTGTTACCGGCAGCTTGTGTTTTTCAAAATGTTTGGCAAAGCTCAGGTAGGCGATATTCTCTTTCCGGTCGGTGTTGTATGCTGCCAACGCTTTATTATTTTCAGAAACCACCCTTATATAACAACGGTTTGATCCTGATGACGGCAATTCATCAATGCTTATGGGCTTTTCGCCGAAGCGCCTTTCAAAAAGCGCCGCACTGTTATTTACAAATTCTTCTTTCATCTTCATTGGTAACGATTACAAACTTACACAAAAATATAGATTATTAAATTTTTATTTTATTGAAAAATTTGAAATACCGCCAGGCAAAGAGTTAACCCTTTGCACCCCATAAATCTGAAATAGTTTCAAATATTACAGTACTACCCTGTTCCCTGTATGCGTATGTTCTCAATTTGTCCGCCCAGTTTTATTTCGCTATCTTTACCAATGTTGTTTTGTTTGGTTCGCAAAACAAACTTACATCCAGGGGTGAAACTCCCGGGAAGTAACCCCATTTTTTTGTCGGTCATTAGTGAAAATAATTAATAAATTTACAACCTATTAATTTGGTGCATTAATCAATGAAAGTTACTTCCTTACTATATTCTATCATTTATTTTGCAGCAACAGCAATTATATTATGCATTCCGGCATTATACAATGGGTATCTTTTGTTTGATTGCGACAGTGCTTTATATGTGGCACAAGGAATTAAATTAACTCCTCTTGTTGACAGGCCCATAGGATATGGTTATTTTATAAGAGCTACCACCTGGCAATCAACATTGTGGATGGTAATATTTTCACAGGGATTGATTGCATCCTTATTAATCTACCATGCCTTAAAAACAGTATTGATAAAAATTACTTTCAACAAGTTATATCACTTTATTACTATTTGTTTTCTTTCACTTTTTTCTACATTGGGATGGTTTGTCAGCATGCTAATGCCCGACATATTAACTTCATTTTTGTTCTTAGCACTCTTTAATATTCTTTTTGGGAAAAACTGTGCATTAAGCTACATTCTTTACTCCGTATTAATATTTTTTATTGTTTTTTCTCACTTGAGCAACATTCCGGTTTTGGCGCTGCTATTAATTACCGTGTGGCTTTTTATCCTCTCTAAAAGAAAATTTGCTGAATTCAAAAGGAAAGCATTATTGGGAAGTATAATGATCATGCTGGTATATTTAGGCACAATATCATGCATAATAAAATACAATTATGACCATTTTAAAAAACCATGCCTTTCAACTACAAGCGGAATTTTTTTCTTTGCAAGATTAATTGACACCGGAGTTGTGGACACATATTTAAAAGAAAACTGCGATAAAAAAGATTACAGGATATGTAAATACAAAGATGATATACCAAAGTGGTCTCAGTTATTCATCTGGGATACCAAAGGAATTTTTCAAAAAATGGGCGGATGGAATAATTATCAGGAAGAACCAAAACTTATTGTAAAAGATATTTTATCATCACCCAAATATTATGGACCTATCTTATGGAATTTTTCTCTCTCTACCTGTAAACAATCATTTCAGTTCAGAACCGGAGACGGCATGATAAATTTTCTTAATGAACAATGGTATCCTGTTTATGACAACACTTATAAGAACTTTCCAAAAAATGAAATAAAACGGGATTTCTATAATTCCAAACAATTGACGGAAGGATTAAAATTCGAAACAATAAATAATGTTATTTATTTCATTGTTATTTTATCAATACTGCTTATAGCATGTGTTTTATATCGATTTAAAATAGATGATAAAATCTATTTATTTTTAGTTATTTGTTTTTCTGGTGTATTTTTTAATGCTGCCGTTTGTGCAAATTTATCGAATGTGCTAAATCGCTATCAAGCAAGAGTAGTTTGGATAATTCCATTTATTGCAATCGTACTTTTCCTGAATTATTTGCTTCCTAAAATTATTACTTTTTTACGAAAAGAAAATCTGGCTTAATGCAGAATAATACACTATAGTACATAGAAAATCAACAACAAAAGAAACTGCGGATATAATAATTTTCGTTGTAATTTTGCGCTATAAATAATCTGAAGAAGTTGGCAACAAAGAAAAAAGTCCTCCTCATAGCTACTAACACCGAAAAAAAACCATATCCCGTCCCCCCTATTGGCCTTGGCTTAGTGGCACAGAGTATCCGGGAACACTACGATGTGAAAGTTTATGACGCTATGTTCGATGAAGGCCGGTCGCTGCCTGAGGTGGTAAATTCTTTCAGGCCCGATTACATTGGCTGCAGCATCAGAAATGTGGATTCGATGTCGGTGGAAGCCCCTGATTTTTTTCCTGAGGCCATCAACGAAAAAATTATCCGCCCGCTGAAAAAAATTACCGACGCACCCATCATTCTCGGCGGCAGCGGGTACAGCATATATCCTTACGAGATGCTGGATTATTTTGATTTGGATTATGGCATTGCCGGCGAAGGAGAAACAGCTTTTGCCAGACTGCTCGACTGCCTCCAAAAAAACAGCGATTTCGGCAGCACAAAAGGCATCATTTACCGAAAATCCCCTGGTTTCGAGAAAAAAACCAAAAACCACGCCCCACACCCCGGCCAGACATTTTTTTCGGGCATTGAAAATTTCATTGATTTCAATCCTTACAAAGAACGCGGCGCCTATTCCATACAGTCGAAAAGAGGCTGCGCACATCACTGTATCTATTGCACCTATCCGCTGATTGAAGGCCGCACATTCCGCACACGCTCCGTAGCCGATATTGTGGATGAAATAGAGCAGGTGGCCGCAAAGCTTGGCGATGTGTTTTTTGAATTTGTGGATTCCACTTTTAATGATCCCGCGGGCCATGCTGAAGCTATTTGTACCGAGATCATAAGAAGGGACCTGAAGGTAAGGATACGCACCATGGGCATCAACCCCGCCAACACCAGCGAAAACCTTTTTAACCTGATGATGCAGGCGGGTTTTACCCAGATAGATTCCACACCCGACAGCGCCTCGCCTACCATGCTGAAAAACCTTGGAAAGAATTTCAGCCTGCAGCAACTTCAAAAAATGGCCGTGCAAATAAAAAACTCAGGGCTGCCTACAATGTGGTTTTTTGTATTTGGCGGCCCGGGCGAAACACGGACAACCATCGACGAAACTTTTGAGTTTATCCGCGATTATATCTCACCCGAAGACATGATATATGTCACCACGAGCCTGCGGATTTATCCCGGTACCAAGCTATACAAGACAGCTCTGAAAGAACATCTGATCACTCCTGAGCAGAGCCTGTTGAAGCCGGTGTTTTATTCTTCTTCACAATTTTCTTCCGAAGAGTTGCATGACTACCTTCAGCAAAAAATCGGCAAAAGCCACAACCTTCTGTTTTCGTCGGAAGCCAAACCATCGGCCGAAATGATGCAGGAAGCCATATATACCCGAAAACAGCACAACCTCACCGAACCTATGTTCCGCACCCTGTTGCGCATAAGAAAAAGGATGATGGATGAAGGGAAAATATAATCTCAAAGATATCCGGTATTTTTATTAATTTTATTGATTAAAAAAGGAAAAAATGAAAAACATAATTTCTGTTTTTTTCGCAGGGATAATTTGCGGCCTTTTTATCTCCTGCAAAACTCATTCGCAATGCGCTGATGAATCCAATGTTTATCATTTCACCTATGACGGCCGGAAATACGAAATAATAAAAGAACTTAAAAGTTGGGCTGACGCTGCCGCCTGCGCGGTGGAACGCGGCGGGTATCTGGTAGAGATAAACGATTCAGCCGAACAAAGCGCCGTCTATAATGCGATCATTTCATCGGGAATATTGCTTAACTACAAACCTGTTGATGATGGAGGCGGCACATCCTATTTATGGATCGGCGGCACTGATAAAGCAACCGAAGGAGTATGGATCTGGGATGGTGATAATGATGATAAAGGGATTAATTTCTGGAACGGACAAGGTGCCGCCGGAAAAAATGATGGATCAATAACTACAAATTCATATGTTAATTGGGGTGGCAAATCTTCAGGCACCCTGAATGAGCCGGATGATTATGCTTCAGATCAGGATGCCCTAGCCCTGGCGATCACCGCCTGGCCTTATAGCACGTCAGCTCTTGGAGCGCCCGGAGAATGGAATGATATAAATAATAGTAGTAACCGTATATATTTTATTGTAGAATTTCCCGGGCAGGAGCATTAATCCATCTGTTTATCATTTAAAAAAAGTGAAATTCACCTTCCCGTACTTCCGGTGCTGGCTGAACTTAGGATGCTTTGAAAAATCATGATCGCGCGGATGCTCTATAATGAGCCATCCATCGGGTTTTAGCAGGTTTCGCTCGAATATTTTATCGGGGATTTCCGCTAATGTGGCTAAATCGTAAGGGGGATCGGCGAAAATAAGATCATACTTTTTCAACGTATGTTTGATGTAAGAAAATACATCTGAGCGATACGCTTTCAGGTTATCAATTTTAAATTCCTCACAGGTTTTGATGATAAAAGAAACACACCGGTTATCCTGATCTATGGCGGTTACATCAGCACTACCGCGCGAAACAAACTCGAAGGAAATACTTCCCGTACCTGCAAAAAGATCCAGGACACTTGCCCCTTCAAAGTCAAAGATATTATTTAAAATATTAAAAAGGCTCTCTTTGGCAAGGTCGGTGGTAGGCCTTACCGGAAGGTTGGCCGGCGGATGTAAACGCCTGCCGCCATAGATGCCGCTTACAATTCGCATAACACCGCGTTTACAAGATTATGAATAGTATGAGAAGGGACATCATTCAAAATATGGCTGTTGGCATATTGCACTCCGGGGGCTGCAAACTCAACCATCCTGACATATTTATAAAGCACATCGTATAAGGCGGAATTTTTTACTATTTCCCCCGATACAATCACCCCGTCGCTCTCGGGACTAAGTTTTAGCTGCCCAAAAACAAAAAGCACAAAATAGATGAAATCCCCGGCCGTTTTATAGCCAAAGGTATTGTAAAACATCAGCCTGCCGTTCGCGGTCACCGCCAAATCAAAAAATCCGTGATGTACATTGATAAAAACCTGTTTCGGCCGCAGGGAGTGTTTGCTGTAAATCATCAGGGATTCGATAAATACCGAGGCATGATGCCTTATACGGAAGGGTTTGAACGAAATATTTTTTTCGAGATCGCAGGGGATGGCATACACATTAAAAGTTTCGGCGGTTTTTAGCTTATCGGAATAAACTTTTTCGTCGGCAGGCGCCCCCTGGTTGAACTGAAAATATAATTCCTGGCCGGCGGGATCAAACAAGGCATCAGGCACCAGTGTAGAGCGTTGCGATTCCCAAAGCACCACAACATCTTTGTAAGTATGCTGAGCCAGGTTGTTTTCCTCAAAAAAATGATGAAGCAGTTTATAATAATCCTGATAATTGCTTTTAAAATGAATACTTTTTTGTGCAAAAGCTATGAACTTGTTTTTTTCGGGATCGAAAACCAGCATTTGCAGATTATGGCTGTTGAGCCCTGCTATCAAATGATAGCCCGAAGCCGGCGCCGTGTCGAAGCAGGCGTCTGTCTTAAATACCGAAGTGCCGGAATCGTTATCCATATGGCAATTAAAAATTATCTCTCCAATCGCTCTTCCTGGTGAGTTTAAGGTCTTTCAGCATGGAAGATTTAATTCGGATGGTAAAATTATAACTTTTTCGGAAACCGTATGGTACCCACTCCATGAACATCTCCCAGCAATGCAAATCACGGTGGATGCTTAAGGAAGTATAGGAAAAGTCTTTTGATTTAAAATCATAACCTGTCGTGAAATTCACCCGCCACTTGGGAGTAATATAAAACTCTCCGTTGACCATCACCGTTAAAACCGTGTCGGGGATATAGCTGATCGTCCGGTAATCGAACCGGCTGGAATAGCTGAAGTTCAGATTCATGCTGATGTTCCATTTGTTCAGGAAGACACTTTTTTTCTCGTTGGTTTTTTTGTCTTTTTTCTTGAAGTCGTTATCGCTGATCGAATACGAGATACCCATGATCCACGAGGTATTCTGCCGGCGGAACAAGCGGTGGTTTTCGTTCCATTCAAACCGGTTCAGGCGGTTGCCGTTCGTATCTATCACATAAGGGTCCCAGGCACCGTTGAAACTCACGTCCAGCCGGTTAAAAAGCCGTGTACGTATATTGAGCGAAAGGTAATCCCAGCGCAGCGAATCTTTGGCAAAGTCATAACCCGAACCAATATTCAGGTAATCAAGCAGTACAATCTTTTTCGACCCGGTGACAGTGTCTTTTTTTGAACGAACCTTCATCTCAAGGTTGTTGTTCAGGTTAAAACTCACTTTTCCCGACAGGCCATCGGGGGGGGTGCCGTAAATGCCATTCTGGAAGATGGAATACCTCATGGTGCGGCCGGTGGAATCGACCTGTGCATATTTATAGTAACCCCATATTTTAGAGCCATAATCAGGATGATAGCCGAAAGTAACCGAAGGCGTCAGCACATGGCGTATGGCCTGCAAAGCGCCTTTTTTAAAGCGGAAGATTCCGTAAATCTTGGTGGAAAGCTGCGACGCAATATTGATTTCGTGGGCCATCTGAAAACGCCTGATGGTGTCTTTTTTGATATAGGATGTGTCAACATCGTTGAACCACTGCTGGTTGACCGACTGAAAATACCAGCGTTCTGTAAAATTCACCGAGTTATTCCAGCTGATGTACTTCAGCAATTTAATGGGGTTGCGCACCTGTATGGAATGCTGTATGCCGTTTTGCATCATATCCCAGATTCTGGGAGTCAGCACCAGGCTGTCGTAGGTGTTGATATAGTTTTGCGCGTTAAGCGAATAGTTCACGTTGATATTGTCCCACCATTTCATGGCGCCGGCTTTATTTTTTTTCCGGAAAGGATAAAACGTATTGACTGAGAAATTAACCTGCGGCAGCCACAACTGAAGTTCCTTGGTGTTCACGTTCTGCCGGCTCCCCAGGTTCAGCGAGAGGTTGCTTTTGCCTCCAAAGAGCGAAGTCTGATAGGCAATACTCGACTCAAAGGTGTTCGACAAATAATCGTTGGTTGACGACGGGTTGAACTTGTAAAAGCTGCTGCTGGCCATTTTTACCTGAGCCGAAAAGCTGCTGTTGGGCCTGGCCTTGGCGTCCTGCTTGTGCGACCATTCCACCGAAAAATCCTTGAATTTGTTATAATCAGGCAAAAACTTCTGGCTGATTATATTTACGGCGTAGGAAAGTTTGATGCTGCCATCGTATTTGTACCTTTTCTTGTAATTTGTTGTCAGGTACAGCGCCCAACTTCCACGGGTATAGATGTCTCCCTGAAAAATCATATCCAGGTATTCATTAATACCCCAATAGTAGCCGCCGCGTTCAAAATAAAAGCCCCTGTTGGTCGATTCGCCCCAGGTAGGGATGATAATTCCCGATATTTGCCCCCTTTTGTTAGGAAAAAATCCAAACGGCAGCAGGAGCGGCGTGGGCACATGTTCAATTTCCATATAGGCCGGCCCCGAAACAAATTTGTCGTTGGGTATCATCCTGGCCTTGCTGAAGCGTATCTGATAATGCGGATTTTCGAGACTGCACGTGGTGAAAGCGCCTTTTTTGAAATTTGCCTTGCCGTCAGGAAAACGTTTTACAACGCTGCCATGCAGGTAGCTTTCGCCCTCGTTGGTAAAAATATCCTTGACCAGCCCCTTGCGGGTATCAAAATTATAATACATACTCCGCGAGGTAAACGCATTTTCGCCCTGCTCATATTCGGGCCTTTCTATTTCATTCCCGGCACTGTCTTTAAGGCCTTCTGCAAAAAGCTGGTTTTTCTGAAAATCTATTTCCACATAGCCCGATTTAAGCGTAATATCCTCATAATCAATCTTAACCTCCCTGTACAGATAGGATTTCCTTTCGTCAAGATTCATGATGATAGAGTCTTTGGCCTTGTAATCAATTTTTGTTTTTATGGCATCGGGCGATTCCTGTTTGCGCAAATCAATAATGGAATCATTCTTGATAGTATCAGATACTATCCTGGCGCTGTCCGTCGTTATGTTACTTACAGGATCCTGCGCCTGGACGGTAAAAAACAAAAACATCATTGCTGTAACAGCAAAAAAACGGGAAAATAAAAATATGGTTAATAATTTCGTTGACAAATTGAACAAAGTGCTGATTCTGTTAATTAAAAAGCGCATAATTTTGCGTCACAAAAAACCTGAAATTATTGACAAAACTAATTAAAATAAATCATCCTGATGAAACGGAATAATTTAATTTTTGTTTTGTTGGCCCTTATGATTTTAGGGATACCGGGCTACGTAACGGCTCAGGCCATAAAAATCAGGAAGGTTGTTATCGATGCCGGGCACGGTGGTGACGACCCCGGAGCTGTGGGCAAAAAGGCCAGGGAAAAAGATATTACCTTGTCGGTAGCCCTGAAAATTGGCAATTATATCAAAACGGCTTTCCCCGACATCGAGATTGTATACACCCGCAAGACCGATGTTTTTGTCGAGTTGTATAAAAGAGCCAAAATTGCCAACGACCATAAAGCGGACCTTTTTATTTCGATACATTGTAATGCCAGCAAAAGTCCAGAGCCCGTGGGAACGGAATCCTGGGTGATGGGGCTTCACAAAAGCCAGGCCAACCTCGAAGTGGCAAAAAAGGAAAATGCCGCCATTTTGTATGAAAATGATTACAGTGTACGTTACGATGGCTTTGATCCCAACTCGCCCGAAGCCAACATTATTTTTTCGCTGTACCAGAATGCCTACCTCGACCAAAGCCTTACCTTTTCGAGTTTTGTCCAGAATCAGTTTACCAGCAAGGCCGGCAGATTCAGCAGGGGAGTTAAACAGGCCGGTTTTTTGGTTTTGTACAAAACCACCATGCCCGGCGCCCTGATCGAAATTGGCTTTATCAGCAACCCCACCGAGGAACTCTACCTCATGTCCGAAAGCGGCCAAAACATCATTGCCTCGGCTATTTACAGGGCATTCAAAGAATATAAGGCAAACGTAGAAGGCGTGGCCGGTAAACAGGAGGTAAAAACAGAACCCGATACCATTTTTCAGAAAATTACCGTCAGCGACACCAGCCCTGTGGTAAATAATACCGATACCCTCAGCCGAATCAATGAAACAAAGGATAACAGCCCTTATTTCAGGGTGCAATTTCTTTCGAGCAGCAGGAAAAAATCACTGGATGTGCCCGAATTCAAAGGCCTCGACAATGTAAGATATTATGTTCAAAACGGGATATATAAATATACCTGTGGAAATTTCAACACCCTGAAGGAAGCCATTACCTATCAGCATGTAGTTCAAAATAAGGGATTTAAAGACGCCTTTGTGGTGGCCTTTCTCAACGAAGAACGCATTTCGCCCACCGAGGCGCTGAAATATTCCGGAAATTAAAAAATAACTATATTTGCAAAAAAATACGTTTTGAAAATCTCGAAAGAAGTAAAAATCGCTGTTGTCTTTATTGTTGGCTTAGCACTGCTGTATTGGGGCATAAATTTTTTGAAAGGCAGGGACCTCTTCAAAAAAGAACGTACTTTTTATGCCGTGTACAACCAGGTGGACGGGCTGGTTAAGGCCAACCCGGTGCTGGTTAACGGGTACCGCGTGGGACAGGTGGATGATATCCGTTTTCATCCGGATAATTCCGGCCGCATTATTGTTAAAATCAAAGTTACCAACAACGACCTGATGATACCGGCCAATACCGAAGCACGGATCATCAGTTCCGACATACTTGGTTCCCGGGCCGTCGAGCTGAAACGGGGCAATGCCACCACCGAAGCAAAAGACGGGGACACCCTGAGCAGTTCGCTTCAAGCCACCCTCACGCAGGAAGTGAATGTGCAATTTCAGCCGGTAAAGCAAAAGTTCGAAAATGTAATGCTTTCGCTGGATTCGGTGCTCGTCATCATCAAAAGTGTGTTCAATGAAAACACCCGGCAAAACCTGGAACAAAGTTTTGAAAGCATACGCTTCACTATCCGTAACCTTGAACATACCACTTATAATATCGACACGCTGGTAACCAACCAGCGCAGCAATCTGGCCGGCATTATTGCCAATGTGGAATCAATCTCCGAAAATATCAAAAACAATAACGACAAGATTCAGAATATCATTAAAAACTTCTCTGACATCAGCGATACCATTGCACAATCCAATATCGCCAGCACAATTAATAATGCTGACAAGTCGCTGAAATCATTTTCGGAAATTGTGGACAAGGTAAACCGGGGCGAAGGCACCTTAGGGATGTTAATCTACAACGACTCGTTGTACAATAACCTCGAAAAATCTTCCAAAGAACTTAACGAACTCGTCGAAGACATCAAACTTAACCCGCATCGTTACCTGAATTTCTCGGTTTTCGGGCCAAGTAAAAAGAAAAACGAATACACCCCCCCCAAAGAATAACAGTTTTTCAGGCTGGTGTTTAATGTATTATAGAAATTTTATTATGCGATACCCTGCCATTGCTGTGTATCGCCATAGTGTAAAACCCTTCGGGAAGATTACTGACATTTATTGATTGCCCCTCACCGGGATATTGAAAACTTCCGACCAGCGCAGATGTGAGTGAATATATTTCTATCCGGTCAACAATTTGTCCACTGATACTGCTGACATAAACATAATCCGTGGCGGGATTAGGATACACAGACACCTCGAAGACATCAGCATATTCCTGTACCCCCACATTGGGGCCCCAGATATTCCATACCCAGTCTGGATGGTCGATAAAGGGGTTACGGTTGTGCTGTATGTTATAAATGGCATTGTTCCGGTCGATCTCTTTCTGGCTCACAGTATCATTGGCATGCCAGGCGAGCAGCATATTGATGGCCCAGGGTTTGGGTTCGGCGTTAATAGTCATGTCGCTGCCCGGCCAGCTTCCCGCCTCGCCATAATACCTCACGGCAATATAAAAATAGGAACGGGCCAGGTCGCCTTTAAAAGCATCAATAGGCTCAAAAACTGTGTTTGAATACCCTGCATTGGAACAATTTCCGATTTTACTTCCATTTTGCGATGTCCAACTCGCAGAGCCCACATCGCCAAAAGGCAAATTCCCCCGTTTGTTGTTGACATAACCATCGGTAGGATACATGTGAAACAGATCGGAATAAACGGGCGATGAATCATCAAACCAGTTTTGCGGAAATGAATGTTCGCGGTTGTAGCAATCGCCTTCGGAAGAATAAGAGCCGCATTGGTCCGAAACAAAAGTAAACTCATAGGGTGGTGTTCCGCCCGGAATATCAGAATAAATATCCCAGACCTTGTTGTTGGGTTTCTTATCGGTATTCTGAAAAGCATTCCATAATTGGGTATAGGAAATGGCCGTGTGATTCTTGATGATATTATGCAGTGCCACCCTCAGCGATTCGCCCGACAGGTAGTAAGCCGAATCATAATATCCCGGAGGAATTTGAGCAACAGCCCACACACCGGTAATAAAAAAAACAACGGAAAATAATATTTTTTTCATGCTATTTTGTTGGGTTAAGTATTTATATCTCAGAAACACACATAATTAATCATCTATTATTATTTATTCATCTTTACAAACTTCCCTTGGTCATTATTTACCGGAAAAGTTTCTGGGGTTGATATATTTTAGTTCTTCTTTTACTTTTTTGCTCACGGTCAGTGTGTCGATAAAATCGTGGAGTATTTCTTTTGTGATGACCTGATTGTTTCTGGTAAGGTCTTTCAATGCGTTGTACGGGTCGGAGTAATTTTCCCTGCGCAGGATGGTTTGTATGGCTTCGGCCACTACAGCCCAGTTTTGGTCGAGATCGGCCGTGATTTTTTTTTCGTTAACTATCAGTTTGCCCAGGCCTTTGTCAATAGATTTCAGTGCAATCATCAGGTGGGCCACCGGCACGCCAATGTTACGGGTAACGGTAGAATCCGTAAGGTCGCGTTGCAGGCGCGAGACGGGCAACTTGGCTGATAAGTGTTCAAACAGCGCTATGGCCAGTCCAAGGTTACCCTCGGCATTTTCAAAATCTATAGGGTTTACCTTATGCGGCATGGCCGAAGAGCCCACCTCGCCTTTCACAATTTTTTGCTTAAAATAATCCATCGAAACATACAGCCAAATATCGCGGCACAAATCGATCAGCAGGGTGCAAATCCGCTTCAGCGTGTCGAAATAGGCCGCCAGGTTGTCGTAATGCTCTATCTGAGTGGTATAACGCTGGCGTTTCAGGCCGAGGCGGGACAGAAATTTTTCTGCAAAACCGTGCCAGTCTTTGTCGGAGTATGCCACATAATGCGCGTTGAGGTTGCCGCTGGCGCCTCCAAACTTTCCTTCGAAAGTGATATCATCAAAATGCATGAGCTGACCGTGCAGGCGTTCGGCAAAAACCATGATTTCTTTTCCTATCCGGGTAGGCGTGGCCGGCTGGCCATGGGTGTGGGCCAACATGGGAATATCGCTCCACTCCCCTGCCAGGGTATGCAGGCGGTCCAGCAGCTTGTTGAGCGCAGGCAATACCGCATTCAACTGGGCTTCTTTGATGAGCAGCGGCATGGCCGTATTATTGATATCCTGGGAGGTAAGCCCGAAATGTATAAACTCTTTGTATGCCCCAATTTTCATGGCATCGAATTGTTCACGCAAAAAATACTCCACGGCTTTCACATCGTGATTGGTGATTTTCTCGATTTCTTTGATTTTTATAGCATCGTCCTCGTCAAAGTTTCTGTGAATATCCCGTATGGTTTCAAATTCCCGCTCTTTGACCTTCTTCAATGCCGGTATCATGGCACACAACTCAATAAAATACTCTGTTTCAATAAATACTCTTTTTTTGATGAGTGCATACTCAGAAAAATATCCGGAAAGTGTTTCGGTAGCTTTATGATACCGGCCATCAATCGGCGAAACGGCAGTTAAGGGACTTAATTCCATAGGATCTGATTTATTAAACAAAGATAATGATTTTTTCAGGCAGCCGGGCAAATTCATGAATTTGCCCCGGAAATATTCCCTGCAAACCGTTGTGCAATGATGCTGCCCATCACCAACTGCAATGCATGATACATCATGATGGGGAGCAACACAACACCTGCCAGCGGGCTGCCTGCAAACAAAACTTTTGACATAAGGCTGCCATGCACCAACGATTTGTTGGAACCGCAAAACAAAGCGGTGATTTTTTCTTCCCTGCTGAACCCTAACAATCTGCCGGCAACAAACACCACAAAATAAACTATATAAAACAACAGTATCAGGGAGGCGCCCAGAAGCATCAGCATGACGGCAGAATACCCCGCGAAAATATTATTAGCAAACGAGTCGCAAAAGGAAGTATAAACAATCAGCAAAATTACTATCTGGTTAAAGTACGCAAGAATATTCCCGTATTTTTCGGCTGCAGCGCCCCATTTAAAATGAAGCAACATGCCAAGTATTACCGGAAACAAAACCTGAAGCAACAGTTTAATTATTACCGGTCCAAAGTCGAAATCAGCCGATGACGTACCGAGGTACAAGCCAATCCAGAAAGGGGTAATAAATATACCCAACAGGGTAGAAATGCTGGAATTAAAGATGGCCGAAGGCATGTTCCCTTTGGCAATCGAAACCAAGACCACCGAGGATGAAATAGTGCCGGGGAGGCAGGCCAGAAAGAAAATCCCCAGCCACAAATTTTCATCAACCGCCGTACCAATAATGCTTTTAGCTATTATCACCAGCAAGGGAAAAAATCCAAAAGTGGTCAACTGAATCACCAGGTGTACCCTCCAGTTTTTCAAACCCGACTTTAATTTTTGAGGGTTTAGTTTCAGTCCGTAAAAAAAGAAAATTACCGAAATACCCCAGGTAGCAATGGTTGACAGAGGAATCACCGATTCTTTGTATCCTGCCTCAGGCCATAAAAAGGCCAGCACGATCGCGGCGACCAATGCCAGGATAAACCAGTCGAGCCCCCACCGTTTAGCAATTTTAACTATTTTCAAAACCTTGTAGGTGCTGTCAGCCATAATGATTTTTCAACATTTATCCATATATAGTGCGGTACCGAACCGCATTGTCGAGGGCATCCAGTATCTCGCGCGTAAAACCTCCCGGCTGTTTTTCGGGCAGTTCGTCAGCACAAAGGAATCCCGCTTCCATAATCGAGGGCAGTACCCTTTCGCTGGCAATGCGCATCTGCTCAAGATAAAACTCGTCCGGCGCCTCAAAATCTTTCCCAAACCGGTCGCTGAATTCAAGCAGCGCCGCATGAACAGTTTTATAGAGCACTTCCTTTTTGTTGCATTTTTTCCAAATATATTCGTATGAAGCAGGGATAAGCGCCGAAGCATGTTCACGGATTTTTTCGTACACGGGAATTTCCGAAGTGTCGATTTGAATTTTTTCAGGATGTTCCCTTTCCCAGCGCGCATGTTCGCGGGCCACCATGGCATCGTACTGTGAGCGTTTCAGGTCGATCAGGTAAAAAGTATAAATATAGACAATTTTCGGCATCATGTAGCTGAGGTTTTTTCTGGCCGACTTCAAGATATACATAAATGTCTTCCGGTGTATTTTTTCGGCGTTGATAAAAAAATAGCGGAATACGCCGGCCATCATCTTTCGCATAGCCCATATCGCTGAAAATCCGGGCATTTTAATATTCGCGCGGCGGTTTATGTTGCGGATAAACGACACTGCCCTTTCTTTGAACTTTTCGGCCTGGTAAATATCGTCCCAATAGTCGGCAAGCCCCAGAAACAGCTCCTGACGGCTCATCTGCTTCGGAATGATATTGGATATGATATCCATTTTATCGCTGGTTTCGTCGGGTTCATTCTGTATGACGCGGCCCTGGCGTTTATAGTCGTACCACATCTTGGTGCCCGGGGGCGCCGCCAGAGGATGGCAGATATGAAAAATAATGTCGGCATCCATTACAAAGTCCGCTGTTTTCTTAAATACGGTCATATCATCCGATTCGTTGCCGATAATCATATGGGCTAAAACCACCATCCCGTACGACTGAATTTTTTTGATAGCCTCCACGGCCGAAATCCCCATGTTCTGCTTTTTGTTCATGTCCTTCAGCGCTTCCGGGTTCACCGATTCGATGCCGATCATCAGGTTGTAAAAATTGGCGTCGGCCAGCAAGGTCAGCAGTTCGTCATCATTGGCTATGGTGATATCTATCTGGGTGAAAAAGCCTATAGGGGTTTTGAAAGAATTATTCAGCGCAATCATCCGCCGCAACAGTTCTTTGACATATTTCTTGTCTCCGGCAAAGTTGTCGTCGGCAATAAAAACCATCTGTACTCCCAGGCTGTGAAGTTTTTTTATTTCGTCGATAACCTGCTCAATGGTTTTACTCCGGGGTTTGCGTCCATAGGTATAAATCACATCACAAAAACTGCAGTCGAAGGGGCATCCCCTTGTAGTCTGCAGCGAAACGGAGTTATACAGAAGTATGTCTTCTTTGATAAGTTCCCAGCGTGGCGGCGGCACTTTACTCATGTCGGGCTTGATGACGCTTTTATAAACTTTCTGATGTGTCCTGTTTTTATAGTCTTCTAAAAACCTTGGCCATGTTTCTTCCGCTTCGCCGTGAAACACGACATCTATATTTTCTTTCTGTTTATAAATAAGCATTTCCACTCCAATACCCCCGACAACCACTAAGGAATCCGGGCAAAACTTTTTACAGGCCTGCGCTATTTCGAGACTGCGTTTCAACTGATTAGAGGTGATGGAAATGCCGATAATATCAAAACTTTTTCCTCTGAAATAATCCTCCGAAGGCCCGCGGATGTATTCATCATGTATTACCACATCATGTTCTTCGGGTGTAAGGGCCGCCACTGTGGCTACGGCGTGAGGAGCAATAAAAGCTTTCGCATTCAGATAGGGTATGCTGCGGATAATTTTATTATCAATCTCATCTGGTGTTCCCGGGCTTATAAGTAAAATTTTCATTATCAATGCAATTATTGAGGGTTTGGGTTTTAAAAGCTATGTCCGTTAATACATTGCACAATGCAACCGTAATTGTGTCGTTGAAAAAAGTTATCAAAAGTAAGAAACTGTTTTGAATTTTTTATTACAAAAGTATGGCAATGCATAAATACAAGTTATGCTGAGAGGTAATTATGTTGCTTATACAACCAACAAATAATAACAAAATTTCAGGTCACATTGAGAGGTAATTATGCTGCGCACAAAAATAACATTTAATGAACATTTGTACTTTTAAAGAGCAGAAGTACTGGCGCTATAGCAGATGGCTATTAGTG
>Ga0208459_1001839_pt1 | contig 19112 bp, 17 predicted proteins | sample AD_UKC087_MetaG_FD_184433 | JGI IMG/M metagenome (GOLD analysis project Ga0208459, IMG submission 184433) | Active sludge microbial communities of municipal wastewater-treating anaerobic digesters from USA - AD_UKC087_MetaG (SPAdes) (version 2) | ecosystem: Engineered > Bioreactor > Anaerobic >... | reverse complement strand
TGCGGGAACCGTCGAAAGGCCGTTTCCATTTCCCGATAGAACCCCGGCAGGACAAGATCATCCCCATGCAACTGGTGGACAAGCTGCCCCCGGCAGGCGTGCAGACCTGTCTCGTAGTTCCTGACCTTGCCGACGTTAGCCTGTTGCCGGAAGAACTGCACCCTGTTGCCGGCGATCCGATCTACGACCGCCGCGGGATCATCCCGATCAGAGCAGTCGTCTATGACCATTATCTCCATGCCCGCCGGGCCAGGATCCTGGCCGAGCACGCTTTGCAGCGTCTTTTCCAGAAACGCGGCGCAGTTGTAGCAGGGAATGAGAACGCTCCAGCGGGGACGCCGCATCCCTTGCGGCACCGGCTCAATCCGGGCGTGGTGTTCGTCAACAAACTGAGAATACTTCAGCACCTGGTGGCCTGGTCGGGTATACCAAGGCTCGGGGCACAGAAAAATGGCTCCTGGCGTCCAGCTAGGGACATGGTTGCGGACGGTTGGCGAAGAGTTCCTTTGGAGTCATTGAGGCTACCGATGCGTAGTCCATTGCTATTCGCTGCTTGCGGCTTGTGTCGATTTCATAGAGGCCAATCTTTCGAAAGAATCGGGGCGCGAAACCTGGCGACCGCAAGCGGTAATGAAGGGAGCGAAGAGGGCGCCATTTCGGCCGGCTGCCTCCACTCACGATTTTGGAGAGACCTTTCGTGACGAGGGCGCTATCGAAAAACCCGTGCGCCAGGTTCCCCGGGTTCTCCTTCGACTCCTTCTCGGTCTTGTGCGGTGGCACATAGTGGAGCGGTAGCGCACATCCTACGAGAGGAATGTCCAAGAGGACCGGGCTGAATCGCCGCAAGACATGAAAGGCAAATTCGTACTTGGCGTCGGCGAGGTTGTGTTTGCCAGCAATGCAGGCCGCCTCGTTCACCGGGTCCAAGGAAAGCAGCAGCAATTGAAGGGAGGGAAAGATCCGGCGGGCGAAGAAGCGATTCAGCCCGACCGCACCGAGAAGATCGGGTCGCTTATAGTTGTCCGTTCCCCACACGGTGGGAGTGTTCGGGATCCAAACCGAGACGCAGAAGTCATTTGAGTTCCAGTCGCCCTGGGCGATGCGGAAGCAACTCTGGTAATCCTCGAGCGTTCTCGGATATGATCCCGCCCAGTTCCCTCGCTCATCTCTTCTCGGTTCGTGCCGGTCGTGCCTGACACCGACGGCGCTGGCGAGTCTTTGTGCGATTTCCACATCGGGATGGTTGGCTTCCCCGCCCGTTCTCGCAATAACATCGATGGAGAATTTACGGCGAAAATGGTCGAGAATGGCGAAACTCAATCGGGAATCCAGTCCGCCGGTAAGGTTAATGTCAATTTTCTTGCCTGCGAATTTACGCGTCAGCTCGCCACAATAACGCTCGATCGCGGCCAAAGTGCGCTCATAGAAGGCATCCTTGTTGTTCAGGTAGAGGCTTTCGAGCCCGCTATCGTTGACTTGATACGGTTTGCGTTGGATGTGCAACGAGCCGCCTCGGATTTGAACTGCGTGGTGCGGCATCAGACGGCTGACGCCCTCTACAAAGGTGCCCTCCAATTGGGTTCGCGGTCCCCACTCGCGGGTGATGCACTCGTAGACAAAGCGGTAGTCGTATATCTCACCCAGAGCGGCCGAAGCCAGGCTCGGAACAGCCAGCAATACCAGGGATATCTCACTGGCCAGAACAAGACATCTTGCATCTTCGTAGGCAAACAACTGATGAAAGGACATCTTGGGTCTCTGAACGCTGCCATTTCCTTCGCCATCCCATGCTATTCTGAGGTAGTCCCCCGTGAGGTGGCCCGAAGCCTGCTCGTCCTTGATGCAGCAGCCTTTTGTGAGCGCATAGCCATCTGCACTGGGGGTGAGAAATGAAGCCGGCTCCTCATAGACGGGATTGTCGTACAGATAAAGGTATGCCGTGAACTGACTGTGCCTGGCCACGTGAATCCGATCGGCTTGGGTGGAGGGAGCGGATCTGGCTGCCAGGTCCGGATCAGTAGGGTCCGGCGCATCGAGCAATGCAGGGCGGGCGGTTGTCTTGCGAAACTTAATGAGGAAATGCATCGTTCGGCTCCCGCGTCCTTCTGGCTCCACTGATCATTCCAATAGAGAACTGTCTTCGAAGGGTGGTCTACTTGGTCGTCAAACTTCGGCGCGCCTTCTGGATTCCCCTGCGCAGAAACTGGGCAAAACCGTGCTGGAGGACCGGCAGCCAAACCCTGCGTCCGCCCAAGCCGGTTTGCAGCATAGCGCCCACCATCCAACGCGCCTGATCCAGCGAGAAACCACAGAGATAATCAGCCAGGTCTTTGGCCCGACCCCGAATGAAGCCATCCCGCATCACTTGCAGCTCGCCGTTCGCCCACATCCCGGATTGTGCTAGGATCAGGTAGGCCTTGATCCAATCCCGATACATGGCTTTGGACATTTGCCTGCCGGAGCCGGACGCGCTTTCTTCCCGCCGACGAATTTGGCATTCCACCGTCGGCGAGTGGACAAAGAGTGTTCTTTTCCACAAGAACAAGTAGAGCAACCAGTCTTCGTTACAGACCAGATCTTCCCTGAAACCACCCAGCGCGAGCAGCAGGTCTCGCCGAACGCACAAGGACGGCAGCGGGAAATAGCAGCCGCGTAACAATTGCGAGCTGGCTTCCTGGGGTCGCGGGCCAGGCCAGGTGAAGTTGCGTATGGAATGATACAAACGATTCCCGCCCAAATCCCCTTGCCCGACGAACACGCCGGCCTCTTTGTGGGAATGGAACGCATCATAAGCGTGGGCAAGATGTTCCGGCACCCAGAGGTCGTCGCTGTCCAGGAAAGCCACGAACTCGCCTTTGGCTTGGCGGATACCGAGATTGCGGGCGCCGGCCGGCCCTTTGTTCTGCGACGGCTCAACCCGGATGCTGCAGAACCGTCCAGGAAACCAGCCAGCGCACCCTTGGATGGCCTGCCAGGTGTTGTCGGTGGAACCGTCGTCTACGACGATCACCTCGAAGTCCTGGAAGGTTTGCGCCCGCACACTCGCCAGCGCCTCTGAAATAAACGCAGCCGTGTTGCGGGCTGGAATAATAACTGAAAACATGGGTCTATTTCGGGGCATGCTATCTCCAATCGGCGTGGCCACAGACCCCCGACCACCTGCCCCAGCGGCTACTTGCGTTTTGCCATCCGGGACCACAGGAGCTTTGGACAGAAATAGGCACGACTGACAACACGCGGCCAGAGGGGAAAGAGGCGAAGATACAGTATTACGTGCCATCGGCGGTAGCCGTACCGGCAGGCTTTATTCAGATTGTCGAACGCAGCGCGGTGATCACCCTCCGCATAGCGCTGGCTGGCCGCCACAGAAAAGGCTTCTCTTAGAAACTTTGAATAGACCGCAAGGTCAGCGGCGTAATTGGCCCCATCCTGCAAGAGATGGGATACAATGAGTTCCCAGGCCTGCAGCTTTGTGGGGGCCCAGGCGGCGGAGCCGACGACGCGGGGGCCGGCATGTTCCAGGATCTGGTGGCCAATCTCTGGAATGAACTCGCCGCGCCCGACTCGAATAATGAGACGGGCGAAGTACTCAACCTCCTGGTTCCCACTGAGGGCCTCATTCCAAGGTCCCAGGCGGGCGCAGACGGAACGACGGAGCAGCGGAGCGTTTGTGTCAAAGAGGTAGCGCCATATGACCGGACCTTCCGAAGGCCATTCCTGTCCGAAGAATCCCACCTCGGCACCGCTTTCGTCCACGCGGCGTCCTCGGTCATAACAATAAGCCACAGGAGACGATCTGAGGCATTCGACCTTCCGCCGCAGAGCGGATGGAAGCAGCTCATCGTCCGAGTCCAGAAACCCAATTAACTCCCCATGCGATTCCTTCAAGCCACGATTGCGCGCGGCGCAGCCGCCCGCCTTGTGCTGCCGGAAGTAGCGGAGGGAGACGCCGGAGTTGATTGAATGGCTGCAGTTTTCAGCAACCTGCCGAATGTTTTCAGTTGAGCCGTCATCCACGATAATGCATTCGATTGGCTGGTAATCCTGTGCGAGCACGGAGGCGAGGGCTTTGTGAAGCAGTTCACTCCGATTGTGCACCGGGACTATGACACTAACCAGGCCCGGAACAAATTCCATTGGCAGCCAATCGGTGCTCGACGGCGCTACTGCAGAGGTCATCTTGGCAGATTCAAGAGGTGGAATGCGGCCAATTGGTGGCGCTTGTCATTTTCGGGCGGCACGACCGCGCTGGCGACGGAGCCCCCTGTCGACAGCGCCAGACATCCGGACACCGATTTGCAGGGGATTCCGTACTCTTTCCCCTAGCGAATAACAGGCCGAAAGGCAATCACGTCTTACCACTAAACAACGCCTTGGCAGCGTCCAAGAAGGTGAGGACCCTAATGCGCTTGTCAGCCACCAATCCTGTAACGAAGCGTTGAAAGATTTCGGGTTCAATGCAGGGAGCATGGTGACGGCCAATGGTGTGAAACATCAACACAACCCAGGGATTGCGGGCGACTGCTGCTTCGAAACTCCGCCGAAGCCAATCGAAACTCACGCCATCCGCGGAGAGGCATGGGACTTGAAAGCGGTCCAGCGCAGGCAGGGAAACGCCGGCTGGAGGCAGCGATCCATTCCGTGCGGCCACAAACAGCTCCGGAACAAGGCTTGAATAGCTCTGCTCTGTCGAAAGCATATCGAGGGCGGGATGACGCGCCAGCCAGCGTATCACCCCCCCCTCCTTGCATCCAAATCTCGCCAATAACCGTCTCAGGAGCCCCGGCCGACCCAGAACCGTCTCGAAGCAGGGGTAGGCAAAAGTCCGCTCAGTCTTGCCATCCAAGGCGTGCAGCAGACAGTTGGCGATTTTCAACTCGAGGCGCATACGGTCCAGCGAGTAGTTCTCCAGAGCCATCCCAGGAGTCACCCAGCTTCTGCATCAAGCGCGGGCCGGATGAAATATTGTGTGGTTTCCCAGCTCATGGCCGCGCAAGGCCAGCCTTCTCCATTGCCTGTTTCGGTGCGTGAATGAATGGGAGCCAAGATACACAAAAAATGTTCCGCGAACTCCCAGCTGCTCCAGCAAGGGAGCGGCGAGGTCCAGATGCGAGTCAACAGAGTCGTCGAAGGTCAGTGAAACCAGAACTGGAGCGTGTGACATATCTCATCTTCCTGGCAACTTCCCCGGCGGCTCACTCTGACTAGCCGTCTTGGAGGTCGGCAAGCCCACCGGCCGTTTCTGCCCGAAGGCTCTCGACTAGGCATCGCTTTCATCCAAGTGCCGGCCCTGCTTGTAAAAACCAGGGGGTAGGTGATGACCTCAACCGCTCGACCTTCCGCCTGTGTGGCGTGTGGGGGCGACTTGTCGCCCGAACCCAGGAACGCGATGAATTCGCCGCGTGATTCCTTCAGACCGCGATTGCGTGCGGCGCAACCGCCGGCTCTATTCTGCCGGATGTAACGGAAAGCGACTCGGGAACCGCTTGAGGACTTGGCTTCCTCGACAACCTCCCGAATACTCTCCGTTGAGCCATCGTCCACGACAATACACTCGATGGGGGCGTAATTCTGCCTCACGACAGAAGAGAGCGCTCTGCGCAGGAGTTCGCGGCGGTTATGAGCAGGCACAATGATGCTCACCAAATCGGGCACCAACTCAACCGAAAGCCAAGCTGGCTTCACGGCGGTCATTTCAGTGGTATGAAACACGCTCGACCAGGGCCGCGCGATCAATACGGAGGAGCGCAAGCAACTTTGAGAACATTTGTTGTTGTTCAGTTGACTGTCGCCAGGGCGAGCTGTAGGCCCTCATCAAATGCCGTTCGCAGCGTGAAACCTACCGCCGCCTGCTTCACGAGGTTCTTTCTTTGACTGTGTGCGCGCTCAGGAACACGGGAGTGTGGCCCACGGTCTGCCAAGAGCACTATTGGCTGCCCCTTCGTCAGCACAGCTTTCGCATTTCCTCTACCAAGGTTTGAATGTTCTGCTCGAACGCGAAATGCCTGGAGAACGACGCCATAGCATTGCGATGATATTCGCCGTACGATTCCAGAATCTTCCGCCCGGCCGCTGCCAATTCATCCAGGGTGCTGATCAACACTCCACATCGCTCCGTTTCGAGAAAATCGAAGCCCGGGTGGCGAAAGGCGATCACCGGCAGGCCGCACTGCAGCGACAGGGCAATCTTCTCCGAAGAAAACGCAACCAGTTGATCATTAATTGTCTCGGAGGCATAGAGCACGAGCCCAATGGTCGCTGAACTGACGACCCGCGTTAGCTGATCCTGGGGCACCTGGTCCAGCGACAAGACCACGCGCCCGCGCTGGTCTATCTGGCGAATCTGTTGGATCACCGACTCCGGACCGTGTCCGTGGAAGACCAGACGCCAGGCCGCAGGGAACCTCTGTGCCGCGCGAGCCAGCTCCGGACTCAATCGGTGCTCGCTGATGAGGCCGAAAATCAGGAGGAGCACCGTGTCCGAGGCCAGGCCAAAGCGGTCTTGGAAGAATCGGCTCTCGACCCGGCCCTCCTTTTCCAGCCGGGAAATTGGCAGATAAACCAGCTTTGCGTTCGGCCGGACGCCATTGTAGGAGAGGATGGCCTTGCCCCGCCGTTCGCACTGAATGATCGTGGCGTAACAGCGTCGGTGGCACTTCTCTTCCGCGAGTTTCAGGCGGCGATTCAGGTCGCTCCACGAGCAATACGGATGATCGCGCGCATAGAGTTCCAGACTGTAATAGAAGACCGGCGCGGGCGATCTCTAGGCGGCCAGGTGCGCCCAGACCAGCCCGCCTTTCTCCACTCCGATAAAGGCCCGGTAGCGCTTTCCCTCCATGAACCGCGCCGTTTGCTCCAGCACCGGCCGGGGAAGGATCGTCGTTTCCGGCCAAAACCTTTCTCTGACAGCTTTGGGGGACACCTTCCGGAACCGCCAGCGCACCTTGAAGGCCAAATCGTGCAGGAGTTGCATCGCCCGACTGCGGGGGGCGGCGGTGCCGCCGGCTCCGCGTAATCGGCGAAACGTCCCAGGCGATGGACCGTGACGCCCGTTTGCCCGTCCAGCATGTTCTGAACAAGGCGTTCATCGGCTTCAAAGAGGAACAGGGCCACCTTGTAGCCCGCATTGGCCAGCGCCACCGCGATGTACACGACGTTCGAATGCAGCAGCCAGCACGCGTTGAAAATGGCTACATTTGTTGCGCGCGTCATCTTCTGCCACTCAATTTCAGTCGCCAATTATGAAGGCGCCGCCGGAGGTTGCTCTTGGCCGGCTCGGCAAAGTGCGGATTAAACGGTTCGCTTAGTGCCTCGGGCCAGGTGTATTCGATCACAGCGCGATGAACCGCCGGCTGCTTAACCAGCCGGCATTCCTTGTCCGTGGACAGGAACAGCTCCATGATAGCCCTGCAATTGAAAGGCATGAACTCCTCAATCGCTATATCGAGATCTGCGCTCCAGGAAGCTTTCCAGTTTCCCATCCATCGCTGCTCCCAATAAAATAGATCATTGATGTCCATCTCGCACTGGTCGACCACCGGCTGCGTCTCCTCCAGCCAACGCTGCAAGCAGCGCATCGCGTAGGGGTCGTCTTTCCGCCCGAAGGAATCCGCCAAGTCCCTCCCGCTCCTGGGGTTGGACGCGTATCGCAAGTGGTTTCGTCCAATCTCACTGCCGTTTCCGTTTACATTCAGGCTTCCACCGTGATGCTTGTAGTAATCATAGTACAGCGGAATCTTGTGCTCACTCTGGATGGTCGAGACGTTCTTGTATAGAATCTCCTTGAAGGCGGGATCAACCTCGTCGGGACAGTCGTGAATATGGTGTTTCAAACCCAGCTTCTTCAGCAACCTGGCGGGAACGGCCAAGTCCGCATGGGCATCGGTCATCCGGCCGAACCGTTGCGTGAAATAATGGAGCTGGCCGCGCAAGTCTTTGCTTGCCGCGAGCAGGACCCTGCTATCCCACCCGGCGGTCACGGCCAACAGCAACGGCTGACGCCGGCTGGCACTTTCCAAAAGGCCTTTGAGCAGGTCTGAAATGGAAAGGGCTGCCTGTCCCAGGGGCAAGTGCTCTAACTTCCGGGAAGGCCAGTAGCGGACCGCTTTGCCTTCCGTCAGGTCTAAATAGTGATTGGGCAGCAGGTGCGTTATCCCATCGTAGAGGGTGCCGTCCCCCACCCAGCAATTTTCGGTTTCAGCAAAGAGCGGTGAGCTCACGAAGCCGAGCAAGTCCGGATCCACGCTGCGCGGGATATGGAGCTGCTGTGCAATAACGTGCGGCTGGGAAGCGCACCACTTCTCCACTCCCTTCGCGTGGTAGAATATCTGCCGGGAGCCAAATGGATCGGTGAAAAGCTTAAGCTCGCGCTGATGCCTGTAGAGCAGCGCCCAGCGACCGCCCAGCGACGCCGTGCGCTGTACAACCTCCGCGAAGGTCGGACATTCGCCGCTGCGCGCCAGGTTGTGGAAACATTCTGCATTCGTAAGCTCAGGCCGCAACGGGTCAAGTAAATACCCCAGCAGCACGAGCGTAAATTCACCCCGGCTCAAGTGATGCAATTCGAGGTCAGGATGGACCGTTAGAATGAGCCGGTCGGCAAGCGCGAGTTCGGTCCACCCCTCGCGGCCATCCAGTCTGTTGACGGACCTGGGGCCGAGAACGAATTGCCTCCGGTAAAGCAGTCTGCCGGCAACCGATCGAATATCGTGTGACCCGTTGGCAGCCGTCGGCAGCTCAGAATGCGGTGTGGAACTCATCATGTTGACCAGCGTGTCGCGGAAGCGAAGATGATCACATCAGCCCCTGAACAGTTCGGACGACAGATTCGATCTGGTCGTCCGTCAGGGCCAGGCCGCCCGGAATATAGAATCCGCGGCGAGCCGGGCGCTCGGCCACCGGGCAGGATTCGTTGGCAAACAATCCCTGCTTCCGAAGCAGGCTGCTCGTGCATGGGCCAGAAGAACGGGCGCGTGCCCACTCCCGCCGCCTCACCGCCACAACGCTCCACTGCCTACTCCCTTCTCTTTCCCCTCTTCGCTCTTCGCTATTTCTTCCTCCCCAAGACCTCCTCAAAGAACCTCACATATTGCGCGGCGCAGCGGTCGGCGCCCCAGTTGCGGAGGGCGCGCTCGCGGTTGGCAGGGCCAATCCTCCCCTCGCGAGCGAGGCGGAAGCCTTCTTCTATGGCAGCCACGGCGGTTTCGGGGTGGTCCGGATCAAAAACCGGATTGCCGGTTTCGCGCAAAACTTCTCCCACATCCCAGGAGTCGGGCCCCACCACCACCCGGCCGAAGGTCATGCCCATCGTGACATTTCCCGAGTTGAGGACTCGGAAACGCGGAATGAACAGCACATCCGCGGCATTGAGGTAAAGCTGGGCGTCCGCTTCGTCCACAAACCGGTAGCCGAAATGGTAGCCGGGATGGAGGCGATAGTAGAGGCGCGTGAGGTCTCGAATCCAGTATTTCAGCCGAATCCAGGATACCTTCGCCAGCTTCTCGCGCCAGCGGGACACGAGCAGCAACTTGCGACGCACCTTCATGCGGCGGAATGTATCCAGAATAAGCTGCCGTTCGGCGCCGTTCCGCACGTCGCCGAATATCAGCATCACCGCGCGGCGAGATGAAATCCCCAGTCTCTTCCGGGCTTCCGCGCCAGATAGATCGTTGGGCAGCGAGGCATAGTTGTGGTGCGGAATGACAACGTGGAAGGGCTCATGCCCACGATAGAAAGCCGTGCGCCGGTAGCGCTGGCGGAATTCGTCGAGGCTGGCCCTGGCGAAGTGAACCACCCCATCGGCATAACGGTGAAACGCCTCATACATCCGCTCCCACGCGAGGTCGTTGCGCGCCCTGTGCGGGAGCAAGTTGTGGCGAGTGATCACCACCCGGGCGCGGTCCGCCCAGAATTTGAACCGCCTCTCGGCCTCGGCCATCAAGTCATCCGTCAGAATTCTACCCTCGCAGGCCTGCTGCAGGGTGGGGGTCAGGTATTCCGGATAATGAAGATGCACAACGTCGTACTCGCCACGCATCTCCCAGAAGTCATCGCTGCTGCGATTCAACTGAGTCTTCCTGGCCAATTCGGTGTTAAGATCCCGAAAAAAGCGATTGCGGTCCATGTCAACGGTGCCTACGAGGATGCGCATGCTTCGTTAAGGGTTGAATGTTATGGATTGATGGGGACGGAGAAGCGATGACGGAAAGCAGGACGCTAAAATCGGACTGCGTGAAGATGGGGATTAAGGTTGGCACTGATTCCGGGCGGAATCAATCACCCCTTGGAGGCACGCGATATGGCGCTCCATATTGAAATTCTCCCGGATGTGCTGGCGTGCGTTCTCCCCCATGGTCCGGCAAAGCGCTTTATCTTCAATCAGCTTGCGAAGGTAGTTCTTCATTCCGATCACGTCTCTTTCCTCCACCAGGAAACCGGTCCTGCCATGCACGACGGTATCATTGATGCCTGCGTGCCGAGTGGCGACGACCGGAAGGCCGGCAGCTCCAGCCTCCAGGATCGCCACAGGAGTCCCCTCGGCATCGCCGTAGGACGGCGTTACCGAATGCTGAACGAAGCAGCAGGCCTGCGTAAAAAGCGGCAGGACTTCTGTGTGCTTCACCGCGCCTAGAAAGGAAACCTGGCCCGCGATTCCCCAAACCTTGGCCAAGGTCTTGCAGCACTCGGTCAACTCCTCGTCTCCCGCCATAACCAGTTTAGCACCTGGGCATTCCTCGAGCAGGAGCTTGAACGCCATTAACGTGAGGTAGGGGGCCTTGATGTCCGTGAACCGGCCCACAGCAAGCAGGGTGCTTCGGTAGTCTGGTTTGTTCTCGAAGAAATATTCCCTGGGCCCGTAAGGGTTGTACACAATCTTGGACGGGTTCGCACCCAACCGGATAAGCGCCTCGGTCATGAAATGCGAGACGCTGACAATGCCGAAGGCATAGTCAAACATCTCCTTGTAGCGCTCCCGATGTTGGGCCACCAGCGATTCACGGTGAGCGTCGTGGCCGTGGAAGTGAACCACCAATGGAATGTCGAGCGCCCGGGCGCACCGGTAAATCTGCGCGCCAGTGGTACCGAATTCCGCGAGGATGACATCCACCTGGTGTTCACGAAAGAACGCGTTGAGCGCCGCATGAACTGCTGCGTCGGAACGCTCGCGCTTCGCCACCCATCTGTGGTACAGGAACATCGGCAGGAGTTGCAGGAGTCTGCGGCGAACCGGGCGATGCGGATACGAGTATAGGATCATCCTGCCCTTGTGGGTATAGTCGGGATACCAGTGGCCCAAGCAGACCTTGTCCCCGCGCAAGTATTCCACATGGGCTCGAATGAAATCCATCAAGACCTGGTGGTCATTCACTGAAATGATGCAGGTTGCGCCCATAGTTGTGTTTCTACGGAATGGGTTGGCCGAGGAGCTGGCGCCTGATGCGGCCGGCAAAAATCCGGCTGCGGCGGTAGAAGCGCACTGGGAATGGGGGGGGACAAGGGCGTGGGTCTTGGCCGCGAAAGCTCGGGTGGGGCGACGGCAGCTTGATGCGCCGCGGAATGTAGATGGGGCGCTTGAGGCCGCAGTTGTCATGCAGCGAGTGCAGCAATTCAGCCCACTGTCTTGCGCAGGTCTGAATGGAGTAGCCATTTTCAATCTTCGTGCGGGCAGCCTGTGAAAGCCGTTGCCATAGACCTGGCTCGTTCCGCAGCCGCCGGATTGCGTTCACAAAGCTGTCGCCGCGATCATCCACCAGCAGGCCGGTCACGCCATCCTCAATCAGTTCGGGGATCCCGCTATGAGTCCGAAGGCACACCGGAACACAACCGCAGGCCATCGCTTCGAGCAGCGCGATCGGCAACCCCTCGTAATCCGATAGCAGCACGATCACGTCTGCCTCCAGCAGTCGCTCTTGAATGTTACCCTGGAACCTGCCGATCAAACGCACCGGGAGGCCGCGCCGCTCCTCTGCCAGAATACGAGTGACGGAGCTATGCGCCGGGCCACTGCCATAGATCACGGCCTCCGTGTTCTCCACCTCTCGAACGGCCCGGCAAAAGGCGCGAGCCAAGGCGGATACTTGCTTCGCCTCTTCGACCAGACGACCGACGTAACTGAGGCGCAGTGGAGTTCCGTCCAGAAATGCTCTGCGTCGAAAAGGCACCGCTACGTTTACCGCCTCGTCCACAACCGCATGCGCTGAACGTAGTTGCTCCAGCCCGTCCCGCTGAATCTTTCCCGGAACGACTGGCAAAGGCACGCCGCACGGAATGCAGAACGAGGTCGTCGCGGGAGGTTCTGATCCCAGCACCTGTTGCTGCAAATGCTGCGAGACACAGACCACGGCCGAAATTCTGTTGTGCCGTGAGCCCAAGATAAACTGTTCTTGTATTCCTCGATAAAGCCCGTCATCAGAATAAAGCACTCCCACGGTTTCTATGCCAGCCGACTTAACCCAACGGGCCGCGTAGTAACCCGGCACTACATGGTTCGGAACAAAAACGTCCGGACTATTCTCCCGGAGATGGTCGAGAAGCCAATGGACCCTGTCCGGCGTAAAACCGCTGCATGGGGTGGCCTGGCAGTCGAATCCCTGTGCGCGCAAGGCCACGACCGTGGGGCCGATGCCGTTCCAGGTTAGAAAAAGGCAGCGCGGCTCAATGTCGTGGTTGCGCAATGCCGGAAGCAATCGCCGGAGCCACACCGTGGGACCGCTAAAATCTCCCGGGGAATCGTATGCGCAAAAGGTTACTTTGAGCATGACACTTCCCCGCGGTACAAAGCATCCAGCTTAGGCGCCACCACCCGCCAGTCATACTCCGCCAACACCCGTTCCCGGGCGCGTGGCCCCAAGTTAGTGTCGGCTAAGGCTGACAAAGTTTTTGCGGCCAGATCGTCCAAGTCGCCTTGCCGGTAGATGAAGCCAAACTTCCCTTGGCCAACGGCTTCCATACAGCCCGCGTCATCCGGCACAACGACGGCCTTGCGGTGGGTCATTGCTTCAAGCACCAAGGTCGGCAGGCCCTCCCTTTTGCTGGTAACCACCAAGATTGAGCAGGCCGCCAGAGCGTCCTGAACCTCGCCGCGTGAAGCCGAACCATAGAGATAAAGGTTCTTCGGCGCCCCCACTTCCCACTCCGTTCTTAGGATCTCCAGCGTCAGGTCGTGCCCGATCATCACAAATGCGTGCTGTGGCAGGCACAGCGCCAACCGCACGAAGTCGGCTGGGTTCTTGACCGGATCGTTGCGACCAGCGTAGAGGACGAACCGGCTCAGGCCTGTCTTCCGGATGAAGCGATTGGCATCGGCCCGATCACTGAGACTTACATCCACGCCATTTGGCAAGTAGATCGTTGGAATGCCGTACTCCTTTTCGAGAAAGGCACTCTGCCAGCGCGAAACCGAAATGCGCACGTCGGCATGCCGCGCGTCGTTGACGAGCACGTGATTCATCTCCTTCTGCCAGGGTTCGAGACCCTGCTTGCCGAACTCAGGAAAGTACATGTTGTGATACGTGTGGACCCAGCGAACGCCCGATTCTTGGTGCTTTCGGCACCATTCAATGAACCACGGGAACACGTGCGAATGCAAAACGCGAATGCCGCGGGGCGCGAACTCCAGGAAAGATTGCCGTAACTCGCTTTGGAAGTCATGAATCCGCAAGCTGGCCATCAGCTTGTCACTGGGAGCCGGTTCGACCCGGAGTGAAGAGTAGCGACGGATACTTTGGATGTGGTTCCCCACCCCTCCTTGCTTGTCGAAATTCGCCCCGATCAAAACGTCGGGAGGATGTGCTCGCAATTCCGCAAGCCAGGCATCGAACATCCGGTGCTTCCTTCTTCGAGTGGCGGCGAGTTTCCAGTGCGACCAGGCTTCTCCAGCCCGGTAGCGGATACCCGGAACCAAAGTTCCGCGACGAATGCTGTGGAATAGCCTCTTTATCAAGCTAAGGTAGCCAGATGCTCACACACCGGGAGCCCGGCGTACCGGGCGATGCAGTCCAGATGCCGCCTCACCCCCCAATGTTTGGCCCCGGCCAAGCGAACCCTAGAGCAATGGACCTCGTGTCACCAGCTCGTAAAGCGCGCAGGCGATCCGCCGCCCTCACCAGTGTTCTGGACGCTAAGTCAAACACAAACGACTGCTCACCCAGCCAGTTGAGGTCGGCTCTTTCCAGCCGGCCCGGTGTTTAGGATGGAAGTGATAAGCGCAGTGGCCTGGGCACACATTCCTTCTACGCTAAATACCGTCGCAACGCGGTGCCGATTCTTGTGTCCAACGGTTTGCTGTAGCACCGGATCCCGCGCCATCAGCAGAATCTGGGCGGCAAGCAGTACCGCATCCCCTGGGGGGGCCAGGAACTCGAAATTATCAGGCCCAACGGCCTCACGTATGCCCGGAATATCCGTGCCGACCACCGGCAACCCTGCGGCCATGCACTCCAGGACCGCGTTCGGGCAGCCCTCAAGGCGCGAGCTGAACACGCACAGGTCGCTGCATTCCGCCAGGCCTGTTATATCCTTGACCACGCCAAGAAAACGAACGGAACGGCCCAGATCAAGATCGTAAGCCAGCAACTTCAGCGGCTGCGTCTGCGTACCAAACCTCCCCGCCAGCAGCAAGACCGCCTTTTGGTTATGTTCGGCTAGTTTCTCAATCACGATCTTCCAGGCGTGCAGCAATGTGGCGTGATCTTTGAATGCCGTTAGATTGGCCACCATGCAGGCCACAAACGTATCTGTATCAATCCCTAGTTCCGTCCGCCACTGTTGTCCGGTCTTCGTGGCGGGTTCGGGAGCGATGCCGTTGTACACCACGTGGACTCGGTCCCGGGACGCACCCAATTGGTCCCGAAGGAAATCGGCCCCGTGGTTCGAATTGGAGATGAAGCAGGGGGTCTGACGAACTGCCAAGCGTTCCCACCGGCCGGGGTGCCGCTCGCGACCCTCGTCCACTTGATTCCAGATGCAGCCCTTCGCTCCGACCCAAGGCCAGACAACTCCTGCTAGCACATTGGCCTCCATCATGAAAGAAACCAGGAGGTCCATCCGAAGCCTGCGTATTGCCCAGGCGTATTTCACCAACGACGACACCATATTCGTACGTGTGGCAGGCCACCACCCCTTAAAGGGTTGTGCCCTCCAAGGTAATTCATATTGGTGGTAAATGTCAGCCATAAACGCTGTGACTCCCCATGGTAGAATTTGCGCGTCAGCTCTGCAGGCCGCCCGCAGATGCCGGGCAAGAACCAGTGCCTGTCGTTCGCCTCCGCCAAGCGCTGTTCCGCCGAAAATGAAACCTATACGCTTACCGCGCAATGAGCTTTCCGCGACGGGAATATTCATGCCTTCTTCCAAAGCGCTCTAGCGCGACCGGAGAATTTCCGTCGCTCGGCGCCAGCCCAGATTCTGGCCCGATAGTAGTTCCTCTTTACACACTTCAGCCCTTTAATGACTGCACAACGCCGGACCTCATGGCTTAATAGCCGGCGAACCTCGGATGATTTGGCAAAAGCCACCGGGTTACTCGCGAGCGCGCGCAGCAGCCTGGTCCATGTTTTGGCATAATGTGCTTGGCGGTAAAACTGGCTGGCACCCGACAGGTGCAAGGTGAATAGCGCGGCTCGTCGCGCTCCCGGGTGCGACTTGTTTAGATGTTTGTGGATTGCCTTAATGGTGCTCTCAAGACCTGCCAGGCGGGCCTCGACACTTGCTCCCATCCAAACCCCACCACTATGCACGCGGTAGCGGGCCATGACTTCGTTGATGAAGCCAATTCGACCACGCTGGGCCAGGAGCGCCCACCGAGGCCAATCCCCATGCGAAAGGCCAATAAACCACGCAGGCCGTTCGGCACCCAGCGCAGCTCGATACATAACCGAGCAGGTTGGCAAGTAATTCCATCGCAAAATGTCCTCCAGCGTCCCGGATTCCTTCTGCACTGGCGAGGGGCTAGGAGTGCATTCCGGGCGATCCTCAAAGATATGCATTACGCGATGGCCGCAAATGCTATAGTCCGGGCGCCGATCCAGAAACTCCACCTGCTTTTGCAGCTTGTCCGGCGCGGTCCAGTAGTCATCGCCTTCGAGGCAGGCGATGTATTCTCCGCGGCAGACTTTGCCGACAGCCTCACCGTTCCGGTGCATGCCGATGTTCTGGTCGTGGAGAATGGGGCGGATAATATCTGGCCGCCGCGCCGCGAACTGTTTGACAATTTCGCGGGTGCCGTCTGTGGAGCAGTCTTCCCCAATGACTAACTCGATTGGGAAATTTATCTCCTGCATCAGAACGCTCTCGATGGCCTGGGCGATGTATTTCTCATGGTTGTACGTAAGCATCGCCACACTGACCTTGAGGTGAGCGCAGGGAGTTTGGACGGAGAGGGGAGGCACGAAGGGAAAAGCTGAAAGACTGAAATGCTGAAACCTGAGACTGGAGGCCAAACGTGAGGGATGAGGCGTGAGACCTGAAACCTGAAAGCGCTTATGGGCGTTGCGCCAGGGCCGTGCGGACAGACGCGCTTTGCGCAAAAGCGGAACGCAGGATCGCGCATATTGTCTGAATCATCTCGGGCGTTACCGCCTGGCCCGTCGGGAGTACCATGACGCGAGCGGCGACACGCTCGGTTTCGGGCAGGAGCAGCGCCGAGTTGGGCTGCAAGGAGCGGTAAGGCTCCATCCGGTGGCAACCGGGCCAGAAATACTTGCGGGCCAAGACATTCTCCGCATGAAGGACCGACACCAATTCGTTTCGATTCAGGGGCGCCGTTTCCGGGTCCACCTCCACCACAACATACTGATAATTGTTTTTCTCGGCGGGGTTGTATTGGATGAGGGAGACGCCGGGCAGTTCTCGCAAGCCTTCTTGATACACGGCATAGTTGCGACGATTGATGGCGATGATCTCGTCAATAGAGTCCAGGGAAGTCAGCCCCATCGCCGCGCAGACTTCAGTCATCTTGCCATTCACGCCCAGGTAGATAACGCGGTCGTAGCCGGCGAACCCGAAGTTGCGCATGAGCCGCATCTTCTCAGCCAGCGCGTCATCGTTGGTGACCACGGCCCCTCCCTCGAAGGTGTTAAGGAATTTGGTGGCGTGGAAGCTAAAGACCTCGCACCGGCCGAAACTTCCGACCATTTTCCCCTTGTGCGAGCAGCCGAAGGCGTGCGCGGCATCATACATCACATTCAGACCATGCTTCCGTCCAATGGCTTCGATGGCCTCCGTATCGCAGGCGCGGCCCCAGACATGCACGCCGATAATGGCTGAGGTCCTCGGGGTGATCAGCCGCTCGATCGCCGCCGGGGCGATGTTATGGGTGCCCGGATCCATGTCGGCGAACAGCGGCACGATCTCCTGCCATTGCAGGGCGTGCGCCGTAGCGACGAATGTGTAGGAGGGGACGATAACCTCACCCCGCAGGCCCAGAGCGCGAATTGCGATCTCGAGCGCAACCGTGGCATTGCTCATGGCAATGCAGTGGCGGACGCCGACAAGTTCAGCGATGCGCCATTCGAACTCCTTGACCATTGGTCCGTCATTGGTCAGCCAGCGACGGTCCAGCATGTCATTGATCCGGGCCAACAGCGCCTGCCGGTCTCCAAGATTAGGACGACCAACATGAAGCGGGACCTTGAAAACTGGCGTCTCGCCAAGAATGGAAAGTTGCTTCTTGATCACAAAAGATTATCCCCTTTTTTCGCGCGCCGAAGCATTTGTGCGGGCACCCCGGCCACAGCCGCTCCGTCAGGCACGTCATGAATCACCACCGCACCCGCGCCAACGATGGAATCAGCGCCCACGCGTTTCTTATCAATGATGGTTGACCCGATGCACAACCAAGCGCAACGTCCGATGATGACGCTCCCGGCGACGCTGGCGCCGGGGCCAACATGCGCACCGTTGTTCACCACGCAATCATGGTCAATGCTCGCGCGGGTGTTCACGATCACGTTCTTTCCTATGCCGCTCCCAGGGTTGACCACGGCTCCTGCCGCCACCATTGTCCCCGCCCCTAACTTGACGTCTGCGGCCACCACGGCCGCCGGATGAATGGCTTTGACCAGTTCAAAGCCTCGCGACTCAAGCAGGTTGCCCGCCTCCAGTCGGCGCCAGTTATTCCCGAAACCCACAAATGCACGCCGAACACCACTGTGCAACAAGCTGTCCAACTGCTCCACCCCGCCTAACACAACCGAACCGAAGAAGGGCTGACCGCGACGCCCGGAATTGACCTCGTCAAGAAAACCGACAACTTCCAGCCCGGACAGGCGCAGAATATCCGCCACCACCTTCGCATGGCCACCCGCACCCCAGATAACTGCCTTCTCAGCCATGGGGCTTCTCAGTGTGCCCTCGGGCTGCGTGGTGACCTAACGACATACAAATAGCAGCCAATTTCCAACTCAGCACCGTCTCATCGAAAGGGGGTCGCACGGGCCACTGCCAATCATTCTTGGCCAGGTACCAAGTCGAAGTTCCATTCCTCTTTGGCCTTGGTCGTGCGTTTCCAGTCATACTTACGCACTCCGGTTCCAAAGGAACAGAACCGGCAGACCTCCGCCGGGCGATCGAGAAATTCCAGCACGTCCCACCCTGTCATCCCGGGCGCGTGAATGCCTATTGCGCCCGACTTCTCGGGAATCTGCGCAGCAAACACCCGGTTGTAGGTGGGGACGTTCGCGGAAAACGGGCAGAGGTAGAGAAGCCCTTCCTTGAGGAACGGAGTGTAGTACATCTTGCGACAGGCGCGCAAGGCCCTGGCCGGATCGGAGTCTCCCTTGGGGTTGAGAGACGCCCAGAAGGTGCTGGTTTTGTTGATGACTAACTCCAGATTTTCCCCGCTGACCAATCGGCGCAAGGCATCCTCTTTATTCAGCATTGGAGGATAGAGAGTAATGGAAATGCTAATCCGATTGGCGCGGCAGCACTGCCAAAAGTCCTGGCCCATGCTGGGCAACAGGATCCCGTTGGTGACCAGCCGGATGACCGCCTGAGGAAACCACCGCCGTGTGGAACTCAGAAACTCCGTAACCTTGGGATGCTGCAGAGGCTCCCCGCCCAACAGGTGGATGCTGGAGATGTTTGAGAAGAGCTGAGAAAGCCGTCGCATGTCC
>Ga0208459_1001831_pt1 | contig 19231 bp, 21 predicted proteins | sample AD_UKC087_MetaG_FD_184433 | JGI IMG/M metagenome (GOLD analysis project Ga0208459, IMG submission 184433) | Active sludge microbial communities of municipal wastewater-treating anaerobic digesters from USA - AD_UKC087_MetaG (SPAdes) (version 2) | ecosystem: Engineered > Bioreactor > Anaerobic >... | reverse complement strand
CATCTTTTTGTACCAATATCCCATGATATCCCAAGTTTTCCCACAGCTTATTGAGTGTCAAGCAAAAAGCTTGTAAGAGGTATCGTATTGCCGTCATATCTGATAGTATTGGTATGCGTTCTCACTTATTTTTTCAAATCGTATCACCATTTTTTCAATTCGGCGTTTTTACTGGTCTGCGATATCACGACTTTTTCAAAACGATATCACGACTTTTTCAAATGGGATTTCACGACTTTTTCAGATTGCATTCTTAAGCCCAATCTACAGAATAAAATAGAAATTCTGGCTCTCAAACTTATAAAACAGGGCTTAAATCAGGGCATAATATCACGAATATTTCAACTGGATTTCGCATAGCTTTGTATGGCTTGCGATTATGGTAGGCTCGGATTCAATCTAGTAGTTTATCGAGACATCAAAATTCTTATCATATTGAGCGGAAAGGACTTGACCACCTTTACGAGGGTTGCATAGTAGCACTCATAAATCAACAGTCGGGTAACCGAGAAGGAGATCAAGATGACCAAGCAAAATGAGAATCGCAGAGGCCAGGCAACGCTGGAGGAGATGGTGAAATCAGGCAGCCAACTTATTATGATGCATGACGATGGGACTGAACAGCCAGTGGAAGAGATACTGCAGGATGATCCTACTACTAAAGAAGTCCACTACAAGAGCTGGTGGAACCAATTCAGAGGCCCTTGGCTGCAGTCGGAGAAGAAGACCGAGGATGAGATCAAAACCAGGGCAGACGATGCCTGGGAATGTGGAGACTACAAGGAGATGATCAACTTGATGGCGGAGCTGATCTGCAGGCTTGAAAAGAAAAGATAATCAGCTTCTAAACAACTCATAAACCCGGTTCTGCCGGGTTTCTCTCTTGGGCATCATTTGGCGAGGGCAAGGAGCTTGTAGAAGGGATCGGTGGCAGTATAGACTTGGCTGATCCCGATCAGGACAGTAACCAGATTCCCTTCTATCTTAACATCGGCTATATAGAGGAAAGCATCGCACTGGTTGGTCAGGATGACGTGGGGTAGCTCCTGATACTCCTTATCCAAGATGTGGGTGATGATCTTGTCATCACTCAGCTTGGCAGGGCTGGATTGGCTGTTGTCTCCTACTCCCTTATCCTGATCCTGAAGCTCGTATTGGAGTTTAGTAAGTGAGAGGAGCCCGTTCTGCAGGTGTTCGGTACCGATGGCTTCATTGGCAATCTTGCTCCCAGTTACTACTCCATCCAGGATGTGATTGCTATAGATACAGCCGTTCTGCAAGCCTCGGGCGTCGAGTTTACCGATGGTGCAAGTCTTGCCACTAAACTGGTCTTGGGTATTTCCTACGTTATCCCACAGTTCATAGAAGCCGCAGTCGGCTTCGGACTCGATGCCGATCTCATAGTAACCTGAGTTGGGAGTGGTTTCAATTAGCTTCTTACCTTCGGCCCAAGTTTGACCGGGCCTGAGTAGGCGGATATCTACTCCCGATTGAGGCTTCCGTTCTGTGCCTTCCATTGTATAATAGCTGATAGCGAACTTGTACATTTCTGCTCCTTTAGTTGTTTGCGATCACCGTCTCGTCAAAGTCAGTGATAATGATGATGCCGAAGTCGATATAACCGGGACTGCCAATGTATCTCGATTCCAGACTGAACTTAACCTTGGTGGGATACTCGTGCAGATCGTCCGGACACTTGGGCAGTTGATCTATTGTGACAGGGAACTGGCTGTTGATGCTGTTGTAGGCAGTGTATTCCAGATAGAGCCGTCCGGGACTGAGGAGAAAGCTCATCAGGCTGTAGTATTCTGCTGGTTCGAGTACCGCTTCCAGATCGAAGGAGTCTTCCCGATAGGCTTCTCTTCTATGTATAATGGTGGGATCGTAAGCATTCTTCTTCTCGAAGCGGTATTTCTGGCTTGGATTGTACTCCACCTGCCCATTCTGGCAGGCGAAGTAATAGATGCCATCATCAGCCCAGCGGATGAGCTTAAAGCCCTTTATAATAGCCATGCCTTCACCTTGTATTCATCATCTATGTAATTGCGCTCCAGTTCGATAATGGCATAGATCTTATTCTGGATGCGTATCTTGGACTGGAGAGAGAGGTTGTATTTGGAGAGACTATCAATGGTAGCATCACAACTCCACTTGGAGTCGTGAAAGTCGATCAGGTAGTCTTTGATCCTGCTCTGGAGTTGAGTGGTGTCACCTGCCAGGATATCCAGGCAGTTAATCTCCGGTTTCTCAGGATTGCCCCGCTTGCTGACGAAGCTGACCACATCCTCCGCATCAATATCGATGATCGCACTGGTATAGGCATCCTTGTTCTTGAACACGATCTGGCCTTGGGGATTGCTGAAGATAGTGGCATTGTATAGCATGAGCATTGCCTGCAGAGCCTTGATGTTATCGGTTTGCTCATCGTTGAAGTTCTCATAGGCCTTGCCCGGAAACAGCTTGGCCGGGAAGAGATTGCCATGAAAGTGAGCTTCGATCCAGTGATTGACGTATTGACTGCTGCCATAGCTGCGGCCGTCTATTGATCCCACAGAAGTTAATCCACTGTAGAGAGTAGTCTCGGAGATGCCGTTCTCAAGGTAGAAGCCGATGAACTCATTAGCAGCGTTTTCCAGAGAAGCCAGATCTTCCACCCAGTCGGTCTTTTCATCATACTCAATCACTACCGGGCAGATGTTATTGAAGAACTTGTAGATGCGGCCTCGATAACGACCCTGATATCTGGTGGTGGCGGGACTGGGATAAGTGGCTTTGATCACCTTCTTATAGGCAAAGATAAAGCTGATGCGATTGGCTACAGTATCGATTCTGAAACCCCAGTAAGGTCCCGGCCAGCCGGAGTTATCATAGCTGTAAGTCCAACCTCCGGTGGGGTTGGGAAACTGAACCAGATCATCGAAGTCGATGTGGGCTATGGTCAGGGCGTTGCCGGAACTGATATTCAAGGTAGGGACGGCAAACTGGTTGGAGTATGGGATGCTGATCGGTATCTTCTGCTCTATGTCTTGAATGAAGTAGCCAAGTATCCATTGGGGCAGATAACCTGCCGTAAGCGAGTAATAGTGAGTGAGATCGGAGAACAGTGACAGCAGCTTAATCTTATCGTAACAGGTGATCTTTAGAATGCCGGAGGATACATCGAAGCTCAGTTGGGAAGTATCTATTATGCCTGTAAAGAACAAGGCTGCATCCCGATAGACCTTAACCTCGAAGTTAGATACATAGCGCTCATGTTCGTTGCTCCCATTGAGGATATTATCCTGTATCCAGGCAGATGTAAAGCACTCGAATACCAATCGCTTGGGTTCTCGGCTATAGTTGGAGACCGACTGCAGCTTATCAGCTGAGACAGATAGGCTAATGATAGCTCTGTTGGTAGCCGTATCGGTAAGGCTATGCTTGACCTGGTTATAGTCGGGAGCATCGGTCTTACCCTGAATGAAGTCGATCTTGAAGAGGTTGGGCATCAGATTTCGCTCCTGATCATCTTGCCTGTATCGGCGATCTCTGAGACCTTAACAGGGTCACTGGAGAGTGGATCGACCTTTACTTCGATGATGGGCTTGGAGTCCATCACCGTTTGCTTAAGCGAGACGATCTCGTCCTTCAGTGCGGCAATCAGGTCGATCAGGGTATTCATACTGCCTCCGGAAGAGATAGCGCCACCAGCGGCATAATATGAGCCCAAACTACTGGGAATAGGCACTGAGGGTACAGGCATCCCTGCGAAAGCGAGTTTCACATGATTCAAAGGTGCGAAGTTGAGGAAGTCAAAAAGGTTTCTGCCCAAGGCTTTGACTCTATCCTTGGCAGTGACGTATTCATCACCCTCAGCTTCGATTAGGATGCCGCCCTGATTATGGGAAGGTCCAGTTAAGAGACCACCAGTGGCTTTCTTCTCGAACTTGGTGGCACTGATCCTGGCGATGTTGGCGATACCGGCAGCCATCGCAGCTGCGGCAGCAGCCACTGCAAGTCCGGGTCCCACTACGGGAATACCGATCATGGACTTGTAGGCACCGATTGCAGCAGAGAAGGTATCCACGTAACCCTGAGCCATAGCCGAGGCCTTCCAGAGCTTGAAGCCACGCTCGGTGTCCTTATCTTGGGCAGCAGCCAAATCACCGAAGATTTTGGAGATGCCGCTGGCAACCTGCAGTTGGTGATTGGTTCTGAGAGTGTTCAGGGTCTCCTGCTTCTGCCGTTCAATCTCGACCTCGGTCATCCCTGCAGCAAGAAGCTTCTCCTTCATCTTCTCGTAGTATCTATCAACTTCCAGGAGTTGCTTGCTGTAGCTGTCACCTATGTTATCGAGATCACGTGAGTAAAACTCGTCCCGGATGTCCTGCAGTTCCTGCAGTTTGGCTCGTTCCTCATCCTGACGCTCCTGGAGCAGTTTGACATGCCGGGCATCAATCTCGGAGATCTGAGCCTGGATAAGCTGCTGCTCTTGCTGAGGCAGGTTCTGCAGAGCCCAGGCATAATACTCTTCCATACTGGCCTTGAGAGCGGCATAGGAATTGACTCCAAGGTTCTCAAGGTTAGAGAAGTAATCAATCTCAGCCTTGTAACGGGACTGGACTGCGTCCTTCTCTTTAGTTGCAAGCTCATTATCCTGTTGGGTCTTCCAGGCATCCAAGTTCTCGATGGCTTGACGTTCAGCATCACTGCCATCTTGAGTGAACTCTCTGATCAGGGCTAACCTTCTCTGGTATTCGGCTTCAATGCGAGCAGTCTCAGTCTGTCGCAGCCTGGCAAGATCTTCCATCAAGCGCAAGGCTTCTCTACGTCTAGCCTCAGCTTCGGAAACGGCAGGATTGGGAATTGTACTGCCACCTCCACTTCCAGAACCACCAGTAGGTTGAAAGCTCAGACCGGGAGCATCCAGCATGGCCTGGCGATATGCTTGGCCTATCTGCTGGAGATCGTTCTTGGCGGCTTGCAGTTGTCCGGTTAATGCCCCAAACTGATTGAGTCGTCTTTCTAACTTAAGCCACTCACCATCATTGCCAAAGTAGGAAGCAGGATTGAAGCCCATAGCATTGCGGTCACTGGTTAAAAACTCCCAGTCCACCGAGTTCATGAGTTCCTGTTTGCGGGCTCGGACCCTATCAACTTCCTCACGCTGCGAGTCGATCTCGATCTGCAGTTCCGCCACTCTCCTGATCTGGGCATTGTATCTCTCCCCATAGATCTCGGAGATCTTCTTCTGTACGAGAGCATCGGAAGCGTTACGCAAGGCAGTAGCCAGGTTATTGTAAGCTGCTGTTTCCAGATTGATGTTGCCCAGATAGTCAGAATAGTTGTCATTCAAGGACTTGATGGCGTTCTTCATCTCCCGCTTATCTGCTGCTGTGAGTGAGGTCGCAGATCTTAGCTCAAGCAAGCGATTAGCCAGGAGACTGAACTTCTCGGCTTCCACCGATATCTGCCGCTGGGCATCCTTGATCTCGTCTTTCATGCTTCTCTGAGCAGTGGTAACGGCATCTGTCTTTGTCGATGCCGCAGCCAATCCAAAGCCCAAGGCAGATAAGGCACCCACAGCTATGCCGATGATTCCCGCTACCGGGTTCATGGCTACCTGCAGGGCATGATAAGCGGCTGTAAGGGTGATGACTGCAGTGGTGACCGTTCCGATGATAGGAATGGCTATAACGATACCAGCTACGAAGCCCTTCATTACCGGAGACAGGCTGTTATAGGCATCCATGAGCAGCTTCAGTCCATTAAGGAGGGGATTGATCAGAGTGGTCAGCATATCGCCGACCGTCTCTTGGATGTCTCCCCAGGCATTGGCATTCTGCAAACGCAAATCAGCCAAAGCAGTTGCAGTTCCGCCATAGTCCTCGCCAAGCTTCTCAACCAGATAGGATACGCCTTCTGTCTTCAACCGGGTATCATCAAGCTCGATACCATATCTGCCCAACATCTCGGTATGCCCATTCAGAGCACGACCCATGAGATCAAAGGCTGACTCCACAGACATCCCGGTTGCTTTATTGGCTTCGGTAAAATCCAGTAGTACCGGCACAAGCTGTTGAATCTCATCCTTGTTCAGTTTGAAGGTCTGGGAGAGTTTTGCCATGAGTGACAGCATTTTGTCATCTTCAAAGTTGGTGATCTGCTGCATCGAGGATGCAAAGTTACCCATCTCACCGGCAGCTTCTCCGAAAGCTATCGAAGCCAGAGTCATCGCCTGTCTCTGACCGAGTGATGCATCCAGCAGACCGTTCATAGATCTGACAAGACCGCCTACCACCTGCAAGACTCCATCGACTGCGATCTTCACATCACGAATGGTAGCCAGAGCCTGTTCTGCGGTGATCTTAACAACAGCAGGCTTCTCCACCGCAGATTGGACGGACTCCGCCTCCTGCTTGACTTCTGCAAGCTTCAAACTGGCATCATTCGTGACGAGTACGAGTTTAAAGGTTAGGTCTGGCATTTTCTTGTTGACAAAGAGATATTATTCTTGTCTTCTGGTCCCCGTAAGGAGCTTACAATGAGTGAATCAATCTTACAACCACTAATCGATATGGAAATCGCACAGCTAAGAGTGAAAGAGAATATCAAGAATTTCGTAAGAAAAATGCAAGGCCCCCCGATAAACAGTGGCATTGAACAATATGAAGACAGAGTAGTATTTTCTGCAGGCATTCTCTATCCTATTCTAAGAGATTTTTACAGCATCCGTACTAAGTACTGTCCGTGTTTTAGCAATAACAGGGACAAGTTCATAGACTGGATTAAATGGCCAGATGAAGAAAAGGTAGATCTCAAAGACGTTTATACATACATGTTTTCCAAGATGGACACAGATGAACTTCATCAATGGCTTGTGCGCCTGAACGAATTTTCTGTAACACCACCAGATGGTAAGTATGATGTCGAAGTTGAGCATCGAATAATTGATATTATCAACCACGAAGTATCCAAAAGAAGTGAATAGCCATTATTCTATATCTCTTCGAAATTCCGAATCAACAGTTCAATCTCGGTCTGGAAAGCTCCAGAGACAGAGTACTGCGTCTCGACTTCATCGATGATACAGCCATCGTATAGCTGCTTGATGTAAGGATCGTTGTTGTATGATAGCAGGAACTTGCCTTTGATCTGTTTCAAGGCTTCTGCCAGCTCTTCATGCTGGTTGAAGGCGTCTGCGTCCTCACGCTCATAAATGTGCTCCTTGGTATAGTATGGCGGGTCCAGATAGAAGAAGGTATGAGGTTGATCGAAGCGGGATACAATCTTCTCCCAAGGCTGTTTCTCGATGATGACATGACGCAGGCGTTCAGAGGCATCTTTCACTTTGTCCAGATTCCTCAGGGGCATGTACTTGTAGCCCTGATTGACGCAGAAGTTCTTGGAGCGTGAACCATAGCTGCAGGCGAGGTTGTAGTAGAACTTGATCGCTCTTTCCAACTCGGTTCTGGGCTCATGCTTCATGAAGTTATCGAACATCTCCCTAGCAATCAGATAGTTGTTCAGTTCGGTTACGAAGGCTTCCGGGTGGTTCTTGATGTACTTCCAGAAGTTGACCAGATCGCCATTGATGTCATTATAGACCTCAGTATAGCGGCTCTTCTTGGACAACTGCCAGTCTTCCTTGTTGGCACTCTTTCCGAACAATATCCAGGCCGCACCGCCAAAGACTTCGCAGTAGATGTCATGCTTGGGGATGAGCGGCAGGATCTTCTTGCGGAGGATACGCTTACCGCCTACCCATGAGATGATACTGTTCATTGTTCCTCCAGTTTGAAGTTGGCGATAATCACTTCGTTGAACTCAGACTTGCCTTCTTTGCGGTTGATGCCCTTGGTTCTGGTGACGTGCTTGATATCATAGCCCTTGTAGAGTTTAAGGACTTCAGGATTATCATCATAGGAAAGGATGAACCTGCCCTTGATGCTCTTCAGAATGTCTCTTAAGGCTTCATGGCTGAACTGCTTGGAGTTCTCATAGGTGTATCCGAGCATGTAGGGTGGATCGCAGTAGAAGAAGTTTCTCTTGGTGTCATACTTATCGATCACCTTCTCGTAGGAGAGGTTCTCGATGATCACCATATCCAAACGTTTGTGGAGTTCCTTGATGCGTTCCAGACGGTTATACATGCTTGAGGTGCCACGCTTCTGAGAAGTGCCGAAGCTGTCACCCTTGCTTCCGAAGCTACGAGTGATCAGATACATGAACCTGGCAGCCCGCTGTATCTCGGTTAGACCTTCCTGCTTGAGGATATCCCCAAAGAGCTTGCGGCTGGCGACTAACCAGTCCAACTCCTTGATCAGCTCATCAGGATGGAATTTCACCTGCAGGAATAGATTGACCAGACGGTTATCGAGATCGTTATAGACTTCCAGATCTCCCCACTTGTCTTTGTAGAGGAGCATCCAGGCAGCCCCACCGAAGGGTTCGATGAACCCGGTAATATCCTTGGGGACATAGGGAGCGATAACCTTTCTCAGGAGGCGTTTACCGCCTATCCAGCCGATGATGGCATCCATTAGGCATCTCCTTTGGGGTCGGTGATACAGAGCCTTAGATAGAGCTCAGGGAGGGTGAGAGACTCGAAGTCCTCGTTGGTGAAACCCAGTTTACGAAGGATCATTTCGAACCTCTCGAAGGGGTATTTGGAGACGCCGTTACCGCCAATCCGAAACTCCCGAGCCAACTTGCCAACCTCTCTTTGTTGGCTCTGATATAGACGAAAAAAGCGGAGATATGCTCCAGTGCTTCGAGGGCATCCATATCGTCAGGTTCTCTTCCTGAGATGATTTTTATCAGCTCTTTATCGGCTTCCGATTGGCTGATCAGTTCAAGCAGTTCCAGCTCACTGACCTTGGCTACCTGGCCGGAGAGGAAGTCCTCCAGCTTGGCTTTCAGGGTAGCATTCGAGATCGTGAGGCAGAGTATTTGCCGCAGTTGGCTATAGCTGAGTTTGGGTTCTCGCTTCATAGAATAGTCCTTTTCTTATTTACCAAAGAACATTTCGAGGGTAATGCCGAGTAAGAGCAGGAATTGCGAGGTGGAGACGGTTAGCAGTATCTTCATGTTCGTCTCCACTCTCGCCATTCTGGTTACCAGTGACTTGTTGCTGTCACCATTGCCATAGATCTCCTCGTGAACCGAGTCTATCTTTTCTTTGATCTCAGGTTTGCACTGGCAGTCCATAGCAGTTCCTTGTTTTAGAGTGTAGTTGCGAAGAGCAGTGATCTTATACTCCCGCAGGGATGTCCTTGAGCAGGTAGATCTTGTTGGAGGTCACTCCGGAGAACTCGGTGGAGATGACTACGTTGAAGAGGCCATCAGCCTCGCCCGACCAGTCAACTGTCCAGCGGAGTCCGGTGAAGATCACCACCCGATCCAGTTCCTTGGAAGCCACTACGATGGTGGTGTCCTTGCTCATGAACAGGGTGCTTTCCAGGAAGTTCTTCTGCTTAGTTGAGAGTCCGGAGATGTTGAGTTCGACCGTACTGGTTCTCTTGCCGGGAATGGTATAGTTGCGGGTCTTAAGCTTGGACAGCTTGGAGTCCGTCTTACCGGGCTTCTCGGCCAGTTCACCGAGCAGATCGAAGTTGGTAGTCAGTTCAGTCTTGACCGAGCCTTGAGTGGCATACAGCGTATCGATGGTGGTCTGATCATAGGTGCCGATCCCGAAGTAAACGAAATCGGCGATCAAGACGTCCATCAGCTTGGCGAAACTGAGGTCACCTTCGGTCATGTTGGCAGGATAGGTAGGTGCTTGAATGGGCTGAGGCATCAGAACACCCCTTTGATCGCCTTGCCGATGCTAAAGAGCCATTTACGGTTGTGGAACACGTATTCAATGGCTCCTCCGATGGTACCAAAAACCTTGAGGATGACATTGGTCTGCTTGGCAGGGAGGGACTTGGTAGCCCGCTCCACCGCCAATTGCTTCTTGGCATAGTCGTCCAGGTCCTTGGTGGCAGGGTTGATCTTGATATCCTGGATGATGTCCAGGATGATGGCCAGAGCCGAGTTGACCTTGGCCTTGTCGATCAGCGTGCCGGTAGTGCGGGATATGATCCAGACCACCAGAGCCGAGATCAGACCCAGGATAAACTCCTGATTGGCGAAGATGAAGTCCATAGATACTCCTTATCAGTTAGGTTGTTAACTACGTGGTGAGTTTGAACACTTTCACGAAGCCGGAGATGTAGGTGATGCCGGGACGGATACGGATGTACCAGTGGTACTTCCAATCGCTTCCGTGGTGTTCGACTTTGAGTTCGGCATCGGTGCGATAGCCGACGATGATGAACTTGGGCAAACCGCCGATGATGTAATCGGCATCCATGAGACGGGGCTTGACCGGGATACCCGCAAAGGAGACGTTGCCGCCTTCCAGCAGTAGGCGATCTCCGGCTCCGGTCTCACGCTTGGCGAGTTCGGCCCGGATGCGGATCAGGTCCTTGTGAGCAACGTAGAACTTGAAGTTCTCCTGCTCCTCCAGCATCTCGTCGGAGAATGCCAGCAGAGCCGCTTCGAAGCGTTTCGCCCAGTCGGTGTAAGTAGTCTTGGAGAGGTTGGTGACGTCGGTGGCGGTGGTAGCCAGTTTGATCACTCCATCCAGAGCCTTGATCTTGGCAGTGGCGGAAGCCCGGTCACCCTTGAAGAGGAGCAAGCGAATGGCTTTCTCGGTCTTCTTGGCGATGTGGTTCTCCACATAGGCTCCGAAGGCATCTTCGCCGTACTTGTCTTTGTAGAACTCGACCACATCACGTCCAAGGGTGAACTCAGCATTGAGTATCCCGGTGGGTACGGAGAGGTCGGCAGTACTCACGTTCTGAGCCGTAAGAGCACCATCGAGGGAGTTCTTGAAGACCAGGTCATCAATCAGGCCGACGTCGATCTTCTCGTCCTTCAAGAGTGGCAGGACCGAGATATCCGAGAGAGTATCTCCGGGCTGGCTGCCAATCACTTCGTCAATGAAGAGTGAAGTCGTATTGGCCGTCAGGATGTTCATGGCCTTACCGGAGTCCACATCGGAGATGCTTTTGTATATCTCACGATGGCTGGCCTTGACCATGATCTTGTTGCCATCGATGGTAACCTCTTTATCCACATTGGACTGGTTGCCATCCGGCTCTCCGGGTATGGACTTGGAGATGGCTCGGCTCATGGTGACAGAGAGGTCTTTGAGGCTCTTCTCGATGCTGTGGATGGCATCGCCAAGCTGGAGATTCGGATTACCCTTCTCCAGTTCACTGATCTTCTCAGTGATGGCAGAAATGCCCTTCTGCAGCTCGGAGTTGTTGTTGTGTTCCGCTACCTTACGGAGCGAATTGAGCTCGTTCTTGATCTCAGCCAGGCTCGCTTCCGCACTGCGGTAGTCATCAGCTCGCCCGTAGATCGAGACTCCATTGAACTCGCCTTTCTCAACCTTCTGCCAGAGATCCGAGTTGAGGTCTTCGCACTTGAGGACTTGCACCCAAGAGCCAACTTTAGCATCGGGAAAATGCTCTCGGTCACTGGTCTTGAGGATGTAGTTCTCTACTACGGTAAACTCAGGGACAGGCTGCATGTTGTGGTTCACATCGCACTTGCCGACTAAGCCGTGCTTGGCGAAGTGATCGCAGGACTTCTGAATCTCTTCCCGGGTGTAATAATCACCCTGGGAATCATGGATATTGGGCTCCATCAGGGTGACGTAAAGCCGTCCCTGAGTGCCACTCGTTTCACTCTTGAACTTGGTGGAGTTGATCTTGTGTTCGAAGCTTCTGCCATTGGCATTCTTGACCACGAAGCCTTTCTGATTGGCGGGAGTCATCTCATCGAAGAGAAGCGAGACCAACTCGACTTCAACATTGCGGAGTTCTCCCTTGAGAATGGTGCGTTTACGATTCACGCTACCTCCTTGGGGTAGTAATGATGTTAGTTTTTTTATGACGTTGTAGCTGACAAATCAGGATGGATAAGGATGCAAAAGTAATTGACATAGAATCGCAAAACTTAAACACTGCATTTCAATTCAAAAATCTAGGATTGGGAGTTAACATGAATTCTAATGAGAAGTTCATACTGCTAACGCAGAAAACCATAAGCACTAAGTATGATGAAATGAAAGACGGCACTATATTGCCAGTTAACCCTTGGACTATCGGGATTGGCTTATCCGGCAACAAAGGAGATACAGAAAAGAAAAATCATGTTGCAGCATTAAGATTAATAAACAGCGAATCTCGATTCCATATTGAGTTAACGAATTATTTAAACCCAGAGAACGATTATAAGGGAGACGCAGAGGTTATAACCATTTCTTGCGTTGGTGAAGATGAAAGCAAACGATTACTTGAAGCACTAGAAACTGCAGTGTTCCTACTAAAAAGTAAGCTACAAGAGAAGGATTATGGGCAACATGAGATGACAGGATCTGGGTTTAGTGAGATTAAGGTGCCGTTATAATCCATTGTTTCATTTGATCCCATTTCGCTCGGTATAGAACAGTCGTTCGTCTTCGCTCTGCAGTACCTCAGTCAGGTTGCCGAAGTTGAAGTCTTCTGGCTTCACATTCCAGCCAAAGTCGAAGTTGAATTCGTTTGCTAAAGCCAAAGCCAGGCGATTCTGCAACGGTCTGACCACGAACTGGTAGAACATCCGCATATCGCTTTTGTTATCGCCACCAAGCTGCCCAGGAATGAGTTGTGAGACGATCCTGGCTGGTACTCGGTGATAGGCGAGGATGCCTTCCCTGAGATCTTTCTTGAGCCCAAGAAAACCACCTTCCCGGTCTTGCTGGCGTAGTGGTTCAAGGCGTATCTTCACGTCCCGGCTCTCACTCTCGATCAGGACTGTGGAGTGGCTCTTAGCGTTGCCTTTGACCTCGGTAAGTGCCTTCTCGATCTCTGTGTAGGCATCGGTTAGCACTTCATTGCCTTGCTCGTCGGTGACTGAGCCATCTCTGAGGGTACCTCCTTCTACGATCACGAAGTAGTCGATCATGAGGCCGTTCTTGAAGTTGTTATAATCAAAAGTCTTGATCTCACCCAAGATCTCGATGTTGATGGCGATGGGCAGGCAGGCCAGGCCCCAGGCATTGGAGCGATGGGTAGACTTCTTCACGTGGATGATATCCTCGTAGGCGAAGTCCTTCTTCTGGTTGTTCTTGACCTGGATGTAGTTGGGCTTGAAGAAGCCAAACTCGTCATAGTTCTCTACAATCTGCACTTCAGAGGGCAGCATACGCTCCAGTCCCATCCACTGGCCTTGGGCGTTCCGCATCTTGATCAGGAAGCCATTCCCGCAGGCGAGATAGAACTTCATCAGCTCTGCCAGGATAGTGGTCTGGTCTTCACAGGCAGGGAACTCAGCATCAACCAACCAGGCCTTGACCTGGCTGTTCTTGCACTCAAACTGCATGATGGTAGCCATCGTCAGGGCATCGATGCAGCCAGAATGATACTCATCTGTATCCAAGAGATTAAGCAACTTGCTCATCGCATAGGGCTGAGATACCACTTTCTTGGTCTCGGCTGCTTTGGATACTAGCTGCTTACCGACTCTACTCAGCTTTGATAGATCTATGGGTTGCGGCTTGTACTTGCTCTCCAGCAGATCACTTGCGGAGCTGATCGCCAAGTTATAGGCACCTAATCGCATCACTCTCATGAGCCCGCTCCGGTACCAGCTTTCAATAGATCTATCTTGGCGATCCTGACCAGTCTAGTGCCATCGATGCGGCTTGTGTAATACTCCACACTGGGCAAGTCCCGGTTCATCAGCTTGAGATAGTACGAGCGGAACTTCTCCTTGAGCGAGTAAAGCTCTGTGTCCGGATCAGTAACATTCTGGGCATTGACGATCAGGAAGACCGTCCAGGCGATATCGGTGTCCACAAACTGGCGGGAGGTGCCATGTTTACCCGTCTCGGAATCGAGGATCAGGATGGCGCAGGGCAGGTTCTTTGGGATGTTGTCCTTGTTGTAGAGGATCTCAGCTACACCTGCCAGTTTCAATGACTCAGAGATGCGTTTGCGTTCGGCTTGATACTTTTCAACTGCGGTCACAGGCTCACCTCGATATCATTCAACTGCTGATAGATCCACTGCTCCCGGTTGGCGATGACTGAAGCGAACACATTACGAGCAGCAATGCCTTCCCGTTTGATCTTGCCCCGGATGAGATAGGCGATCTCGGCTACGGTCAGAGCTTTCCCTGTCTCCTTATCAGTCCAAGACAGGTGCTTGCGTTCGACCCAAGCTATGAGTGGAGCGATCGGAGTCCAGGAAGGCACTTTGCCGCCCAAAACGAAAGACTCGTGTTTCACGTTCGAGCCCACTCTCAGGATCATGGCAGTATCGGTGGTCTGCAGCAAATAACCAGTATTGCCGTAGAAGTCGCCCTTGTCATAGATCTGCTGTGCCAGAATCTCTTTACGGGAATCGGCATCGATCACAGAACCGATCAGGTGCAGCCGGCTCTCCAGGGCTGCATAGATAGCCCGGTAGATCTCGATCATCAGTTCATCTGGAGAAGTAAAATCACGATCAGGCATCAGATAACTCCCACTCGAATTGGGCGAGGCTGTCTGGGCTTGAGTTCATTCAGTCGATCTAGACCGGCAGGATTGAGATAGGCTTGCAGGATGGTAAGTGCTCTCAGGTCAAGGTTGGCTTTGAATGCGTCAATTTCGCTACCTGTGAGCAGTTCGGTGGCAGACTGGTCTAAACCTACAGTCTTGACTATTCCCTCGCCCAGGGTCTTCAAATTGAGAAACTCACAAGTACTGTGCAGCATCAGGAAACAGAACCCAAAACGAAAAGAGATCAGAAGCGGGTCCTCTTCCGGCAGGTCATCGTGAGTTGCTCGATCATAGTGTTCCTGCAGAACGAGTGAGCGGATCATCTCCAGTACCAGTCCCTGATGCTCTTTGAAGATGCCATTGTTGGACATCTCCTTGGGCAAGTTGAGGATGGCGAGCATGGCATCCGTTTCCACCGGAATCGGGATCACTGACCTTTCCTCATCAACTCGGAAAGCTCTATTGCTCTCATTCCCACCTGCTTCGCCCACTTGGAGGCTAACATGCCATTGGCTGCTCGTTCCCAGTCACCGGCACCGATATAAGCCAGAGTATTCTTGAAACCCAAGAGTCCCTTGATCCCCAAGTTGAAGCACATGTTGAGCAGCACAGACTGGCGAACCTCATCGAGTTTATTGTAAATTTCTGGTATTTCGTCAATCAGCCACTGCTCGCAGTCGGCAATATCCCGCTCCAGCATGGCATAAGCCTCTTTCTGGGAGATACCTCGGTCATCGAGATTGCGGCCGATGCCGATGGATAGTTTACCTGCAGTACATCGGTATGGCTTCAGTCTCAGACCCTCATGTCTGACTAACTGAGCTTTGATTCGGTTCATCAACGCTTCGGTCATGCTTGCTCCTTGTTCCAGATGTGATCATTGATCCAGAGCCAGGAAAGCACTACCCTGTATGCTGACAAATCAGGATGAGCAAGGATGAGACAGAATTTGGGATTGACAGAATACAATGCAGAATATATGTGTTTCGCACGTTGGTATAAGCTAAAAACTGCTAAATGATATGAAACAAAAAAAGATAGATTACAGCGCTACTGATCCACATAATTTTGTATCGTGGGTCATGGATAATAGCGTTTGTAAGGAGGAACAATGGAGAAATCAAATTGGGGTCCTGGTAATCCACACCCACTTTCAAAGACTAAAACTGAGTTGATATGGGAAGGCAAATATGATGAGTATGGTAATAGGAGAGAGATAAAACTGCCTTCGACTCCGTATCCTTTACAAAAGATAGAAGCTATTGATGAGCCCCATGACCGTATAAAAGCAGATCGAGCAGTCCAGGATGAGATATTTGATGAATCAAAGTTCAATGAAAGCAACCACCCTGATGACTTCCGCAATATGCTGATTTGGGGGGACAATAAGCTAGTGTTACACTCTTTGTTGGAAAAGTTTAGGGGACAGATAGATCTGGTTTACATTGATCCTCCCTTTGACGTTGGTGCGGACTTTACTATGGATGTTCAAATTGGCGATGGGAAAGATTCTATTCATAAAGAACAGTCAATAATGGAAGCCGTTGCATATAGGGACACTTGGGGAAAGGGAACCGAATCATATATGCAAATGATGCACGAGCGATTGTTATTAATAAGAGAACTCCTTAGCGATACTGGCTCCATCTTTGTACATACCGATTGGCGAGTAAATTCAATGATAAGGCTCATTTTAGATGAGATAATGGGAAATGAAAATTTTGGAAATCAAATTGAGTGGAGACGCGGAAGAGCTGTTACCCATACCACTAGTAATCAATTTGTTAGAATGCATGATTCAATACTATACTATCATAAAACTAGTTCATCAATATTCCAGAGAGTATTAAAACCATACTCAGACTCAACGCTAAAACTATACAACAATGAGGATGACAAAGGTAGATATAGGCTACAAGAATTAAGAGATTATTCAAAGGCCAACATAGATAAGTTCAATGAGGAAGGCAAAATTGAGGAAAGAAATGGAACTCAATACCTAAAGCAATACTTGTCCGATAAGGATGGAGTTGCAATTGATGATATATGGGAGGATGTTGGTTCTGTAGCATATGATTTCAGAAATGAAAATGTATCATATCCGACTCAAAAACCAGAAGCTTTATTATCCAGGATAATCAAGGCCACAACAACAGAAAATGCTATAATTGCTGATTTCTTTTGTGGATCTGGCACTACATTAGCTGTAGCAGAAAAACTTGGACGACGATGGATAGGAGTGGATTTAGGCAGATATAGCATACACACTACAAGGAAACGATTGATACAAGTTCAGAGAGAATTACACAAAGAGGGTAAGCAGTATCGTTCCTTTGATGTATATAATTTTGGAAGATACGAAAGACAATGGTGGCAAAAAGAAAAACTACACGGTGCGGATTCTGAACACAGAGCGACTGTGATGAAGTTTTACAAAGCTACTGAGCTTGTCAGCCCGCCGAGTTCTTTGTTACACGGCAAGAAAGGCGGGGCGGTAATTCATATTGATGAGATTGATGGGATGTTCACAGGAGATGAACTTGTTAATGTTGTACAAGCAGCTAGTATGGCAGGAGCTAAGGAGCTACATATCCTGGCATGGGAATTTGAAATGGAGCTTACCTTACGGAAACAGGCAATTGAAGCAGAGTATGGCATGCAGATAAAGCTGGTCTACATTCCCCGAGAAATTATGGAAAGCAACCGCACGGAATGTCAGTTCTTTGAGGCAGGTTATCTAAAAGCTAAAATATTGAAAAGCAGAGACGGAAAGATCGATGTGGAACTGGAGAATTTTATTCCATCCTTAGCGGAAGCTCCCGAAGCAGAGCTTAATGCTTTGAGAGAACGATCTGTAAAGTCTCCCTTCGATTTCATTGATTTTTGGGCAGTGGATTTTGACTATCACCATGATAAGCCTTTCGAACATCACTGGCAGGATTATAGGATCAAGAAGAAGAGATCACTTACTACAAAAACCGATCTTGGCTGGGTGTATCATGATAAAGGGTATCATCAGGTATGCTTAAAGGTTATTGACGTGTTTGGCGTAGATACTACTATCGTAATACCCGTGGAGGCATGAAATGTCCACTATCCTCAATGAACGCAACATAGACGCACTCAAACCGTTATTCAAGCCATGGGAAGAGCCAACTAGTTATCGGGCACCAGGGGACAAGGACGATAGCCCAGCACGAGTTGAACCGGGACGCAGACCAAGCCGATGCCCTTTAGTAAGAGCGATTCGCTCTGAAGTTGATATGTGGAGAAGGGGGGGCTATGCGGGAGTGAGCGAGACAAGCAGATATTTACTAAATTACTGGTTTAATACCGATCATATGGTAAAAGATGCTGATACAGGTGAGTCATATACCTTTCGCTATCATTGGGCGCAAAGAGAAGCTATTGAATCGATTATATACCTACACGAGCTAAGAAACGTAAGGAACACAGCAGCTCTGCTCACAGAATTTGGTGGTGGGGTTTTTGATGATATTGCCTTGGGAATCATGCCCCAGGACGACCAATGGCTAAAATGCTGCTGCAAAATTGCAACCGGTGGTGGAAAAACAAAAGTAATGAGTTTGGCTATTGTTTGGAGCTATTTTAACTGCCATAGAGAACAGAACTCCAGTTTGGTAAAGCACTTTGTTGTCATAGCTCCAAATCTTACCGTTTATGAGAGGCTAAAGTTCGATTTTGAAAACAATAAGATCTTCGACACTGATCCGCTGATACCAGAGGAGTGGAGAGGGGATTTTCAAATACAGACGATTTTACAGGATCAGCCTGGCGGAGAAGTAGCATCCGGGGCCATATACTTAACTAACATACACCGACTGTATGAAACCAGAGGGAGCAACGATTGTGACGAAAGCTCTATATGGGGACCCGAGGTAAAACGCAACAAAGCGCTTGATACTTCTACTGCTCTTCGAGAGAGGATCGCTTCACATAAAGGGATAATGATACTGAATGACGAAGCTCATCATCTGCATGACCCAGAGCTAGCATGGAATAAAGCCATTGATTCATTACACGTAATGAATATAAACAAAGGGTTCAGGGGTGTTTGCCTTCAGCTCGATTTTACGGCAACACCCAAACATAATAATGGCGATTTCTTTAGGCACATAGTATGTGACTTTCCTCTGGGAGAAGCTGTGGATGCGGGTATTGTTAAGGTACCCGTCCTTGGAGAATCAGATCGATTGAACATCCAAGGCGATAAAAATGCTCCCGCCCCTGAAAAGTATCGTAATCATCTACAAGTAGGCTATCAAAGATACGAGGAATCATACAAGCAGTGGGAGAAAGTACGGAAACCCATTCTCTTTGTTATGACAGAAGACTCCGCATCTGCAAATGAGATAGCAAGATATCTGGATAGTGATCTATTCCCGCTTCTGAAGGGGAGGGTGTTAAACATCCACACAAACCTCAAAGGAAAGATCAAAAAAACAACCAGATTCGGCAAGGAAATCAAGGAATTCATCGAAAGTGAAAAGGATATGAAGCCCGATGATCTACAAGCTCTTAGGGAAATGTCCAGAGACCTTGATAGCCCCAACAGCAAGTACAGGTGTATTGTGTCTGTGATGATGCTTCGGGAAGGCTGGGATATCAAGAATGTATCAACTATAGTGCCGCTGAGGGCATATTCTGCAG
>Ga0208459_1001830_pt1 | contig 19233 bp, 15 predicted proteins | sample AD_UKC087_MetaG_FD_184433 | JGI IMG/M metagenome (GOLD analysis project Ga0208459, IMG submission 184433) | Active sludge microbial communities of municipal wastewater-treating anaerobic digesters from USA - AD_UKC087_MetaG (SPAdes) (version 2) | ecosystem: Engineered > Bioreactor > Anaerobic >... | reverse complement strand
TCCAAAGATTTCGCTGGTTGCATTTCCAAATCTCCTTTTCACCTCGGCAATTAAGTCTTGACTGGCCGACAGTATATTGGTTCGTGCTTTGTTTGTCAAACTAATAACTCTCTTTTATCTACCTCTGTAGTTACATTTTATTTGAGGCAATTCGTGCCGACGACTGGTGGAAAGACGCACTGCTGCTGTCCATGCTTCAATGGTGCCACGCCTTTTAAGGCATGTAAATGACGCGCCCACGCGGGGCGCGACCCCAAGTCGTCAAGGATTAAAAGGTCACATGATGTTTCAATCCACGCGCCCACGCGGGGCGCGACGCCGCGAGGGGATCGAGGCAACGCACGAGGACCAAGTTTCAATCCACGCGCCCACGCGGGGCGCGACGTAGCCCGGAGCGTCGATTTTCGCATTCAGTACCGTTTCAATCCACGCGCCCACGCGGGGCGCGACTGTCCTCGTGGCGCATTTTGGCCATGAGCGGTTTGTTTCAATCCACGCGCCCACGCGGGGCGCGACGCAATATATCCGATGCGGTGACTGAATCAATCAATGTTTCAATCCACGCGCCCACGCGGGGCGCGACCGGGGTCGGCGGCATGGGTCAGCTGTCGATCATCGTTTCAATCCACGCGCCCACGCGGGGCGCGACGCCAGCGGTTTATCCTGGTCCAGATCCACAGATCGTTTCAATCCACGCGCCCACGCGGGGCGCGACCATGAAGCTCTTTATGCTTCATTTGTTCTGACAGTTTCAATCCACGCGCCCACGCGGGGCGCGACGGTTTCATCCGCTTCAGCCTTTTCTGTTGCACCGGTTTCAATCCACGCGCCCACGCGGGGCGCGACAGGGCGTCGTGCTCGGCAGGCCTCGCGGACCAGGGTTTCAATCCACGCGCCCACGCGGGGCGCGACATTAGATACGAAAAAGACTGTTGGGGCGGCAAAGGTTTCAATCCACGCGCCCACGCGGGGCGCGACCACCGCACAGGGCGACCCCATTCTTCCGCACGAGTTTCAATCCACGCGCCCACGCGGGGCGCGACGGAGAGTTTGTAGGTTTCTCCAGCTTCCGGCGTGTTTCAATCCACGCGCCCACGCGGGGCGCGACTCCTCGCACGCCGGATATCTGCATCGACCATTCATGTTTCAATCCACGCGCCCACGCGGGGCGCGACGATTTTCCACGTCCTGCCGGTCCGTTGAGACTCGTTTCAATCCACGCGCCCACGCGGGGCGCGACAAACGCATCAAATCATCTGCGGCCGTCAACTCAGTTTCAATCCACGCGCCCACGCGGGGCGCGACCCTGTTCCAAATACCACAGGAACGCCGCATAATTGGGTTTCAATCCACGCGCCCACGCGGGGCGCGACAGGACACCACACACCAACCGGGAGAGCAGATGCCGTTTCAATCCACGCGCCCACGCGGGGCGCGACCACACAGCAAAATCAAACGTCACCCAAGTACTGCGTTTCAATCCACGCGCCCACGCGGGGCGCGACTGAGGCTAATAATCGGTAATATATATATATAAGATGTTTCAATCCACGCGCCCACGCGGGGCGCGACTCCACTATTGGGTAAAGCTTTAGAATGATTGAACGTTTCAATCCACGCGCCCACGCGGGGCGCGACCGTTATGTCTGGCGTGGCATATTGTCGGCGCGTGTTTCAATCCACGCGCCCACGCGGGGCGCGACAGGACTAATATCACAGATATATCACGGCATTATCGTTTCAATCCACGCGCCCACGCGGGGCGCGACATTGAGATTCGGTTTATTTGCCGATAGGACATGGAGTTTCAATCCACGCGCCCACGCGGGGCGCGACGAACCCTGGCGCTGATGGCCTGTCAACTATATGAGTTTCAATCCACGCGCCCACGCGGGGCGCGACTACTGTCGAGGGGTGGGGAGAAAGTATCCAGTTCGTTTCAATCCACGCGCCCACGCGGGGCGCGACGCTTTTTTTGCCGCCATTGCCGTACGTTATAGGGCGTTTCAATCCACGCGCCCACGCGGGGCGCGACTTTCGGCTGGTGAAAATCCCCCGAAAGTGGTGAAGTTTCAATCCACGCGCCCACGCGGGGCGCGACGAAGCGACAAAACCTCAACAACTAACCAAGATCAGTTTCAATCCACGCGCCCACGCGGGGCGCGACCAACAGCCACGCCCCCAGAGATAGCAGCAATGCTGTTTCAATCCACGCGCCCACGCGGGGCGCGACCTCGCATACACACTCGGCCAACTAAACTCGATGGTTTCAATCCACGCGCCCACGCGGGGCGCGACGGGAGGCCGCAGCGCTCGCTTTGTGGTGCATCAAGTTTCAATCCACGCGCCCACGCGGGGCGCGACCACGACCGATGGCGCGCGATCTTAAAAACATCGCGTTTCAATCCACGCGCCCACGCGGGGCGCGACGAACGTGGCCTCGGACGCCGCCACGTTCGACGGCGTTTCAATCCACGCGCCCACGCGGGGCGCGACAATGCCTACGCTGCGGCCATACCTGGCTGCCGCGTTTCAATCCACGCGCCCACGCGGGGCGCGACGCAGAGTGCAGAGCAAACGTCGCTCCGCACCCGCTGTTTCAATCCACGCGCCCACGCGGGGCGCGACCAGGCGGCCTAGCAGAGCGCCGGGCAAGGGAGAAAGTTTCAATCCACGCGCCCACGCGGGGCGCGACGGCGGGATACGTTGAGATCGGCCCCGTGGATAAGTTTCAATCCACGCGCCCACGCGGGGCGCGACCTCTATCGTCGCCTGCGGCTGTGATTTTATTAAATGTTTCAATCCACGCGCCCACGCGGGGCGCGACTCCTATCCTTCCGGTGCGGGGCGCGACCAGACCCAGTTTCAATCCACGCGCCCACGCGGGGCGCGACAATCAAGCACTTAACACACCACAGTGTTTTTCTGGTTTCAATCCACGCGCCCACGCGGGGCGCGACGCGACGACTACAACGCCCGGCTCGCAGAGATGAGTTTCAATCCACGCGCCCACGCGGGGCGCGACGAACCGGCAGAAAAGGAAATCATTAATGGAAACCGTTTCAATCCACGCGCCCACGCGGGGCGCGACTCATCCAGTTGGCCAGATTGGCTTCTGTGGTATTGTTTCAATCCACGCGCCCACGCGGGGCGCGACACGATTATTTTCATATCATCGCCCTCCGATTTAATGTTTCAATCCACGCGCCCACGCGGGGCGCGACGCCGGCGGCTTCCTGGCTGAGATGCCGGAGACCGGTTTCAATCCACGCGCCCACGCGGGGCGCGACGGGAAATCGGCGCAATAGCCAGCTGCACACACTCGTTTCAATCCACGCGCCCACGCGGGGCGCGACCGTTTGCCCCTCTTGTGGGCAAACCAATTATTACTGTTTCAATCCACGCGCCCACGCGGGGCGCGACGGGGCGGCGGGGACGATGGATTCCCGCTTGCGCGGGTTTCAATCCACGCGCCCACGCGGGGCGCGACACTACACTGGTGGTACTCTATCTATTATATGCAGTTTCAATCCACGCGCCCACGCGGGGCGCGACATGAATCGAAAATGGGATGCTGATTGTCGCATGTTTCAATCCACGCGCCCACGCGGGGCGCGACTCCTCTAGCTCCGTCTAGGCCACCGCACCGCCGGGGTTTCAATCCACGCGCCCACGCGGGGCGCGACGCGCCTGGTCGCGTCGTCCTGGCCGAGATGCCGGGTTTCAATCCACGCGCCCACGCGGGGCGCGACTGTTGGGCATCCGTGTCCGGCAAGTCAGAGGATTGTTTCAATCCACGCGCCCACGCGGGGCGCGACGCGGCGTCGAGCGCGGGTTGATGGATGTCAACGGGTTTCAATCCACGCGCCCACGCGGGGCGCGACGCGACGCGCCTCGATGACGGGCGCGCCGTCATCGAGTTTCAATCCACGCGCCCACGCGGGGCGCGACATCACCCACCTTATTGCTCTGTCCAGTTTTTGCCGTTTCAATCCACGCGCCCACGCGGGGCGCGACAAAAAGCCGGAAAAATTCATGTAGCCGTCAATGAGTTTCAATCCACGCGCCCACGCGGGGCGCGACTGTTTACTGCTAATAAATTACAAATATTGACTTTTATTCTGTTCTACCGCGAAACTTCACTTTTTCGGCTTTACAATATTAATTTTTCAAAGAGCCTTTTACAAATACTAAGTTATTTTAAAGGCATACAACCACCGCGAACCTAAAATAAAATACTGTCCGCTACAGGTTCGCGGAGGCTTTTAAACAATGAGTGGCCCTTCCTGATCAATAGTCTTTTTGGCGCCAATATGCTCTATTCTTCTGTGCCAATTGGAACCCAGAAAATAAAATCTAAGACTGTCTTCCTCAGGATCAATTTCCTTGATTAGCCTTTCCCTCAAGACGGCCCATTGTGCAGGATCAACGATACATTCGAAGACGGAATATTGCACACGCTGTCCATAATCCTGGCAGGCTTTGGCAACACGCCGCAAACGTCTCGGCCCCTTTTTATCCTGCATCGCCACGTCATAGCTAACCAAAACAAGCATAATGCAATTCCTATTTCCAAATAAACGGTGGATAGCCATCCAGATCGCCTCTCAGGCAACGCGCCAAGAGGAGGGACTGAACATGAAACAATATTCCAACCGATACTTTTTCATCCAGAAATGGATGCATGATTTCATCCTGCTTTCTTTCCTGATACGCGACCAGCAGCGTTTTTCTTGTTTCATCATTCATAATCACTGCGCCTGCTTCCGTTTTCTTAAAACCCTTCGCCTGAACCTGACGGAGATTAATGAGCGACAATGCCAGGCGATCCGCCAGAAACGGACGAAATTCTTCCATCATATCGAGTGCCAGACCGGGACGTCCCGGTCTGTCCCGATGCAGAAATCCCACAGCAGGATCCAATCCGACCGCTTCCAGCGCACTGCGGCAGTCATGCACCAACAGTGTATATAAAAATGACAACAGGCAATTTACATGATCCATCGGCGGACGACGGTTGCGCTCCTGAAAAGAAAAATCTTCTTTTTGCGCCACAATCAGATGATCAAAGACGTTGAAATAGGTATGCGCGGCATCGCCTTCCAGGCCTCTGACTTCATCCAGAGACTGATTCAATTCCAAAGAGCGAAGTGAACGGCCAAGATCGTCAATGCCCTTACGAACCAGCAATTCATTCATCTTTCCGGAATGATCGCGCAAAGCCCTTTGAAGAACGGTTCGGCAATTGACGATTTTCCCCATCACAAAAGACGTGGCCATTTTAGCTGAATATTGCTGATCATCAGCCAGTCTGTACTGTTCGCGACGAAGAAGAACATTGCCGGACACCGGCCCCTGCGCCCTCGCCAGGAAGCGGCCATTTTCCGTCAGAAAGCTAAGACCAACTCCATTTTCACCGCAAAAGCCCATTAGAAACGGGCTGCATGACACGTTGCCGAAACAGACAATTCCCCCAATGGTATGCACAGGGACGCGCAGGCGAACTTCCTGATTTATTTTGACCACTACAGTTTCACCCTCTTTGGAAAGGTAGGCCCCCTGTGTGGTTACAAATAAAGTATTTAGGTGTTTTTTCACTTCTTCTCCAGTCGCTTCTTTCTTTCCACCTGATCTAAATAATTTTCTTTTGAAACAACCATCCTTTTTGTCTCTTTCTCCAGATTCTCGCGGGCATGACCGGCAATCTTGCCGCCTTTTCGGGCAGCCGTTCGGTTTTCGTCAAAGCCCTGTGCATCCTTCGTTTTGGTGATTTCCGTCGTGGCGGCTTCGCCCAGCATGGAAAAGATGAGTTCCAAATCGTTCATGTGATCCCGCAGATTTTCACGTTCCAGTCCTTTCAATTCTTTGTATTCCGAAGGAGTCAACCCGAACGTGGCTTTGGATATTTCCGCGGTCAGGATGGCGTATTCTCTATCGCGTCCCACCTGGCGCTTTTTCCATTCGTCGGTGAGTTCTGCCCGGATGGTGATGCCGCGCATGCGCTTTTCAATCCAGTCGTCGGAATACCCTTTGGCACGGTAAAGGGCTTTGGTTCTTTTGGTGGCCAGCTCCGGATCTTCGATCTCTTGCACACGCTCATAACCGACTTTGGCGAGCCATCGTTTGAACGGCTCGGCTTTGGGGGACGGAATGGACTGGATGATACGGAAAACACCTTCCGTGTTGGCACAATCGGTCTCACGCTGTTTTCCGTCAGGGGCAGGAAGTTTCAACCCGTGACAAAATGTCACGACTTCACTTCCTTCTTCCCTTAACCTTTGTTTTAATTTTCGCCAGTAAGCACCGGAATCAGCGCTTTCAGTAAGAACGCTGCATACATCAGCAATAGAAAACCACCATTCGTTATTGTGTAATATACGGCGAATGGATTTTTCCTGAAACACGACCATCCGAGATTCTTCAGGTTTTACCAAATCATTTTTTGTTCCCATCGATCCCCCTGTGAAGTTGAAAAGAATTTCTTTACAACTGCCTGACGTCTAATTGAATCTGTAAATAGTATTTAACAGTTACCTATCATCATTGCCCTGCAGTCGGTTACAATGCGTTACCGACTTTCTGCCTTCGATCTTCAACCGGTTGCATTTTGTAACCGAATGCCTTACTTCTTCCACGTCTTTTCACCTAAGAATCTTCCCTGCCCCTGGCGGGCGGGGGTTGAAGGGCGGGGGCATCCTTTTCATCCAGCATCCTTTTTAAATAACCTTCAACCGATCGCTTCTTCTGAATCGTTTTGGGCATACATTCGCCCATTAACGAACAACTTTCGCAGCGCTTGGAATACACGGGCTTTGGGGTCTTTCCCGATTCAATTAAATCATGCGTCTTTTGCGCAGCCTCGGTTGTTTCGCGCCGGAGTGTTTCGTCAAAAACGACATCCAGACGCCGCCTGGTTTTGCCGTAGAAAAGCGCTCCCGCAGGAACGGTTAAACGTAGCATTTCTTCCAGGCACATTGCCTGCGCGCAAAGCTGAACCTTGTCACTATCATCCGGTTTGGGTTTGCCGCGTTTGTATTCCACGGGAAAGGCCTGCCAGGTTCCATCCGGCTGCCGGTGATATTCGATGACATCAGCCTTGCCGATTAATCCAAGCTGCAATGACCGCAGCGACACGCCGCGCTCAATGCGAACATCCCCGCGCGTTTCGCTGCCTTCTTCGTGCACGCGCTCATGCAAAATCCGGCCTTCGACAGTCAATCGATTTTCCGTCCAGATCTGCTCTATATAAATAAGTGCACACTGCCTTGGGCAAAAAGCATAATGTTGCAAAGCGGAAAGCTGGATGAAGTCATCGGGCTGAATCATTTCATTACCTAATTTATTACCTAATTTACGAGTTATTACCTAATTAAGCGCTTTACGCCATTTTGCAGAACGTCCCCGCCCAAGGCAATCCACCACGCCTTGGGCCTGCATATCTTTCAAGACGCGTCGGATCATATCCACGCTGACACCCGGAAGCTGTTTTTGAAGATCAGCCACACTGAAATCGCCGCGCTGGCCATTCACCGATGCTCTTACAAGACCGGTCTTCTCACCCCTGGGATGCGGCATGTCACCCAGCCTCTCCTCAAATTCTTTATAGGCGCTTCTGATGATGAAACACAGATAGTTGATATAGTGCCACGGATTATGCTTGCCTTCATGCCACCCCTGTGAACTGAGCCTTAGTGTTTCATAGTATCGCTCTTTGTTCTGTTCAATCAGACGTTCCAGACTGATGTACCGGCCCACTTCAATTCCAGCATGATAGCACTGGAGAAGAAGCAGCAGACGCGACACCCGACCGTTGCCATCGCGAAACGGATGGATGCACAAAAAATCAAGATTGTATGCGGCAAGGCTGATGATCGGGTGCAGTTCCGTCGCTTTAATAGCATCCTCCCATGCGTCATGGAGCTGCTGCATGGACTTGAGCGTTTGTTTTGCCGGAACTGTCTTAAATCGAACGCTGGCCGAACCATTTGCCCGCTTTTCTACGATGTCGCTGTCTTTATCCTTGTATTTGCCCGCATCCCATATTTCACCACGGGTAAGCGAGTGCAGTTTCCGGCAGGTCTCCTCCGTGACATGTAATTGGTGTCCCGCGCTATGAATGAGGTTCAGCGCTTCTCGGTATCCGCGCACCTCTTCCTCCGACCGGTCGCGCAAAAGCGATTTGCCGAAAATAATCGTGCCGATGCGCTTCTGCTCTACCTCGACCCCCTCGATGCGATTGGAGGAGACGGCGCTTTCAATCAGGGCGTGCTCCTTGAGCGAATTCAACCGCTGGGGCGATTGCTTTTTATAAAGCTCCTGCCTGCCCTTGGATTCGCTGATATCGGCCAGATACCAAGACGTTGTCGCGGGAATGCTCTCCAGGCCTGCAATAAATTTTCTCAATGTTATCATTGGTTTAATATTACACCTTTTCTTATAAAGGCTCCACCCCGATGCCCGCCACGCGATGGGTTCGGGGTGGGCGCTTTGGAGGTGGTTATATTCTTATTTCCGCAGTTACACCCGCCGGGACTTTTGCGGAATCAAATTTAACTTCGTAATCGCTGAAATCTCTGGCTGGTTTATCGCTATTTTGAACCCGATTAATTGAGACAAGCTCAAAGAGCTTATGCGCCGGCACATTGCCTAGCTGTGAATCATGCTTGAATACAATCAGTTTTCTTGTCGCCATTTGCCCGCGCGCGGCGGAGTGGTCATGCTCAAACATATTGCACAACGCATCCCAGAAAAGATTCAGATCGTCTTCACCAAAACCTGTCTGACCAGCGAGCGGCGCGGATATAAAACCGTGGCAGCGATACAAAGCATAAGGCACGGTAAATTTTCTGCCCATTGTTCTGTTATCACCGGATTGTTTTTCTGCTTCGGCCTCCGTTGCAACAGCCATCCTAGTGATGCTGTGTTCCAAAGGTACTACTTGATCAACACTTCTTGAAAAAGTCAGTTGAACGGGTCCACGAACTTGACCGCAGTTGGGTGCAGATTTGAGAGATAGAACGCCTCCAAAGGTTCTTATGTCATAATACTTATCGCACATTTTCCCTCGTCCTTGTTCAACTTCCTCAGCCGATGGTTTTCTTGTTTTGGCTTGTTTTAAGGCTTCGTTGATAACGTCTTTGATGCCTTTTACTGGTTTATTCTCTTTTAACCATTCTTTAATCTCTTTCTTATCGGCATCTGCGGCTACAGTGAGGATATAAGTGTTTGCGTCTTCGTCACAATCAATTGTAATTCCAGGTGGTACACCTAACTCCTCAAGGCCTTCATAAACATCTTTTGTCGTATGTCCTTTATATTCTTCCCCCAGTTGAATCCCAAGCTCCCTAAATGCTTCTTCATGGGCACGGCCAAGAACAGCCTTTTCTTTGACATAGATATCATATCTCTCAGCCCCATTCTTTACCAATTGGGCATAGTTTCTTACTTTCCTTTTTATGCATACATCTGTAACCAAGCCGTGTCCCGTCTCGGGGTCAATGCGGGGAAGGTTGCCGGCGTCGGGGTCGCCGTTGGGATTTCCGTCTTTTACGTCGAATAATAGTACGAAGTCATAGCGGTTCTGGATTGCATTTGTCATGATTTTCTCTCCTTTTGATATGTTTAATTATTGTTCTTATTTTCTTTTGTGGTGAAGAAGTCCTGGCGCTGATGGTAGTAACCGACCGCGAAACGTCCCTGATCTGATAAAGATAATTGGGCAGGGAATTCATCAATGCCCGACATGATTTCTCCTATCAGCTTTTCAAAGTTAATGGCCCAGCCGCGGTTCAGCTTAGCTACATGATGGTTTTTAAGCTTCATCAGGAGCGCGAAGACGGCCACAGGTGTGCTTGATGCCGCTCCGTAAAAACGGTCCCGGATAGTGGCATTTATCCCCGGGTTTGCAGCTTCCTGCGCTTTTTCCAGAGCGGCGAACAGGCGACCCAATCTGTAACCTATATTTTTGTTAGTGATATCCAATGACATGCCGACCTCCTTTTGATCTGAGTGATAGTATCTGCTTTCACGCACCAATATTGCTTTGATCAAGGAAGTGCGTGCATAAGATACATTTTGAATTGATTTTCCTTTTTGATCTTTCTTAGATTGTTCTGCTTTTATTCTATTCATTACAGCAGCTAAAAGGGATTTTGGGTAAGGCGTTCCGTTAAGAATGGAGCGCATCATATCACCTGAAAGGTTTGGTTGAATATTTTTAGCATCACTTTGGACTGCGGTTGAAACTAAGAGCTTAAATAAAGAATGTGTTGCCGGTTGGTTTGGTCCATGAACAATCGCGCAGTCTTCAAAGTGTCTTTCAATGTGGTCAAGAATCTGCTGAACCGTGCCCTCATACCAGAAGCGCACAGCAATGCGCGCGGCATTTGGCGCAAGACCGAGAACATAAAATTTTGTTTGCGGGTCAAGCTCCGGTCTAGCGCCAATTTGCGGGGCGCGCAGTGCGGCAATCAGGGATTTGATGTCCTGTGTCTGGTCGTCTTTGGCCGGTTCTCCAAAAAAGTTCGCAAAAACGTTTTCCAGTTGGTGCTCTTTTTCGGCCCAGAAGACAGTTGTGGCATCGCCTGCCAGTAATTTCTGCTTTGATTCTTTTGCCAATAAATAACTTAATGCAGTCGAATAGGCAAATGATGCCTTTTTGCTGACAGGCGCATTATAACTTTGCTCTTTTCCATAAGAATCAAATCCCATATTGGTCTGAAAAGCGACGATTTTGGCGTTACTTCTTGCGCCAAGGATAGGTGTGCGTGGATTCAATCGGGCAATAACTGCTCGCTCGCCTGTAACTAAACAAATGCCTTCCTTATCCTGAAGGTCATTGGACTCATCTGCGTCTTCTTCGTTAGTTGACGCATCGCTGCACCATGATTGAATATCCTCATTTTCACAAACCAATCTGGTAGATTCCTCAAGCCTAAAACTCAGATTACAACCTTTGATTTTCTTGCACTCCTGCCATTCCTGACTGGCAAACACATCATCAAATGTTTCTTTAGCAAGAAAATTTTTCACGGCTTGAATTTCGATATTATTCGGATATGTGTTGGATATTAAAGCAATCGCCGTTTTGAAAGATTGATGCTGTTTTTTTGCCATCTGTATATCAGAATCGTTTTCTGATTTCGGCCAGCCCAAAACGTAACCATAATGACCCCATAGTATGTTGGAAATCTGCCAAGCATTTTTACCTGAACGTCCTTCTTTCTCTTTTGGTACAGTGAATTTTTTTGAAAATAGCTTTTTACCATCCTTTGTCCTTGTATCCTGGAGTGCAATAAATTGACCATTTTTGTCTATGACAATCAGAAAAGGAATTTCCTTGGACTCAAATCCCGGCGGCGGCAAATCATCCTTCTTTCTGTTATATAAAGTGTGTAGCGCCTGAAGTATCATGCCCGCACCTCCGCCGTTTTCATATTTATTGAGCCATTGATGATTTGCGCCCGGAAGAAAGACGGGTGACAGGCATCGTTGCAGGTATGGATATGGCCGCCATTGTCCCCTGTTGCATCATGACACATGTCATAAAGCATCCAGCCCAGATCGCGCGTGTCCCTGACCGGTTCAGGCAGGGAAGACTCGTCGGGTATTAGCTCAAAATGGGCGGAGAATTCCCGGCAGCCCAGATAAGGCCGGTTAAAACACTGTCCTTTCTGAACACGGCGCGCAAACATCTCCTGAAATTTGTTGACATTGTCATCCGCGCCCGCCTTTTCCGTCATGGTGAAATGTGCGTGTATTGTATAAGCTACGTCACGCAAAAATAATCCGGCGCGCTGCTGACGCTGCTCCTCAATAAAAATTCCATCGGAGCGCGGCGACATGCGGGACCCCACTTCATTTCTCCTGACAGATGCCCATTTCACCGGATTGAGAATATCAATCTGCTCCACATGCCAGCAAATAGCTGGTTTCCATAAAATAGCTTCCAGCACACCGCGCGCCGCCGACGGCGTTATGACATCGTATGAAACGCGCTCCACTTTCATTTCGGGGCGGGTAAAACAGGCATTCTCACCCCAAACCCTGACAAAAAACGTCTTACTTTTCACTTTTGCGTCATTCATGTGACCTCCCTTCCTTTAAAATTTTATACGATTAGATCATCCGGCGCATAAACCGCCGAACGATCGGCGCAAAAACCAATTTTGTCATCATACATGGCGCTATGGCCCTGGATGTAGATGTCCTCATGAATTAGGCGTATCGCGCCTTCGTTAACCAGTTTATTATGCAGATACCGCGGTAAGTTGACGATATAACGCTGCAATTTCCTCATCAAATACCTGTCCGGCTTTCGTCGGGTAAGCTCTTCAATCAGTTCCGCGCCTTCTCCATAAGCGACAATGACAGGGGCCTGCTTTCTATCGTCAATCATTTTGAATTTCCAGGCCGCCGTTCGATAACTGAAACGCAATTCGCCATCCTGAAGATCAGCAAGGATGCCATGCTGATCCAGTCTCTGACCCTGTAACCAGTAAAGCTCCTGAAAATATTTAGAAAATTGTTCAGGTGCAATCAAATCAAGGCTTTCTTTTTCCAGCAGTCGCTTGCCAAGACCAGCCGCGTGTCGCAAGTGGCCAACAGGCGGTTCGGTGGGAGGCCTGAATACACACACCTGTCCTTCTTTCAAAAGCCCCTCACGATTGCAGCGCCCAGCGGCCTGCGCGACGGAATCCAACCCGCACAGCGCGCGAAAAACGACAGGAAAATCGAAATCAACACCTGCCTCTACAAGCTGTGTGCTTATGACGCGCGTCGGGATGCCTTCCTGCAATCGCCGCTTGATTTCGGCAATGCTTTGGGAACGGTGCGCTCCGCACATCAGTGCGGACAAATGAAATGTGTCCTCCGGCATCATCTGCCAGAGTTTGCGGCAATCATCCCGTCGGTTGACAATACACAATACCGTTGGGTAATTCTTTAAATGTTCGATTAACTCCTCCCATTCTACGATTTCGTCAAGAGATTTTAGAATTTCGACCCGGACACGCTTCATCTCTTTGTGGAGCTGAAGCGGCGAGGAGATGATTTCATGCGTATCCTTTAAACCATCAAAATTAAATGACGGCTGAGGTATAAATGCCGGCTGGGTTGCGGTGGATAAAAGCATTGTCACGCCATAATATTTTCTCAATTCTTCCAGGGTGCGAAGTATCGGCTTGAGAAATTCCGGCGGCAGTAATTGCACTTCATCAAGAACGACTACCGCATCGGCTATGTTGTGCAACTTTCTGCTACGGCTTGTCCGGCTGGCAAAAAGAGATTCAAAAAACTGAACAGCGGTTGTCACAATAATGGGCGCATCCCAATTTTCGCAAGCAAGCCGCATTTTTGTTGCCGATTCATCCAACTCATCCGTTTCCAGATTGGAATGATGCTCAACGACAGCATCGCCAAATATTTCGTTAAACTGATCCGTGGTTTGCTCAATAATGCTGACGTAGGGGATTACATAGATAATGCGTTTCTTGTTGTAAATTGAGGCATGGTGGAGAGCAAAGGCCATTGAGGAAAGAGTTTTTCCGCCGCCTGTCGGAACGGTCAGAGTATAGATGCCCGATGGCTCTTGCGCTTTTTCAACACATCTTTCCAAGATTATTTTTCTTAAACGATTGACATGCGTATCTTTCGCCTGGATGGTTTTTTGATCCATGAATTTATTAAATAAAATTAGTAGTTGATTGATATTTTGATATTGGCCGCGCAAGCGCGCCTTGTCTTTTTCAAAAAAAGATTCCGTATCTAAAAAATCAGCATCAACCAGACAGGAAAAAAGCATGCGAATCCAAAAAGCGGGGTCAGCGCCTTTGGGCGGTTTTTCATCCGGCAAAGTCTTGTCTAATATTTCGGGAGGAATTGTTTCTTTTGTGGCCAATTCCAGAAGCTTATTTTCTTTAAGCCGGACAGACAAAGCCGCATTGCCTGTTTCATCGGCCTGCCAATCCGCCAATCCTGCGTGATGACCGGCAATGGGATAAGAAAATATCCGACCGAGAGGGCCGAACTTTTTTATTGCCCATAAAGCGCCGGCCGTTGAATGATTTACTTTGTATGCCGAATTAGTCGCATCATCCATCATGTCATGGGCTGCTTTGATCATTCTTTGAAATGGCTCAGAGTATTTTCCCAGATCATGCCATAACCCGCAAAGGTATCCCCATTGCGCAGCGCCAAATACGGCGGCAAATTGAGATGCCAACTCTGCCGTACATTTTAAATGGTTGTCCAGAAGATGAATCCTCTTATCTTCAGAAATATGAGCTATGTATGTCATCTATTCACGCCAATCAGACCCTTGATGTTCTTTTAATCGTTCCTCGCATCTGAATTTTTCATTCATAAACGATTTAGGTCACAAGCCGGACACTTGCTCCGGTAATTTCTTCGGCATTTGTTCATTTCTGGTAGTACCGCATCGAAGCGCAACAGATTGAGCAACCCCTTCCCTTCTCTGCGGTATGGGCACATTTTCTGATCTTCAAATTCTTTGACTGATTTTGCATGGAGGTCGCCCAGGATCTTTACCGGATGCAATCCGTCACCATTGCTGATGACCTGGCCGCTATGTCTGCATGACTTCATACGCCGATTCTCCGCTTAATTCAAGGGCTGCATCAATATTTTTGCTGCATGATGGATTCCCCCCCCACCAATCGATGAGGTTTCTACAGATTTTATAAGACCAGAGGACTTCAGATGATGGACATACGCTGCCTCACAGCCAACATGAACGGGCCTTTGCCGTTATCTGGCACAGAGCGTAGGAGGTTCCAACTGCCATTTCAAGGGCGAAACGACAACCGTAGGTCGCTTTATTTTCAATCTGTGGATTTTTTAATGGATGATCAGAATGTTTTGTCCGGAGCAGACGTGTTTTGTCAAAAGTTCATTGAAAACGCCGGAGGGAAGGAAGTGGTCATTAAATAACGAAGGATTAAAGGGGGTGTGATGAAACCCCCTTTAACAAATTGATGCAAGACCGAAAAACTGGTCGCCCTATGCCGCAAACAAATGATGCAGAACCGGAGAAAAAGATTCGTCTTATGCAGCCGTCATCGAGCGCGAAGCCCAGGACATATGCCCGGCATTTTTAAACGAACGCCGGACGGGGCGCCTGGTTGCGGCAGGTCGCGATGAAAACGGATTTTTCCGGCTGGGAAATCCCTTTGGCGCGGCTGCGGGTGTTTGCATGGACTCACATGCGGATGGTCCGATGGTTAACCCTTCGACGTTCTGATAGCGCAGTTTGTCGCCCAGCAGCTTTTTGAGGGACCGCATCTGTTCGCCGTCCTGTCCGGTCATGAAGGTAAACGCATCCCCGGTTCGCTCGGCGCGTCCGGTTCGGCCGATGCGGTGCGTGTAGGCATCGGTGGTCGCGGGCATGTCGTAGTTGATGACGTGCGAAATCCGGGTGACGTCGATGCCGCGGGCGGCGATGTCCGTGGCGACCATGACCTGGTAGCGACCGTCCCGAAAGCCGTCCAGGGACTGCCTGCGTTTCTGCTGCGTGAGGTTGCCGTGCAGGGACGTCACTGTATGTCCTGCTCTGTTGAGTTGTTCGGCCAGGTTTTTGGCGCGCGATTTTGTCCGGGTAAAAACCAGCACGGAAGATGTCTCGGTTTTTTCCAGAATGTCTTTGAGCAGCGCGGTTTTCTGATCCATCTGTACCGGATAAAAGGTGTGGGAAACGGTCATCGCGGGGGCGATGTGTCCGATCTCGACGTGGACGGGGCGGCAAAGCAGATCATCCGCCAGGCTGCGAATCTCGTGCGGCATGGTGGCGGAAAAAAGCAGGGTCTGGCGCTGAGCCGGCAGATGTTTGACAATCTTGCGCACGTCCGGCAGAAATCCCATATCGAACATGTGGTCGGCTTCGTCCAGAACGAGCACTTCGACGCCTGATAAATCAATGGTGCCGCGGCCGATATGGTCGAGCAATCTGCCCGGGCAGGCGGAAACGATATCCACGCGCGAACGCAGTTTGGTAATCTGGCTCTGGATGCTGACGCCTCCATAGATGGCCGCGCTGGAAAGCCGGGTCTTTTGTCCCAGCTCGCGAATCGCCTCGTGGGTCTGTTCGGACAATTCCCGTGTGGGCGCGAGGATCAGGGCGCGAACCTGACGCGGTTTCCCCGACATCAGGCGCTGTAAAATCGGCAGCACAAAGGCCGCTGTCTTGCCGGTTCCGGTTTGGGCCAGTCCCATGATGTCCCGGCCTTGGATGATCGCCGCGATGGACTGATCCTGGATGGGGGTCGGCTCCTGATAGCCGGCGGCGGCCACTCCCGCCATAATTTTTTCATTCAACTGAAACTTCTTAAAACTCATTCTTTATCCTTTATTTTATGTACCAGCATCTGTTCAAATTCCATCCGATGCAAAACCGTTATAGGGCTGGTAAAGGCCGGCTCCCGCAAACGCTGATGATGACGTCTGAAGGACAGGCCTCAAACACGGCGCGGATCCTGTTGTGATTAGCGGGATTATCCTTAACAAATTTCTGATGAAGAAAGGTGGGAAGGTCAATGTGGTTCGCTATTCAGTGTGGTTTGAATACAGGCAATCCGTATAAATAGCAAGGAATATCTTTTGAAATAAACAGACAGGCGAGGCAGCCGGGCCCCGCCTGCCCCGCTTTTCTATTTTTGCTTTTTCCAGGTGGCCAGTTCGTTCCTGGTCCAGTCCTGCAGCAGAATGTAACTGCCTTTGGGACCGCATTTCTGGATCTGGACGGAGTCGGTGCCCTGATGCACCTGCGGCGTCCAGGTGATCGGCGCTCCCAGTCCCTTCCAGTTTTTGAATTTATTGAGCTCGGTGATGACGGCTTCCGTACTCAGATTCGGGCCGGTTCGCTTGAGGGCCTCGATCAGCGGCTCCATGAACATGATGCCGGCCAGAACGTATGTGCCCCAGGTTTCCTCCGGCGCATATTTCTTGGCGGCTTCCCGGTATTTTACAACGAGCGGTTCATTGGAGTCGATGGGCGGCACGAACGCGGCGGTGATCACACCTTCAAAGAGTCCTCCGGTAATTTTGTACATCATCTGATAGTCGGAGAGGCCGTCAAACGCGATCCATTGGGGCTTGTAGCCGACCGTCTGGGCGGTCTTGAGCGTGATGACCGCCAATGTGGGGCTGACCCACATGAGGACGCATTCCGCGCCGGAATTTTTCATCCGGAGCATCTGCGAGGTCAGGTCTTTTTCATTCGGCTCCACCGGGGCTTCTTCGGCGGGCTTCATCTTGTAAGTTGCCAGGCGCTGCCGCAAACCGGTCAGGCCGCCTTTTCCAAACACATCGTTCTGGTAAACGATGCCGATCTTCTTGTATTTGAGTTTTTCCACGGCATACTTGGTGACAATGCTCGCCTCATCCTCAAACAGGGGGTACGAGCAGTAACGGTAAAGGCTCGGCATGCCGTTTTTGTCCCTGTCGGCCACCGTGTTGAGCGCGGCGGTCCCCGGAACGACCCAGAGCACTTTATTGGCCGCCAGATAATCTTTCACTGCGTGCCCTCCGGCGCCGGAAACGCCGCCGGTAAAGGCAAAGATGCCGTGTTTGTCCACCAGCTCCTTGACCACCATCTGGGCCACCGCCGGACTGTACTGATCATCCCGAATAAAATATTTGATTTTGCGGCCGTGGATGCCGCCTTCCGCGTTCACAATTTCAGCCAGCAGAGCGCCGCCGCGCGCCACCGCGCCCCAGGGTGCGGCAGGACCTGTCTGGGGGCCGAACTGGGCAATGCGAATTTCTTTGTCATCAAAACCGGGATTGGCTGCAGCACCAGCCGGGATTGCCACTACAAAGGCTGAGAACACGATCATTATGATAAGCAAGAGCTTCTTCATAGATTTCTCCTTTTCTCCGATAGGCTGATTTGTGGATCAAGTTTTCTGAAAACTCATTTTTTGACAAGTTCGTAAAAAGTCATTTTCGCACCCTTTTCGTCATACCGACGAAGGCCGGTATCCAGTAATTACAATAAGTTCTGGACTCCGACTTTCGCCGGAGTGACGGTTTGAATTCCTTTTTACGGGTTCATCATTTTTCACAACATCTCCTTCAGAACCTCTGCAAGACACCTCCTTCCTTGAGTGACATAAAAAGTTTTGATGGATGCAACGCATTTTGAATTTCCGGTCTTGTCTTTCCAATGCCGTTGCATTCGCAACTTTAGAAAATCTGTGGCGGAAGTATACCCCATGTCCGTTCTGAACGCAGTCATTATTTGCTTCCGGATGCGGATTTTTATTTGGACATGGAAGGTTGATATAACCCCTCTAAGAACAAGGGGTTGCAACCCCTTGTTTTAAGAAACGATAATAAATGTAGTATGGGGAAAACCCCGCTAAACCAGCACGGCCAAAGTAGGGAACGGTTTGAAACCCTTCCCTACAAAACCGGCGCAGCTAAAGCTACGCACTTCATCAGGGGAAAAAGGGGACGCCGAAGTTTTGTTTTTCGATCCTGCTCTTTTATGTTAGATTACGCCATCAATATTCTTTTACAAAAAGGAAAATGCATGAACTGGATTATCCTGATTTTCGCCGGCATGTTTGAAGTCGCATGGGCCATCGGCCTGAAATACACGGAAGGCTTTACCCGGCTTTGGCCGACGGTTTGGACGGCGGGGGCCATGGTCGTCAGCATGCTGCTGCTGGGAATTGCCATGAAGGGCATTCCGGTGGGAACGGCCTACAGCGTCTGGGTCGGCGTTGGCGCAGCCGGCACGGTCATCCTGGGCATTGTGCTTTTTGGAGAGCCGGCAAATGTCGGGCGACTGGTCAGCGTCGCGCTGATCATCATCGGCATCATCGGTCTGAAAATTTGGACGCCGTCATAGTCGCTGCACAGAGGCCGAAAACCGGTTACACTAAAACGGAACTGTGACGCAATAAGGCGGACAAGTTGCAGATAATGGTTTAAGTTTTATTTCTATAGCTATGATATTACTAGCCATTTTATGGATTCGCATAATGTCGCATTTTGTTATTCCGCGCGGAGGCGGGGAGCCGTTTCCTTTGTTACTGGATACCGGCTTTTGCACGAGGTACGATGAAAAGGGCCTCAATTATTTTTTTAACCCAGATTTTCCATTAGAAAATAATTATGTTCAAGTTTTGCATCATGGCGGACCTGATGCATTGGCCCACAAGCCGCAAAACCAGGCCCGCTTCTTTCTCGGGACAGACAATAGCAAGTGATTTT
>Ga0208459_1001823_pt1 | contig 19261 bp, 12 predicted proteins | sample AD_UKC087_MetaG_FD_184433 | JGI IMG/M metagenome (GOLD analysis project Ga0208459, IMG submission 184433) | Active sludge microbial communities of municipal wastewater-treating anaerobic digesters from USA - AD_UKC087_MetaG (SPAdes) (version 2) | ecosystem: Engineered > Bioreactor > Anaerobic >... | reverse complement strand
ATAGAATTTATGTAGTTCGTTAAAAAATGTTTGGATAGATATTTATATAATAATTTCCAAATAATAATCATGTTAATTCTATCTGAAAATGATCTTAGATCAGTCCTTAATTATAAAAATGTCCTAAAAGCACTAGAATCTGGATTTGTTGCATACAAAAGAAAGGGAAAATTTCCCTTAAGAACAGGAATAGAATCTGAAGAATACAAATCAACTGTACTGTTTATGCCCTCTTCTTTTTCAGATAAGTCAGGAGTAAAAATAGTATCTTTATGTGAGAATAACTTTTCAAAAGGGCTTCCCTACACTAGAGGTGCATATTTGCTGTTATCTCTTGTTGATGGCTCACCTCTATGCATGATGGACGGAAGTTATCTAACATATGTCAGAACTGCAGCTATTTCCCTATTGGCATCTAAGTATTTAGCAAATAAAGATCCAAAAACTCTAGGAATAATTGGCGCCGGTAAAATCGGAATTATGGCTACTGATGCGCACTTATCATATTTTGGTATTGAAAAAATATATGTATTTGATAAATTTGATAATTCTATAAATTCATTTACCAAAAGATTGAACACTAATAGTTCAACTGATATAGTTATATGCAAAGAGGGGAATGAAGCTGTATCAAACTCTGATATTTTAATTACAGCAACAACTTCTTACAAGCCAGTTTTTAATTCACGATTTATCAAAGAAGGAACTCATGTCAATGGTATAGGGTCATATAAAAAATCTATGCAGGAGATACCAGAGGGACTAATTGTAAGAGCAAAGATATTCGTAGATACATTAGAAGGTGCAACTTCTGAACCGGGCGATATTGTAATACCCCTAGAAGAAGGATTGATAATCAAGGATAATATTTGTGAAATATCTGAAGTTATTTTAAAAGGATTTACAAGAAATCAATCAGACATAACTTTTTTTAAATCTGTTGGATTTTCATTAGAAGATATTATTACTGCTGAACTTGCTTATAATGAATCAAAAAAGAGAGGGATTGGATTAGAAGTAGATTTCTAGTAATAAAGACGCCCTCGCCGGGATTCGAACCCAGGGCTTCGGCTCCGCAGGCCAATATTTTATCCAGCTAAACTACGAGGGCAGCACAAAAGTCAAAATAGAAAGATTAATAAACTTTTTGGTGATAGGTTTCATTGGTGAGCTAATGGAAGATGATGACATTGATAATGTAGTTATTCAGGGAGAGCCATCACCTGAAGAGATCGCAGAGAGTGATAGAGAAGGCATTAGAATTGCTGCAAAAGAAGTTAACTATGATCTTACACCTGCCGAGATAGAAGACATCAGAAAGGCCATGCTAAAATCCTTGGTATTAAAAATAGTTGCAGCCAACTCACTAGTCCCTGAAAATGTCAAAGAAGACGACTTTGAAACTATTCTTGCGCTATACACAAACGTATTATCAAACATGCTCAAAAAATAACATTCTTATTATTTACTTTCTGAAAGCTTTTGTTAACTTTAGTTCAATATCATTTTATATTATTTTAAAACTAAGGAAATCTTAATGATTTTACAAACTCTTCATTGAAATTGTTTTCAGAAGCAAGCTCAATATAATCTATCTTTTTTATTAAAATATTTTCTTCTATCCTTTTTTCATTTGACATAAGAGATATCTTTGCACCTTCACCTGCAGCGTTTCCAACAGGTTTTATCCTTTCTAAAGGAATATTTGGTATAAGCCCAATTCTTATGGCATTTTTAATATCTATATAATTTCCAAATGCCCCAGCAAGATAAAGATTCTCTATTTTATCAGCGCTTATTTTCATTTTTTCAAGTAGAATATTTATCCCAGTCATTATTGCACCTTTGGCCAACTGGATTTCTCTAATGTCTGAAGCGGTAATCACAATATCCGTATCTATATCAGTTTTTTCTTTCCATTCAACTACAAATTCTTTATGATTATTTGTTTTGTTCTTTCTTATCCTATCATTACCGTTTTCGATTATTTTTCCTGAAGAATCAATTATCCCTACCTTTAGCATTTCTGCGACTATGTCAATTATTCCTGATCCACAAAAACCCCGGGGCTTTGACTTATTGATCGTCTTATAGAACGTATCGAAAGAATCTTTATCAATGAAAACTGATTCAATTGCACCAGTAGAAGCTCTCATCCCAAAACCCAGATGGCCCCCTTCAAGTGCAGGGCCTGCGGCACACGAGCAACTGACCATTTTTTCTTTGTTACCTAATACCAGCTCTCCATTAGTCCCTATGTCTATTGCTAAGGAGATCTCATCATTTCTATATAGCCCAGTTGCAAGTAAGACTCCAACTGTATCTGCCCCTACAAAACCCGATATAACTGGAAGGACATGAATATTTCCAGAAGGATTTATTTCTATACCTATGTCTCTAGCCTTAATATCTAAGTTCTTTGAGACAACAGGTGTAAAAGGGGAAACAGAAAGGCTTCTAGGATTTATATTCAAAAATATATGGTGCATCGCAGTATTTCCTACCGCCGTCATTTCATAAATTGAACTACTATTAATACGATTTCTATCACAAAGTTTTTTTATCATTGTATTTATTCCGTCAACTATGGAATTATGAGGAATAGAAACACCTTTGTTTAAAGAATAAGTTATCCTAGAAATTACATCTTCACCATACTTTATCTGCGGATTCAATATTGATTCAATATCAACAAGGGCGCCAGTTTCAATATCAATTAAGTATGTTACAACAGTTGTTGTTCCTATGTCTACAGCTATTCCATAAATCTTTTCTTCATTTTTTTTGAATCCAATAATCTCGTTATTAAAAACTACTAAATTTGCTTCTAAAGTTCCATAGTTTAGTTCATCTGTGATTCTTTTTAAACTGAGATAATCAATATTTATTTCTCGTTTTAGTTCTTTTTTTATATAATCTAAGAAACTTTCATCTCCGCCAAGTTTAGGCTTTGGTAGTTTTATCCTAATACTCTTTATTGCGGGGTCAAAATTAAACTCGGTAGATAGACCTTCGCTGAGAATTCTCTGATCTTTTTGAAGTGATGAATCTGGTATGACTATAGACATCCCATCTTTAGGTTCAATAAGACAGCCTAGTCTCATTCCTATACTTATTTCATCTTGAGAAAGTAACCTTTTTTCTTCGGAAGTTATAAGGCTTGCAGATTCAGGATTTTCTAAAAGGACTTTACACTTTCCGCATTTTCCCTTTCCACCACAAATTGCCTCTATTCTTATTCCTAGATTGTTAAGTATATCTAAGAGGTTACTATTATTTTCTATTAATTGTTCTTTCTCAATCCCATTAACTATAATTTTTATTTTATATACCTCCAGATAACTATGAGGCTTCATTTATAAAAATCATTTCTAGCATTAATCATCGCGATACAATTTTTAGTTGGAGTCATTGGTGCAAGACCACATCCAGGTGCTAGGACATCTGTTCCTTTTTTTAATGCAGTTGTACATTCATCATAGACGTCATTATAAGTTCCATTCAATAGAGTATTTGAAGACGAAATATTTCCTATGATTCTGATTTTATCACCAAGAACTCTTTTTGCTTCTTGTATATCCGTCTTTTCTTCTATACTTAGTCCTAGAAATTCACTTTCTTTGATCGAGGGAAGTATCTTACTGATTTCACCACATATATGCAAAATAGTGTGTCCATTTAGATCTTCAGAAATTTGATGATAAAATGGCATTATCATCTCTTCAAAATCTTTAGGATTTATCAACTCTGGAGAAGCCACTGGATCGAGTACAGCAAAAACATCGGCACCTGCGTCAAAGAGGGCATTCGCATAGGCAATCATCGCATCAGTCCCATATTTCAAATATTCACTTAGGCCCTCTTTTTCCCTTATAAACCACCTCATTAATGTTGTAACTTCTACAAGTCCGCTTGCAATTGTAACTGGCCCTTCTGCACCAGCGATAATTGGGACTTTATCCCCAACAGTCTCTTTGATAATCTTAATAGCTTGAATCATTGTTGGTATTCTACCTTTAGAAAGAGTATCTTTTGAAAATTTATTTATTGGTAAAGGTTTTCTTGAATTGTAGGGGTGTCCACTTACAGACGTTTGACGGTTTGCATCTCCTTTTTCAATTTCACATCCCATCGCCTCCAATAAAACAGTTAGGCAATAGGGTATTCTCACTGCCTCAAATCCAATTTCTTTGTGAGCACTTATAGCAAGTTCGGCCAATGCGTTTGCGTTCCAATGGGCTTCTGGCCAGAAATAATGGGTTAGATCCATAAGATCTTTAGTGCCTGTCTGTGTAACGGCTAAAACTGGAACTTTGTCCACCTCTTCTCCTTCTAAAGTTTTTAGTAATCTCTCTTTCAGTGTAAAGCTTGTCATATAATCCCTCAATTAAATAAATTAAAAATAAAATAGAAATATTATTTATAAACTCCAAACTGTCTAGCTGCATCTAAAAATGCCATAGGTTTAATTGGTTCGGCAAGTGGTGGGAACTCACAACCTGGGCATAGTATAAATCCCCTTGGATTGTTCATTCCTTGCTCAATATTTTCTTTACACAGCTGAACTACTTCCTCATAAGATTTTGTCTGTATTGATGGTGGGTCTACATTTCCTCCAATTATATCATGATTACCAAACTTTTCAATTTGAGTTTTTAGAGGAGTTTCAGGACCAAATATCCAGGCATAAATCCCCTTCCAGTTAAAAGATTCTCTCAATTTTATGTAATATGGTATGTTCAAATTCTGATCTGCGCAAGGGTGCATTAAGGTAACGGGTATGTCAAATTCCCTTATCTTTTTATGAACCTTCATCATATAGGGGAATGCAAATTCTTCAAACTTTTGTGGAGAAATAACAGTATTAGCTTCTACGGGACCCCCATCAAAGACAACACATTTTTCTGGTCCATACCTGTTAACAAAATACTCTATTTGATTAATATACATTTGGCTGACTTTATCAAGTAAAGCATGCGCAGACTTAGGTTCAGTTTTTATCCACCTTAAAAACTTTGAAGTATCGGCGACAACTGCCGCAGCAGTGAAAACACTCCCGCCTTGGAATATTGCGGGCATCCCCATCTGAGTGCATCGATCACATACTTTCTGAGCTTCAACATACCCTCCAATTGGTTTGTCTGAGTCAGGAACTTCTAGTTTGTCTATATCGCCTATTTCCATTACAGGGTGCTCTATAACATAAGGTGCACTGTGACCTTCGCCATATGGGAATCCAATTTTCCCACCAAATTCCCAAGGGCCACAAGAAGCATACCCATACATTGGAGTTGATTCATACCCATATAGTCGCATGCACATAAATTGGGCTTCAAAAGATTTATTTCCATCTGCATAGAAATCACCTAAAGGCATACCTACTATTTTAGCAGCAAATCCTAAAATAAAAGGGTTTATCGGTACTCTATCTGGCTTTTCTCCCATTAATACTGCATGAAATCTTTCTGCAGGAGACATTTTATCCATCATATCACGCTCCAATTAAGTTTTTGGCTACCTTAACTGCTTCAACAGCATCTTTTCCATAACCATCAGCGCCTATTTTTTTAGCAAAATCAGGATTTATAGGAGCTCCTCCAACTATTACTTTGGCCTTGTGATTTTTTGCTTTTAGCTGTTTTATAACAGGCTCCATATACATCATACTTGTTGTCATTAAAGCAGAGATTGTAACGAGATCTGCATCTTCTTCTTCAGCTTTCTTCACAAATTTATCAACAGGTACATCCTTACCAACGTCTATTAAAATGAAACCTGCTACTTCAAGCATCATCTTCACGAGATTCTTTCCTATATCGTGTATATCCCCCTGTGCAACACCTATAATAACTTTAGCAGGCTTTTTGGCTGAAGCATCTACCTTTAGATGTGGCTTTAAAATATCTATCGCTGCATACATAGCATCAGCAGATAACAGTATTTCAGGAACAAACATCTCTTTGCATTCGTAAAGTTCACTGACTTTTGCCATACCTTTGTTGCACCCATTCATCAGAGCTTCATAGGGGTCTATTCCAAGCTCGAGAGATTTTTTTGCAAGTTCTTCACTTTTGACTTCATCACCATCTATTACAGCTTTAGCCAAACCTTCTAGAATTTCTTCTTTTGACACCATACAAACACCTAAGATTTTTAGAATATTTATTCGGTTAAATTAGAACTCCCTAAAATATAAACGTTATTAATGGATGGCGACCCCATCCAAGATTATTTGCTTAACATTATAAAGATCATAATTCTAATTGTTTTGATGTCTATTCAAGAGGATATCGAAAATACTTTGGAAGTTATAAATAGATTAAAAGATGAAGAAGGGGTAATCCTAGTTGAAGGACAAAACGATATCGAATCTCTAATAAGTCTTGGAATTAATGCTAGAATTATTGCTGTTTCTCAGTACAATATTTTTGATGTAATTGAAAGTATCTCAGAAAAAGAAGTTATTGTATTAACAGATTTTGATAAAAAAGGAACTCTCCTTTTCAAGAGGTATGTTAAGGAACTTCACTCTTCGGGTAAAAAAGTAATTGTAATTTACTATCGTGAACTAAAAAAATATCTTAAAAAATATATTATAGGAATTGAGCAGATTTATTCATTTCTTGAAAAAAGAGATGTACTTGACGATAATGAAGACTTAATTTGGTAATAAAAAGAAGTGCGGTCGCCGGGCCATTTTTTTTATTACAAATGCCTTTAGATAATGTATAAGTCTTAACATATTTATTCTTAATTCATGGGAATATATAAGGAAAAAAGAATCATTCTCAAAGAAGAAGAGCGCTTATTAAAATCTTCTATATCTGACATTAATATTAATTACATTAAGGAATTTAAAAGTTTTCTCATAGCAAGCCGAATCGGAATACTAAGGACACTTCGTTACATGGTCGACCTTAGAATGATTTGTACTAGATATAAGGACAAGAATTTCGCTGAATGGAGCTCAAAAGACATTATTGAAGTCCTTGAAAAGGTAGAAATAGAAGACATATCTGAATCATCTAAAAATGAATACAGAAGAACATTAAGAAAATTTTTCAAATGGCTAAAGGGTGACGATTGGGAAGGCCTTCAGTCTCTGAAAGGTGAAAGAAAGCATCCAAAAAAGCCTGATGTACTAACAAAAGATGAAGTTCTTTTGCTCATTGAATCTGCAATTCATCCCAGAGATAAAGCTGCTATTGCTCTTCTTTATGATGGCGGCCTTAGAGTTGGAGAGCTTGCCTCAATTACTTTCAAAGACTTGACTTTTAATAACTATGGAGGCAAAGCAAAGGTAAGGGGTAAAACAGGAGAGAGACTCATACCATTCGTAATGGCTGAACCTTACATAAAAAACTGGATTGAGTTCCATCCAAATCCCCATCCAAACGAATCATTATTTGTAGGAACAGGGAACAAAAACTTTGGCAAACCCCTATTTTACGAATCATATCAAAATCTTATCAAGAGGGCTGTTAAAAAATCTGGCATCGGTAAGAAAGTTACCCCACATATATTAAGGCATACAAGGGCGACACATTTGGCATCAAAACTGACAGAATCTGAAATGTGCCACTATCTTGGCTGGCAGCTTGGCTCTGGAATGCCAAAAGTTTACGTCCATCTATCTGGGAGGGATATAGATAAGGCCATCTATAATAAAGTATATGGCCTTAAAACTGAGGACTCACAGGAAGAAGAGAAAATTAAACCAGTTCAATGTCCAAGGTGCAAAGAAAACTGCGGGCCGTCCTCTGAGTACTGTTACAGATGTGGCATGCCTCTAAAAGAAGAAAAAATCTTTGAGTTGGAAAAAAATAGCAAGGAATTGAGAAAAGAATTTTTTGAACTAGCAGCGGAAAACCCTGATATGCTGAAGGGAGTAAACTTGTTTATGGAAATGATGGAAATTATAAACTCAAATCCTGACATGAAAAATAAAATATGGGAATCTATCCAAAAAGATAATAACCCTAAAAAATAATCATAGGAGCATATTCTATAAATTGACCTAATTACTTAGAATCAAACAACGCTCTAAAATAGAGTATTATTTTTTGGCCCAGTATTTCTGAACTTTTTTGGATTATGAAATCTCCATTTTTTATAATATCTTTGTAATCAACAGTTAAAAAAGTAGGGTTAGATGGCTTATCATTATATGACCACAAAATAGAATTAGTTATAATCTTTGTATCTTTTTCTAAAAAATTGGGCGACCTACCTGTTTTTGTTACTAGTTCATCAGATATGGCATCTTCTAAACTTTTAAAATTCTTATCAAAATGAAAATTCTTTTCAGAGGCAATTTCAAAGAAATATTCTGCAGTTTTTTGAATAGATCTATATAATCTAGCATCCTTACTTGCCATCTTATATCTTTCTAATCTTTTTTTATCAAATTCAATTTTTACTTCTTTACAATAAAAATATTTGTAACTTGAAAAAGGAAATTTCTGAAAATGTTTTTGAGCATTAAAATGAAATTTATCTTGAGGATACGCATAGGCTATAGGAACTCCAGAATCACAAAAGAAATTCATAGCACACCTAAGACAATAGTATTTTTTCGATTTTTTTCATTTCTTCGGGTTTAAGATTTTTTGATAATTCTTCAGTGTAAGAAAGCATTTCTTCATGAGAGGGCCAAAGAGAATCTTTTTTCAAATCAGATTGAATCTCCTTCAATTGTTTTCTTATCTCTGCCACTTCTGTTTTTGACCTCTCTATAAAACGTTTTATTTCTTCATCTTTTCTAGGGCCCGTAATGGTATTGGGATATGGAGTTAAGTAAGTGTACAATCGATTCTGGATTATCTTTAGTTTTTCTAGATATATTAAGGCTTTCAAGCCATTCTTACTATTCCTGATACTAAGCATTAAACTTTCAAAAATGTCTGTAAAATCACAAAAAGTCTGAAGTGTTTCCTCATCAGTTATATGATTGAGTGAATTGTAGTAGTGAGTTATAGTATCTTCGACCAAATTATTTAATGATGGATCAAAATTATCTTTCTTGATAGAATCTATTATTTTAGCTAGATAATCCACAGTTTGTATGTTGTTTTTGTAGAGCGGCTTATACTCTTTTGGGCATTTATTAATATATACCCAGTCGTAGAATTCTTCCCTAGATTTCATGAATATGTTTTTGTAATCATTAATGACTTTATCAATAACTGTACGCTGTTCTTTTTTAGATCTTATGTCTGAACTGACATAATCAGATAACGAATTTACTTTTTTATTATCCAAAATGTCTGCTGCCATAGGAGAATAGAAACCGTGCCTATACCAACCATAAGTCAATTTTGTGTAATTCAATTTTTCTGCAATAAATACGATGAATTTTACTAGTCTAGTTTTAGTTAGATACTTTCTTTCATTTTCATTGATAATATTGGCCTTAAGAGAATCCAGAGCATATTTTATGAAATCCTCTTCTGAGAATGAATTAAAATCTATAGGGCTTACCGTCTTCATTTTTGCCTCCAAGAATTATTAATTTTCTACACATTTATAAAGTTATAAGAGGTAACTTACTATATATCTGTTCCTAGAATACTTTATAAATTATATACCTAGTTAGATTTTAGTTATTAAATATTCCATTAATTTAGTAATGATAAAATATTTCTTTTTTCTATTCAAAGTATTATAGTGCTGGCCTTCAAGTTAGGGCCAAAATCTACCTATGCGTATATTTGCTATTATGCGAATATAATATACATTTGTGTTTTATTTTAAACAATTATGTTGGCCTTAATTCTAATGCCAAAGAAACTTATATAAGTGAAATAAGATAAAAATCATTTTGATATTAACTTATTAACATCATTTTATTTTCACGAAGTGATTAATTGGCCTTAGATATAAAGACACTCGAAAACTGGCTTTGGGAAGCTGCATGTAAGATCAGGGGAGAAATAGACGCCCCGAAATTCAAAGATTTTATTCTACCTATATTTTTCTAAAGAGATTATCTGATGTCTTTGACGATGAGGTCAATAAGCTTGTTGAAAGCTATGGCAATAAAGAACTTTCTCTAAAATTAATTGAAGAAGATCCTGGGCTTGTTAGATTTTATCTTCCAAAGGAAGCTAGATGGGATAATATTTCTAAGCTAACAACAGACGTCGGTGAAAATCTTACAACTGCAGTAAAGGCAATTGCAAGGGAGAATCCGAAACTTCAAGGTGTTATCGACTCAAAGGATTATAATGAAACTGCTGCAGGGCAGCGTGTCATAAGTGAGGACAAGCTTAAGTCGCTGATAGACATACTTGGAAGGCACAGGCTTGGCCTAAAAGATGTTGAGCCGGATATCCTTGGAAGGGCGTATGAATATCTCTTGAGGAAATTTGCAGAGGGTAGTGGCCAGAGTGCAGGAGAGTTCTATACTCCAAGAGAAGTTGGGATACGTATGGCCAATATATTAGATCCCGAGCCAGACGTAAGAGTATATGACCCATGCTGCGGATCAAGCGGCCTTCTAATCAAATGCTATCTTAAATTTAAGGCCAAATACCACTACCATACTCCGTGTCAAACGTGACAATATCTGCCTAAAAAATAGAAAAGCCTCTATAATAGACGCATTAAAAAATAGTTTCTGAATATAGCGTCACTTTCGTCACGATTGTCACACGCCCCAGTTAATGGTAGTTTGGCTTGAAGCTCTCCCTCATCCTTTCAAGCTTATCGCTGTCAATCTCAATCCCATCATAGTACCTGCCGTTATGGTCCCTAGATCTTTTAATTCCAATCTGGGTTAGCCTTCTGCCAAAAGTCCTGTTTGGTATTGGATTTGTCTTTGCAAAACTGCAGTACTCTTCATAGATCTGGTAAAGCTCTCCGATCTTTGTTTTTCCTAGGGTATCTGTTATGCAAATATCTTCTAGGAACTCCTTGATTGGATCCATCTCCTCCTCGTATTCCTTAGTTGCAAGCTCAACCGATTTTGGTGTCTTCAGACCTTCTGTCTGCCATCTCCTGCATCCTTCAAGTGCCCAGTTCAAAATTCCAGGGAGCTCCTCCTTTAGTTTTTTACCAAGCTCCTTGTCCTTCTTTTCTTCGGGTATTCTCACATTAAACGGTATTAGTCTTATCCTCCTCCAGATGGCAAAGTCGCCTCCCCTGATTATGGGCTTGTTGTTGGCAACTATCCATACCTTGAAGTTTGGAAGGAATTCAAAGTCTTCAGCATAGAGAAATCTCGCCTTTATTGCGTCCTCTCCTGTGACCTGCTTTACTAAGCTCTCTGCAAGCTGTTTGCCCTCCTCAATTTCTATAGTGCTTACAAGCCTTGCACCTTTCAATCTTGCAATGTCATTTCTAGGGCCAGAATCGTTCTTTCTCACAGTAAAGGTGGAAAAGTCAGTCTGCTTGGCATAGTCGCCCAATAGCCCTTTTAGAACGTTCATGAAAGTGGATTTTCCATTCTGCCCTCCGCCATACAGAAATATTAGTATCTGCTCGCTAGTGTCACCTGTAAGGCTGTACCCTACTAGCTCTTGAAGATATGAAATCAGCTCTGAATCCCTCTCAAATATTTCGGATAAAAAGTTCTCCCACAATGGACATTTTGCTTCGGAATCATAAAATACATCGACGATCTTTGTGATGTAGCTGTCCTTTGAATGATTCTTGTCAAACTCCATCGTCTTTAGATTGATTGTTCCGTTTCGGACATTGAATAGGAACAGATCTTTATCCAGGTCATCCGGGATAATCGGCACCATAGCCATAGCAGCGTTTACCATTGCATTTAATCTAGGCTCCATCTGAGAAGTTAATGCCCAGCTTGATAATTTTCTCTGTTTTTCTAAATATGGCTCCATTGTGGCTTCTGAAAAAATAAATCTCGCAACTTCCATTGATATGAGCTTAATCTTTTTTATAGAATCTTCCTCCCATCTCTCTCCGTTCCAGATAAACCATCTGCCTAGAGAGGCACAATACCTAATTATCTCACCGTAGTACTTCACCATTCTCTCGGCATTACCCATGTCGCTCAAAGCAAAAAAGCCCCTTTGAAAATCTGTAGTTATTTTGGATACTTCGCCCTCTGGCAAGGGCTCTTGCATCCTGACCTGATTTATTGCAAGAAGAGTTGCCCTGACATGCTCCGGGTCAAGGCCGATATTCCTGAGATTCCCCGACATCGAGGTTAGGGCCTTATTCCTCTCCCCTTCTCGTATCTTGCCTTCGAATAGGTCTGGTTTCATCCTTACCTTTTCAAGGAAGGCTTCAACAAGCTCGCTGGGCATCTCGGCCAATTCAGTTTCAAGTATGGGATTAATCCACTTATACTCTTTTCCGCTAGGGTGTATGCTCGGCGGAGCAACGATAAGCCCTCCTTCTCCTCTGATGTCAATATCGGGGTAGATCCCAATATGGCTCCCCCAATGATGGGTATTCTTAAAATAGTAATGTTTTCCTCTTATTGACTTTGTTACAGCCGTTAATGGCATCTCCTTATTGTAAAGTATTTCTAAAGATTTTTTACCCTGTTCTTTATCCACATCAACTACTACTAGATTATTTATTTCTCCTGTTATAATCCCAATATTTGCTTCAGGCTGTTTTGTCCACCAAGAAATGACATCCTCTCTTCTTGCCCGCTCTTTCTCATACCTCTCCCATTTGATAATGGGGAATTTATTACGGGGCACTAGGGGCAAAATGTTTAATCCTGCGTCATAATAGGTCAAAGCCCAATCCATCAGTGTCCTTGGGCCATCTCTTGCATCTTTCACAATTGCATTTTCGATAAGAATCTCATAGTTTCTTTTTGGTATCTTTCCAATATCTCCTTGTCTATACGGTCCATAAACCTTTAGATCTTCTCCGTAAAAGTCTGGCGCGTCCTTAAGGAACACAACTTCCTTGAGATATATTTTCTGGGCCAGTTCATCAATTAGGGGATAGTTAAGTCTAAGCGAAAGTGTCAATATAGCATCCGGGAGCTTCTGATCTCTATAATCCATGGGTGAATGTCTACATAAGAACTCGATAGCTTTCTCCTTCAAGATTGTTCTGTGGATATGATGCCAGATATCCCCTTCTTTGTGCACGATCTTCAGTACTGGCATGAATAGATTGCTGTAGATTAGCTCAAAGAGAATGATCTCAAGCCTTGCACACACATTTACTCCTTGGCCTAGCGTAATTAGATCAATAGAAGTTGGCTGCTGCCAGTTTGAAGCTATATCAAAGTTTTCTAGCATGGCTAAGTGAAATCCCTTCAGGAAGAACAATCTTTCAATCGGTGTTTTTGGCCCTAGATTTAAGGCATCTAGATTCTCATAAACTAATATAGCATTATCTAGATCAAGATACTGGAAACGTTTATCGTTTGCGCATGCCCTAAGATCATCAAGAAACTTTTTCTCCTTGTCCCCATCAGTTATTATTGGAAGGTCTAAACAAGTATGTGATACTGGGTAATTACTGGTATACTCTAGATAGCCTTTGATTACATCGTCGTCATAATAGATGTTGTGAATTATGCCCTCATACTTAATGATCCCGCTCTTCTCCCAGAAAGAAAACAGCAAGAAATCAGGCCCCCTTATCGAAGGCCATAATACTAATTAGATAATTTTCCGTATAATAGAAATATATTGTAAACATGGAAAAAATATTATTGAGCTTTTGATTACGCTTATCTCAGCGTAATTGTAGTTTTAATATAATTATTCTTAAAAATAATACATTCTTAGCATAAGATTCTAATTTGAGGCCAAATAGAGTATATTTAGACGTTATTTTTGATTATTAATTCAATAAATTAACATTTGGTAAAAATAGCCTAGAAACAATACGCATTGGTAATAAAAAGAAGTGTGATCTTATCTCAGAGTATTCCACAGTTATTTTATCTCCTTAGAAAAAAAGTATTAGAATGTTTTATTTATTACAAGAATATGAATTACTTTATTTCTGAATTTATTTTACTGCCTTTGTTACTCATTGTTTTAGATTTCGTGATTATTTTAAGCCCTCTTTTATTTTAAAATTAATATCCATACCCTCTCATTAACATATTATACTCTAGGCAAAACATCAAGAGTATGGATACAATCACCATACCGATCAAACTTGAAAGCGCAAAAATAATAGATCAATTAGCTAAGAATGGCATTTCATGTATTTGCCCTGTTTTTAATCTCCATAAAAACCTTGGAGATAATTTGCCAGCCGTTATCAACAAAGCTGTATCCACAGTTAGTGAAACAACGATTGTAATCACTAGAAAGTTTAGATTATTTTAAAAAAAGGAGATGAGAAAAAATGAAGAAAGCGTCTATAGTAGTTTTGATGATTTTGTTTTCAATTCTAGCGCCATTTGATTTTTCTGGCCTTAATTTTAGTTTTGCATTTGCAGAAGAGACTAATGCAACAGTTGGAGATAACAGTATGCCAATAGCTGTTGACGATTATTACCAAACGCAGATGAACACCGAGCTAACAATTCCTGCGCCAGGTGTCCTTGTAAACGATTCTGATCCGGATGGCAATATGCTTCTTTCGGCAAAGCTCTCAGACCCCATAAATGGAATTGTATCTATGGGGACAGATGGAGGATTTACCTACGCCCCTAAAACAGATTTTATCGGAACAGACAGCTTCACGTACTCTGTGTACGATGAAAATAATGGCACTGCCACGGCAACTGTATATATCTCCTTTATATCAGTCACCGGGGATAAAAATACAATAGAAACAACCTCTTCAGAAAATGAATCCAAGCAAAATTCATCAGATAAGAAAGATGAAAACATAACAACTATAGATAATACTTCAAATGAAGATACGGAAAAGAAGGACGCCAATCTTTCAGATGAAGACATGCCAAAGTTTGTTGGAGAGTACGGGACAGAAGGCCAACAAGCAATGTCTATAATGACAACAGGTGGCTACACATATAATCCATGGGAGCAGGTCGGGATAAAACCTTACGACCAGTACTTCAAGAACAATTCTGAATACGTGAATCCAAAAACAGGTCAGCTCATATTGTCCTCAACAGATTTCGCACTGCCTGCAAGGGGTCTTGACCTTGTCATCACGAGAATTTACCAGACTCCTCTCGCATTGTCAAACGGCAAGGTGCTTGACGACCCTTATATAGCAACAAACTTTGGAAACTCGACTAGGCTTGACTATCCTTGGATTGGTGAGAGGTATCTATACCTTGAAGGAGGGCAACAATACTTAATCGAGTGGAGCGGGACAACATTTGAGTACCACAAGAGCGGCATTCATTTTATCCTTAAGAAGAATGTTGATAATACCTATACTCTGACAAGACCCAGCGGGCTAAAGTACCAGTTCGACACTTCTAAAAAACTCACAAGAATTGAGGACACAAACGGCAACTATCTGATCTTCACCTACAACGGAAGCAACATGATCGAGAAGATTACGGACACACTCGGAAGGGAGGCAGTATTCACCTATACAAACGGCAAGGTTTCTTCCATAGAGCTATCCGATAGGACTGTAAGCTATACCTATGACGGCGGAAAACTCACAAAGGCAACAGACCCTCTCGGAAGGGAAACAAGGTATGAGTACAATTCATCTTATTCAAATTCGGCATGGCTCATAACAAAGATAATATACCCAACTGGCGGGTACACCGAATATACGTATGGCGAGACCTCTGAAGGTGCAAGGGAAATAATCCAGTCAGGCACCACAAACGGGGCCTATCCCTCGATGGATCTCGATTCAAACAACAATCCGCACATAGCATATTATGATTCTACAAATCAAGATCTGATATACGCAAAATGGGCAGGTACAAAATGGGAGAAAACAACTGTTGACTCAACAGGAGATGTTGGGTACTTCTGCTCGATTGACGTTGACTCAAACAACAATCCGCACATAGCCTATTATGATGCAACAAATAGAAGAATAAAGTATGCTTATTTTAACGGTACCTCTTGGGCAGTTGAAACTGTTCCTGCACAGAGCAGTTACGATGGCTACTTTGGACTATCCCTAAAGCTTGACACAAACAACAACCCGCACATAGGATTTTCAACATCCACGATATCTTCTTACCCGATGTACGTCTATAAAACAACTAAAAGTGGCGGCTACTGGAGCACAACATCCTATGACAATCAGTGGAACTGGCATCCCGGTTACTACCCTTCGATAGACCTTGACTCAAGTAACAACGGCAGGATATCATACTACAAGGCGAGCTACAACAGGATTACCTATGTGGCAACATCGTATGCCGGCTCCGTTTACTATGTACACAACGATGCCGACTACTGTGGGTGGACGTCCCTTGACATAGACTCGAACGGCTACAATCACGTTGCCTACTCTGACATGGGCTCATACGGCCAGTACACGCTAGGATATGTTAAATCAAGCTACAGCACAAAGTATGAGGAAACAGTCGTTGACAGCACATCAAGCTATGTAGGATCATACCCCGACATAGTTGCCGATTCATCAGGCTACCCACACATAGCCTATAATGACTCAGGCAATAATCTGATCAAATATGCAAAGAAATCAGGGAGCAGTTGGGTGGTAAAGACAATCGATTCAAGATCCGCTGCTGGAACTTCAATAGCACTTGACTCGGAGGGAAAGCCGCACATTGCATACTTTGGGCCATACTTTACCCACTACTACGAGGGAAAGGTTTACAGGGTTTCGTCCCAGAAGATCTACGAATCCACGGGTAATTTATCGGCAGAGAATGCGTTTTCTTACACAGTTTCAAATGACAGGGTGACCCAGGAAGTAACAACAACAAAGGACGGCAGCAGCACCACAAAGAGCACAACAACGCTTGTCTTTGCAGACGATGGAACAACTACCTCAAAGACAGTCAAGGATGCAAGCGCTGTCCAGCTCTACAAGGAGGCATATACATACAACACAAACAAGGAAGTTACCCAGGAGAGCATATACAGAGGAAACACAGCAACTGTCACCTTTACAAGAAAGTACAACTACGATAACTGGGGCAACATGGTCTACTTTGAGGACCCGTACCAGAACAAGACCTACACTTCCTATGTCAACTCAAACTACGAGAACAGCTTCAGAAACTTTTCCGGCTCAACAGTCACAGGTTTTTCTAACAGTTTCTACACGGAAAATTCAGTAGTTTCTGACGACATCCATACTCTCATCTGCGGGCTTGCGTTTGACAACACCGGGACAAAGATAGAGCGCTACTATAAGTACGACTCCAAAGGCAATCCGCTCCAGTCAAAGAGCAAGCACAATACCGGCTGGATTTACGTGACAAACACGTTTGACAACTGGGGCAACATTGAATCGAGCACAGACCCATTGAGCAAGACGACTTACTTTGAGTATGACTCGGACTTCAATCATGCCTACCTCACAAGGACATATATGACTGTTGGGGCAGACACAATACAGTCCACATTCGACTACAACGCCTCTACAGGTGAAATAGTAAGCCAGACTGACGGTGAAAACTACACAACTTACTACAGCTACGATATCCTTGGAAGGATAACTGAAGTAGAGTATCCCGGCTCAAACACAAAGAGCGCGGCCTATGACGATGTCAACAACATGGTGACTATCTACGACGAGAACAACAACTACGTGAAGCGCTACTATGACGGGCTTGGAAGGGAGAAGAGAATTGAAACATATGAAAGCGGCTCCATCTACCAGACCTCATACACCTACTACAATTACCTCGGAAGCGTGAAGCAGACAACAGATCCTCTTGGAAGAAACACCTACTACACATATGATGCACTTGGCAGGGTGACTCAGGTCCAGTATCCAGACGGAAACGATTCGGCGAGAGTCTATAACGACATAGCAAACACAATCGAAGTTGAAAACGAGAACGGATTCAAGAAGAAGTACTACTACGACAACATTGGAAGGCTTACAAGGGTTGATGAATCACCAGATGGTGTAAGCACATACTACACCACATACCAGTACGACGGCCTCTCAAACCTCAAGAGGAAGGATAACTACAATGGCTACTATGAAACATACACATACGACGACCTTGGAAGGCTCACGACCACTACCTTCAAGGATGGCAATGCCGCATCGATAGCCTATAACGATGCAGGCTACGTAACTTCCACAACGGACAGGAAAGGAACTACAATTAGCTTCGCATACGATGACCTAGGAAGGCTAGTAACAAAGACATATCCGGATTCAAGCACCACAGGCTACGCTTATGACAAGAGATCTCTCCTAACATCCGCTGAGGGGGGAGATGTCGAGCTGACATATGTCTACGACTCAAGGGGAAGGCTCACGTCTGAAGGCTGGGACATAAACGGTTCAACTTACAGCACATCTTATGCCTACGATCCTACGTCAAACATCACATCGATTACCTATCCCTCAACAAACAGCTACAGCTACACATATGACGACGTGAACAGGATAACAGCACTCACAGGCTATGCAGGCTTTGACTACAATCTAAACAGCAGGATAACTTCAATATCATACCAGAATGGCGTCACAACATCATACAGCTACGACACAAGGAACAGGCCCACAAACATAACTATGGGAAGCCTTTTGGCACTCAATTACGACTACGATCCCGCGGGAAACGTCCTAAGCCTGAACAACCTTGACTTCACCTACGACCGCATGAACAGACTCAAAACTGCCGTGTCAGTCTTTGACATCGACTACACCTACGACAGCATGGGCAACAGGACGCAAGAGGTAGAGGGCGCAGTCACGACAAACTACACCTACAGCAACATGATGAGGCTGCTCTCAAAGACAGAAGGCGGGGCATCCACTTCATTTGACTACGACAGGAACGGGAATCTCACTTCAAAGTCCGAGGGCAATAGCTCTTACACCTATGTCTGGGACTATGACAACAGGCTAAAGGAAGTGAGGCAGAACGGAAACTTGCTATTCAGCTACACCTACGACCCCAACGGAAGAAGGGTAAGGTCTTTTAACAGCGGCACAGGCGTCACAACGACATACATCTACGCCGGCATAAACGTGATCTATGAAGTGACTTCAACAGAGTCAATAGACTATCTCTACGCAAACGGCATGCGGATCGCCAAAAAGACCGGCGCAACAGTCAAGTATTTCCACTCCGACCACCTTGGCTCCACAAGGCTTGTCACTGACTCATCAGGCCAGCCGACTTTCGAGAGCGACTACAAGCCGTTCGGGGAGGATGCAAACGCAACAGGCACAGAGAAGTACGCCTTCACAGGCCAGT
>Ga0208459_1001797_pt1 | contig 19465 bp, 15 predicted proteins | sample AD_UKC087_MetaG_FD_184433 | JGI IMG/M metagenome (GOLD analysis project Ga0208459, IMG submission 184433) | Active sludge microbial communities of municipal wastewater-treating anaerobic digesters from USA - AD_UKC087_MetaG (SPAdes) (version 2) | ecosystem: Engineered > Bioreactor > Anaerobic >... | reverse complement strand
GCTTTACGTATTCAGTAGTCATCGCATTCTCCAATACTGCTTTCCGTATTCCACGGAAAGAAATTTCAGTGTTTTTTCACGTATCGACGGAAACCCCGGAAACCTTAACCAATAACAAAACCATTCAACTCGACCAGGCAAAACACAAAAACCCACGGAAAGCGATTTTTTACCTTTCCGTGGCTTACGGTAAACCTACGGAAACTCACGGAAACAACTTTTCTACAGCTTCGAGTGTATTCCGGAAGTGTATCTTTAACCAGGCACCGGTTTTAAACAAAACCGGTGCTGGAAAGGGTTCTCTCAACTTACCGATAAGAACTATTCTGTAAACCTGTTAAATAAAAAATTGTCTGGAAGCAAATTTTTCACTTTCTGCCAGAGAAAGGGCACCGAAATACATCAAAATAACCAGCCATCTAAAAATCGATTTTAGACCCCCTGCGGTGCCCTGTACGGAATCGAAATGTTCACTTATGACAAATCCCCCATTGGAGGCAAAAGATTCTTATTTGCTAGTATTTGCGTATTTTTGCGAACTATGACTTTTTTGGGGTCAACTGAAACTGTGAAATTCCTGTATTAGTCTGCATTTAGATTTGTTTTTCCAATAGCTGTGTTTTTCCTGGGGTCCCTTGGTCGGTCACCATTGATTTTGTTGTTTTGTCAAAAAGCCTTTCCGTATAACCAGGAAACCATCACTAAATCTGGGTTTTCTTTCCGTTGTTTAAATTTTTCCAAAAAAACAAACAAACAGACCAGGCTCACTAAAGTTTATAAAATTGCAAAGTTTCCTTGTTTGTATGTTTTTTAATACTTTTAATACTTTTAATACTTTTAGGCGCCCTGTAACGATGATTAAATCAGAGTCTAGCTGGTCGAAATATGACTTTTTTGGGGTCAACTATGACTTTTTTGGGGTCAACTATGACTTTTTTGGGGTCAACTATGACTTTTTTGGGGTCAAACTATGACTTTTTTGGGGTCAACTATGACTATGAAAAAACATGTCATTTTGTATGCCTGTTGCAAAAACGAGTCATAGATTGTAGGATTGATTTATCCAGAAGAAGGGTTTGAAAAATGGAACATAAACTGGTTAGAAAGTCTAATTTTTTGATCGAAGCGTCATATAAACTGTCTTTAATGGAACAGCGTATTGTGATGATCCTGGCTTCCATGATCAAACCTAATGATGATGAGTTTAAGAAATACCCCTTGAACATCAAAGAGTTTGCCACTCTTTTGGAGCTGAAACATAAAGACGAATATTCTCAAGTGCAGCTTGTTACTAAAAAGCTTTTAACCAGAGCTTTTACAATAAGAATGTCAGATGCTACTCTTCAGATAGGCTGGCTTTCGTCAGCAAAATATCTCGATGGGCAGGGAATTGTTGAGCTGTGCTTTGATCCTCAACTGAAACCCTATTTGTTGCAGTTGAAAGATAGATTTACCAGCTACCGGCTTAAAAATGTAATCCAACTGAAAAGTTCTTTCTCAATAAGAATCTACGAGCTTTTAAAGCAATATGAAAAAATTGGCGAACGTATTTTCTTTGTTGATAATCTTCGAGATCAATTAGGCCTGGAAGAACATCAGTATAAGTTATATGGCGATTTTAAAAGAAAAGTTTTACTTGTGGCACAAGCTGAATTAGCTGAAAAAACCGATCTTTCCTTTGAATTTGAAGAAATCAAAATGGCCAGGAGAGTCGGGAAAATACGTTTTATTATCACTTCACAGGTGCCGCTGAAGGCACTCGAAGAAATTGATCTCAGTGACATGAGTAATATTGTCATTGACCCGCAGCTGTTTCAGCTTTTTGAATTGTTGCCGCAGCAGTTTCAAAGCAAGCAAAGCATCCGGAAAACCGTTGAAAAAGCTTACAAACAGCATGGCTTTGATTATGTAATGCGCAACATCATTTATAGTAACGACAGATCCAATGCTTTGAAACCTGGCTCGGGTGGCGACAAAGGCGGCAACTATCGCGCCTATCTTGGAAAAGCACTGAATGATGATTACGGCCTGGCTTACATGGAAGATCAACAGGTCAAGCAGGAAGCCGAACAGCTAAAACAGAAAACTTTTGCGGAAGCTGAAAAGCAGAAACAGCGCGAAAAGAACCAGATCGACCAGGAACGCGAAAGCCGCGACAAAGCCCGCGTATTCATCGCTTCCTATGCCCCGGAAACCTTGGAAACCTATGTCGAAGAAGCAAGAAAGCGCCTCTCTCCTGATTCTCTGGCCCGCTATCACCGGAAAGATGTAATCGGCCTCTTCGAATTCAAACGCCGCCTGGAAGATGTCGTAATGGAACATACCGGCCTCCGCAAACCACAACCGGAAGCCGCGTCTGAATCTTTAGAAACCACACCAGCAGGCCAGGAAATGGAAGCCGCTGCCGAATAGAACGGCAGCCAGGCTCCCGATCCGCACACGACCCACGTCCTGCTGACCTGGCCGATCCGCTCTGGCCAGGTCTCGGAAAGCCCTTCGGGCTTCCGCAGGCCCGCCTGCTCAGGCCCGTGCCCCGAGGGTATGCGTGCAATGCCCGGCCCGCCTGCGCCATGTTTCTACCTCTGTCATTTATTGTCATCGGCAGACTTTTTACTGTCCGCTTTGCTGCCAGTTGCTCCGGCTGTCCGGACATTGGGGTCGTGTGCCGCCTGGTTCATCGCGACCTCTCACCTCGATCTGGGAGCAAAGCAAGCAGGCCGAACCCGGAGCTGCCTGCTGGAAGAAAAAGACAAAAGAAAAATTTATGCTCTGAAAGCTGTGCCGATTTTGCGACAAACATATGCCAATTTCTTGGCATACTAAATTTTTATTCTGCGCTTTTAGCGGGATCGTGATTCGGCATAACTTTTGCTTGTCGCCAATCAAGATATTTTGTTGAGGATTAAACTTACATGAAGAAAATTTTAGCAGTTGTTGTATTTGCGTTATGTGTATCTGCGGTTTTTGCTTCAGACCATGAAGGGCAAAATTGGGAATATCCAAAGGGTAACGAATTAATTTGCCATATAGATTACTTTTTTGTTGAAAAGGGAACTTTAAAAACAATAGAGGGTCGAAAAACTATAAAAAGACTCATTGCTCTTCCACAATTCGGTTTAGATCCAGTTGTTGCATTTAAAGTGGCCGTAACGGTTTATAAAAATGCTCGAGATGAAATTTATTGTGAATGGATGGCTTATAGAAAAAATTTGGAATTTCAGAATAAGATTCTTGAATTCACTCAAAAACCAGCAAAATATATAACTGATTTTTACTCTACTGGCGATGACAAGAAAGATGCGGAACTTTATTATCAAATTGGAGGGTTTATACGCTATCAGGCAGATATGCTATACGGCAATGGCAGCAATGAAGCTCCAATCGGGTTTTGTATTTCAGAAATGGTGGTAAACTGATGAAAAGAATTTTAATGTTGATTGCTTTCTTAACAGGCATCTGTGTGAGCGCTGGTAATTTTAATGTTTATGATTTTTTGAAAACCCATACCGATTTGGATGTTATTGAGTTTTCAAAAAATAATTTTGATTTTTTGCAACAGACTACCAGCGATATTTTAGTGGCAGCAGTGGCTGAAAAACGTTATGAATTAGTTGATTCTCTGGTAAAAAGTGGCTTTGTGGTCGAAGGAAAAGAACCTCAGACACCGCTTTGTTTTGCAGCAGACCTCGGAGATCATAAGATGATCAAGCTTTTACTTTCTCATGGAGCCAACCCAAACCCGGCAAATACGTTAGCACCCGCTATAAGGGTAATCCTTTCGTTAAAAAGCATGTCGCTCACACGCGATAATTATTTTACAGACGCAAAGAAATCGATTGATTTATTGTTGCCAGTAACAGCTTTTACCGAAAACGACTTTGTCACCATGGCATCCTTTGTTGATCAGGAAAAAGATTTGCCCATCAAAAAACAAAAGGCAGACCTCCTGGCTTATATGAGGTCTTTTTATCAAAAATAAGGCACAAAAATAGAGCGACACCCGAGCCTGCGGAAGCCCTTCGGGCTTCCGCAGGCTCGTCTGCTCAGGCCCGTGCCCTAAGAATACGCGTGCAATGCCCGGCCCGCCTGCTGGAAGAAAAAGACAAAAGAAAAAGCGGTTGCGCTGGCCAGATCTCGCCAGGCGAGTTCTTTGCCAGCGCTCTGAGGGCATTCGGATGGCTGGTTGCCTCCGGCCACCGCCCGCAAGCTCCGGCGAAGAGGCTGAAAACCGCGGGGTAACCGCGGCGCAAAAACCGCGCCAGGTGGGCCCCTCCCCGGCCCTCCCACCTGTCACGGTTTTTGCTACCGCCGCTTGCCGGCTAATAGGCCCATTAGGCGGACATTACCCCGCCAGCCTCTTCGCCTCCGGCACTCCCTCGCATCCCGAGCCGTAAACGGTCGGGCGCTCACTCGGCTTCCGCATAACAAAGTTTATGCGGAAACTTGCGGGCTGGTCTGCGCTTATTCGCAGCTCTCTGCCCCAACGATGCCAACTCCGATCAAGGCGGCTCCCGATTCTGAAATTATCCGGCCACCCCTTCCGATCGAGTCCGACACCAGACACCAGCTGTTTTGCTTCCCGCCAGTTTGCGCTAAACAAGCCCGATTGCCCACCATTTGAGGCAATTACTCCCTCGGAAGGCACACGCCCCGCGTCCTGTCGAGCTGGCCAGGGCTGCGGCAGCTCCGCCGCCTCGCACCTGTCCACCTCCCGGAAAGCCCTTCGGGCTTCCGCAGGTCGCCGCAATGCCCAGCTGCCCCGGCCATGCCTATACGCTTGTCATTTATTGTCATTCTTCCAACTTTTTGCGTTTCATTGTCTCAGTCGCCGCGTCATCTGGACATTGAGGCCGTGTGCTAACCGGTTTTAAAGGAACTGTATAAAATGGCGCAATCCCTCCCGAAGCCCAGGAGGGCAAGTGTCGGAAATGCCACGGATGGCAAATTTCCGACCACCGGCCCCCAGGGGCCTCCTAAGAAAAAACCCTCTATTGAAAGATGTATTTACCTTTCAATAGAGGGTTTTAAGCAAAGCCAAGTTATTTAGAGAAACACTTTATACCCGATGTTAAAGAGTTCACCAAGCTTTTTGGCCAGATTCTTCCCAATTGGTCGCTCACCTTTTTCCATTGCAGAAATATTCGGTTGCTTCATTCCAAGCTGTTCAGCAAGCCATTTCTGCGATTTCCCGTCGCGATACCGCAAACCGCGCAAAATTTTTCCTGGGCTACTGTCTGGCAAGACCTTCTGCCATGGCACGCTATCATTTATTTCTTCGGCTTCTTCGTCAACCTGTCCTCCCAGTGCTACAATGACGTTTTTAATGTCTTCAAGTTTTTTCACCGGAACACGAAAATGCACGCTCATCAGGCTATTTTCTGGCAGCATAGTGATTGTTCTCCCTTTATATCTGCTTATATTTCAAGGTCTGTAATTAATACCCGGCGTTTTCATGGGTGCCGGCATATACAATCTGAACCAAATTCTTTTGAAGAACGACCCATTTCGCAACATATGTTGGCCGGCCACCTCCGAGGTGACAATGATGTTCACCTGTGCTTAACTTACTGTAATGAGGCCAATTGCCGCGCACTGGCCCGTAATTAATAATATCTTGAACAAGAACCTTCAATATTTCTCGCCTGTTTGCCGGTAATTTCTTAACCTGTTTCTCCGCTTTCCCGGAAAATGTTACCTCGGTCATGGGTTAACTCCTGCAATGTCTGAATCTGATATAAATATACTAAAAAAAGATATATTTGTCAATTTCCGAATGTGGGGATTAATGAGCAACAGAACAGAAAACTCAGTTAAGGTTTATTCATCAACCTTTAAACATCCCTAATAATCGAAGTTCCCCGCGATTGATTGTCTCTAGAACCTTCAAAAGAAGCATGTCGGAGTGAGGTATACTTCAACCTGACGTCAGAAAACCTGATTTTCAGTGTCAGATTAGAGTCTAATATCACATTTATTGACATATTTATATAAATATCTTAGAGTCATTCCTGACACGTTTTAAGGGAGAAGCCACAAATGCAAGGCCAGAGAATCGGGTATATCCGCATCAGCACCTTCGATCAGAACCCCGCCAGGCAGTTGGAACAAACTCAGGTCGACCGTGTCTTTACCGACAAAGCATCTGGAAAAGACGCTAAACGGCCGGAGTTAGAAGCCTTACTGTCCTTTGTTAGAGAAGGTGACACAGTAGTGGTTCACAGCATGGATCGCCTGGCTCGAAATCTCGACGATCTGCGCCGGATCGTGCAAGATTTGACCAAAGCCGGCATCAGGGTGGAGTTTGTAAAAGAAGGGCTTATATTTACCGGCGATGATTCGCCAATGGCAACGCTTTTGCTTTCGGTAATGGGTGCTTTTGCAGAGTTTGAGCGGTCGCTTCTGCGTGAGCGACAACGCGAAGGAATTGCTCTGGCGAGGCAACGCGGAGCCTATCGCGGAAGAAAAAAGGCTTTAGCTCCTGCTCAAGCGGAGACTCTGCGACAACGAGCGCGAGACGGCGAAGAAAAAGCACATCTGGCCCGCGAATTCGGAATCAGTCGCGAAACGGTGTATCAATATATCCGCTCTGCAAGCTGATTGTCATGGCTCAGAAATTCCTTAGCGTACGTAAATTTCCGTTTGGTGTCGTGACCCCTTTTACATCTTGTGCCCGAAGGGGATCCCGTATTTACGCAGCTTGCCGCGCAAGGTGCTGGGATTGAGAGCGAGGATTTCGGCGGCACCGCCGGGGCCTTCAATTTTTCCTCTGGTCGCGGCAAGAACCTTACACAGATGATCTCTGACGATATTTTCCAGGGTTTCCAGCCTCGCTGCTGGAGATGGCGCGTTGACAGCCCTACCGGGGAAATAGCTGGCAGGTATTTCCATTGGCTGGCCATTACAAATGATCAGACCGCGTTCAATAACGTTTTGCAATTCTCTGACGTTGCCGGGCCAGTCATATTGCAGCAGGCGATCAAGGGTTCCCGGAGCCAGGCTTTGACTGACCGGCAGGTTCAGCTCTCGCGATTTGCGCACCATAAAATATTGCACCAGCAGCAGAATATCTTCTTTTCTTTGTCTGAGCGGCGGCAATTCGATAGGAAAAACATTAAGCCTGAACCAGAGATCTTCGCGAAACTTTCCGGTATGCACCATTTCAAGCAGATTCCGATGAGTCGCAGCAATAACCCGCACATCAATTGTCAGCGTTTGCTGCCCGCCGACCCGCTCATATTCCTTTTCTTGAAGTACTCTGAGCAGCTTTATCTGAGCCTCCAGACTTAATTCACCAATTTCATCAAGAAAAATTGTGCCGTTGTTGGCACGTTCGAAACGCCCCTTCTTAACTGAAACAGCGCCAGTAAAAGCACCTCTCTCATGACCAAAAAGCTCGCTGTCAAGCAGCGACTCCGGCATGGCGCCGCACTGCACCTTAACAAAGGGGCCATCGCGGCGCGGACTGGTTTGATGTATGTTTTTGGCAATTACTTCTTTTCCGGTACCGGTTTCCCCAAGCAGCAAAACAGGACTAGAAGTCCGGGCGACAGTTCTGGCCATTTCCATCACCCGGCGCAGGCCAAAATCTGCTCCGACAACCAGATCTCCACCAGCTCTCTCCAGGTCGGTCTTCATGATCTGATTTTCGTCAATCAGACCTTCTTTGAGCTGCAACAGCTCAAGATATCTGATTGCATTGCTCATGGCAATGGAAAACGGTTCCCTTACCGAGAGCAGCAAATCAACATGGTGCTGCTGATAGACATCCCTGCCCTTTTTGGCAACAAGCAGTGAACAGCTGCGATAGCTGCCTGAGCCTATTTCCATTTTTACCATCGAGTAACGTTCGATATTGGCAAAGATCTTAAGCAACGGCAGTGGAAACTTGCCAAAGTTATCAATGGTAATCGGCCTTTGCTGACTCTTCTCAAAAGTCTCCAGTTCGCTGACTTCTTTGCTGTTAAGCCACATTATAGGCTCTTTGATGTTGTCTGGCTCGTTGATAAGGCGTTGTCCATACCTGGCCACCGAATAAATCTTGACTCCACCGTCGTCAACGTCGGCAGCGAGATACATGCCCATCATATCCATTGGAATATAATCGCGCATATAGTTAAAAGCAGCTTTAATAGCCTCGCCAACTTCGAGACTGCTATGAATTCTCAAGGCTACTTCACGAAAAAATTCTTCGGCACTAGCATTTTTCAAAACAATCTAACCTCATCTGTAAACTCGCCAAACTATCATATTAAACACATTCTATCACATTAAACAGCCAAAAACTATCAAATAAAACAGAAGCAATCCGAGTTCGCGCTAAATGTTGATCTTTAGTGCATTTCAACGGCTCCCAACGCCTGGCACGGTTTATGCTTGTATCATGTTTGTATTGTTTTACTGGAGATAGTTTCTCCAGAGGCAAAACGCAATGAAAAGTTGAGATTGACCTGCCTGCAATCACCAATCAGTCCAGGGTTACATTGGTTATCTACAACAAATTCAACTTCATTATAAATCGACTTAAGGATGGCAAAAGATGCACACACAATCAGGAAAATCACTATGGATAGCTCTATTAGCTGTTATCTGTCTTCTCGGGCTGGTATCGTTCGCACAGATACATACCGCCAATGCCGGGCTTGAGCGAAGCAGAGAAGATGCACAGCACAATGCATCTTCGCAAAGCAAGGTTCCGGTTAAGTTATCGCCAGTAACCAAAAGGCAGTTTCTCAAAACCATAAATGTGTATGGCAAGGTCGAGTCGTATCAGAGCGCTTTTGTTGCACCAAAAATCTCAGGAGTGGTCGAAAAACTGTTTGTCGACGAAGGCAGTCGTGTCGAAAAAGGCAAAACCCGCCTATTCGAAATCGATAACCTCAAACTGCAACAGAAAGTAGATAATGCGCGCCAGAATATTTCCATTGTTCTGGCTGTAGAAAAAGAGCGAAAAGCCCTGCTGCGCAAAGCACAGATCGATCTCGACAAAAAATCAAAAAGTTACGCACGTCACAAATCTTTGCTCGAAAAACAGGCCATAACGCAGGAAAGCTTTGACAACCACGAAGCCGAATACCTTTCAGCAGTCGCTGAAGTCGAACTCAAGAAAGCAATTCTCGAACTCGGACAGGCAGAGGCAAAACAGGCGGTTATCAACCTGCAGATGACCGAAAAAGATCTGGCCGACTCAATCGTGATTGCCCCCATAGATGGCTATATCAGCGAAAAACATATCGAAATTGGCGAAATGGGACAACCAGGCAAGCCAGCGTTCAAGATTGACAACACCGAAAAGTTGCTGATCAGCGCTTTTATTCCGGCTGAATACAGCTCAAGCATCATTCAGGATAAAACCGAAGCTGAGCTGACTTTATACGGCGAAGTCCTTTCGCCAAAGCTGAAAGTAACCTATGTAAGTCCGGTCATTGATACGAAAATGCACATTTTCGAAATCAAGTGTCTGGTTGAAGCAGGCACTCGCAACCTAAAACCCGGGCAATCATTACAAATGAAGCTTCTGATTAACGAGCAGTCTGCTATAACCGTGCCGACCAGAGCGTTAGTCGATAACGGCGATGAATGCGCCATCTTCACCTGCGAAAACGGTATCGCCCACAAGTTAACTGTAAAAAAAGGCGAAGAGCTCGATGGTTTCACCGAAATAACAGAGCCGGAGCTGCTCATTGGCAGCAAAGTCATCAGCGAGGGGCAATTCATGGTCAAGGACAATCTGCCGGTAACAGTGATCGAATAGGAGCAGACAATGTTTTTAGCCACAGCATCAGTCAAACGCCCCGTTGCCATGTCAGCTCTGCTCATAGGTCTCACCCTCCTGGGCATCTATTCTTTTTTCAAGATGGGCCTTGAGTTAATGCCCAAAATCGACATTCCGTACATCACGGTGGTCACCGTCTTTCCTGGCGCCAGCCCTGAGCAGATAGAGACCGATGTCGCCAAAAGAATTGAAGACCGCATGATGACCCTTGAAGGGCTCAAGCACATAAGCTCGACCTGCATGGAAAATGCCTGCCAGACTCTTCTTGAATTCAATCTCGGCACCAATGTCGATGTTGCAGCGACAGACGTGCGCGAAAAACTCGATCTGGCAATAGCTGATATGCCCGAAGACGTTGAAAACCCGAAGGTTCTGAAGTTCGATATCAATGCCAAGCCCGTGGCCAATCTGGCGCTTACCGGGCCGACCAGAATAGAAGAACTTTACGATTATGCCGACAACTACCTGAGAGACAAACTGACAGTCGTCGAGGGCGTTGCTGATGCCGAATTGATCGGTGGCGCGAAGCGTGAGGTTCAGGTTTTGATAGACCGCGAAAAGCTTGCCGCCAGAGGCCTGACAACCCTGGACGTAGTACATGCCGTTAATTCGGCTGTCAAGACGATCCCGGTTGGTCGCATCAAAGAGCTTGGCACTGAAATCGGCGTTGAATTCAGCGGCGATGTTTCACATGTCGACAGCCTCAAAGAGCTTGAAATCAGCAACACGAGTGACGGAAGAATAATTTTTCTCAAAGACATCGCCGAAGTAAAAATGGCGACCGCTGAGCTCAGACAGATCGCTTTCTTTGAAAATGAGCCTTGTATCGCAATTAAAGTTGTCAAACGCAGCGATGCCAATGTCGTTGCCACAGTAGAGAATTTACAGAAATCCATCGCCAAAATTTCGGCGACTTTGCCGGCAGGCTGGAAGCTGAACTGGGTTTCGGATGACGCCAGATTTATTCAGGCAAACGCTGACAGCGCCTGGGAAAGTATTTTTCAAGGAATTATCCTGACTGCACTTATTCTTTTTTTGTTTCTTTACAACTTTAAAATCCTGCTGATTGCCGGCATAACCATGCCACTCAATATCATTATCGGCTTCTTTTTCATGCAGTATCTTAACTATACCCTCAATCTCTCTACCCTTATATCGATAGGCCTTTCGGTTGGGATTCTGATAACCAACTCACTGGTCGTGCTGGAAGCGATAATGAAAAGGTTCGCTGAGACTGGCGACGCCAAAAAAGCGGCAATAGAAGGCACCAGCGCCTCAACAGTGCCAGTTCTGGCCAGCAGCGGTACCAACATCGTCGTGCTTTTTCCCATCGCCAATATGGGAAGTATGGTTGGCATGTTTCTTGAGCCGCTTGCCTCAACAATGTTGATCATGACAGCAGTATCGCTGTTTCTGTCTTTTACTGTCATTCCGCTGCTCAGCTCAATTCTTTTAAAAAACGACACGAATGATTCAGGATGGTTGAAAAAGCTGGAAACTGGCTTCAACAAGTGGTTCAACCGGGTGACGCAGCGATATATGAATATGATTGCCATAGCGCAGAACAACATGGCCGCCAGTGCCATCTTCATCATTGCATTTGTACTTCTGATGGCGCAGGCACTGTCGCTGGCGCCAATTATCGGTGGCGGTTTCATGCCTACGGCAGACATGGGCAATGTCAGCGTCAAGCTTGAATTTCCGACCAGCTATGGCCTGGAGCAAACGCGACAGCGCACCCTTGAAGCGGTAAAAATCGCCAGAAGTCTGCCCGATGTCAACTCCGTTCTCAGCGCTGTTGGCAAGGTAGATGGCGGCTTTGGACGCTCTTCTGAAGGGGTTTATCTCGCAGAGGTCAAGCTCAGAATAGCCGACAAGGACAAACGAAGCATTTCTATCGATGAGTTTCTCGCAAAAACGAAAAAAAGCTTCAGCACATTTACCGATGCAATCGTTACAATCAGCATTCCGAGCCCGGCAGGCGGCAGCGAAGCTCCACTGCAGGTTGAATACAGCGGAGAAAGCCTCAGTGTTCTCGATCAAATCGCTACCACCGTAAAGACCAAAGCCGAAGACATTGCCGGTTTTACCTCCATGGATACTACGGTGCGCGGTGGCAAAAAGAAAATTAAAGTCATTCCGAAACGTAATGTTCTCAGTGAATCGCAGATGGCAGCAGTAAATCTGGGAACGGCGCTGAGGGGCAATGTCGAGGGTTTAAAGGCAGCAACCTTCAAAAAGGGTGATCGCAATTACGACATTGTGGTTAAGTTTGCCGAGAATGACGGTTCTGAGCAGGTTAAAGAATTCAGCTTTGCCGGCAGAGATGGCAAGCAGATCGCACTAACCAATTTTGGCCAGCTCGACAAGGTTATTGCACCCATACAGATTATCCGCAAAGACAAGCAGCGCATTTCCAAGTTCGAGTCTTACCTGGCAAAAAGTCTGCCAATGGGCAATGCCATGAACTACGTCAGTGAATTTTCCAGACAAGCAATGCCGGCCGGCTACGAATTCAAACCGACAGGCCAGGTTGAAATGATGCATGATGCGCAGATGAACCTTGCCGAGGCAGCCGTAATCGCCATGATACTCGTATTACTGACTCTCGCTGCAATAATGGAATCATTCACCATGCCAGCCATCATTCTGCTGTCTGTGCCCCCGATGCTGATTGGCATACTCTGGGCGTTGTATCTTACGGGTTATTCGATTTCGATTTTTGTTCTCATGGGTGGTGTCATGCTGATTGGCATCGTCGTTAACAACGCGATTCTGATGCTTGAAGAATACAATAATCTGACGGCCACAGGAGCAATACCGAAAAAACAGGCTCTGGTGCAGGCGTGCGGCACCAGTCTGCGCCCCGTAATCATGATCACTCTGGCTGCGGTTCTTGGCATGCTGCCAATGGCCTTTGGCAGCGGCATTGGTTCAGAACTGCGTACCGACATAGGTATCGCTTCAGCAGGGGGAATTCTGTCTTCGGCGATCATTTCTATGTTTCTGGTGCCTGTTGTCTTCAGTTTCTTTCTGCGGGATAAAACCGACCAGGCATGATCCCCCCCATGCGTCTGGTGATATCGCGCACGAACCAGCATAGGGAAAATAGAATTGCTTCTCGGGCGATTGTGCCGGAGACAAGATAGCTTTAACAGGAGAAAACCATGATCGAACTATTGAAAAACGGCATTCTAACCGGCATTGGCCTGGCGTCTTTAACCAAAGAAAAAATAGAGAAATTTGGCAAAGATCTTATCAGGCAGGGCCACTTATCAGAAATAGAAGGAAAAGAACTTGTCAGTTATCTGGAAGAGCTATCCGAGCGTGAAAAAAACAACATGGATTTAAAAGTTGAGACTGTGATCATTAAAATTCTCACAACATTTGATGTTGCAAGAAAAGAAGACATAAGAAAGCTTGAAAAGAGAATTGGAATACTCGAAAAAACAAAATTTGCCAACCTGGATAAAACGCATTCAGATGAGATTTGATTGAACACAATTGAGTCTTTCTCAAACATACCATGGCAGCAGCTTTTGTGAATAGACACAATGAGCCATTATTGACACAGTCTCTCCTTCAATTTTGCTGGCAACGCAGCAACACACCGTCATAATCGCAATTTCAGGAGGAATTATCAAGTGGACAACGATTTTGAAAAAATAAAAAAAATTGTGGCAGACATCTTACAGGTCGATGAAAAGGAAATCACAATCGAAACAAGCCTGACAGATCTTGGTGCCGACAGTCTTGACATCACTGAACTGTTGATGGAGTTAGAAGAACACTTCGGAATAAAAATTCCAACCGAAGATACAGAGAAATTTATAACGATAAAGGACACGCTCGACTACACTACAGCCAAAAAGGCTGAAAATTCCGCAGAAAAATGTAGTCTAAAAAACCACTGCTGCTGATTTAACAGCAGCAGCGAAGAAGTGTCTCAAGCATGATGAGCGGGAAACACACCTTACCGAACTACAATGGTTCTTCTCAAGATGTAGAAAACGCCGCGGACATCTTAATCAATGGAGCAGTCAGCCCATGAGAACAATATCATCACTCACAGCTAGAATTTTAATGGTAACTGTATCAATCATTGTTGCTGCTTCGGCCGCACAGGCCGGCACTCTTGCAAGCTTGATCAACAAGGCGCTCGAGCGAAACCTCATCCTGAAAATTTCTGATCTTGAGATTGAGCAAAGCTTCATTGACCAGAAAAGATCAGATAATGCGCTGATTCCCGATGTAAATCTTATCATCAACAGAACCAGCAAGGATTTCAAGGATTATTACCAGAAAAAAAGCCCGGCCAGCATTGATAAAACGTTGATCTACTCGCTCAAGCTTACCCAGAGCTACCCGGGGCTCGGCAGAATTCCTGCCATACAGAAAGAAATCACGCGGCTGCTAACCGACATCAAAAAAACATACAAGAATAACCAGAAAATCAACGTTCTGCGCAACCTGACCCGCACTTACTTCAAGTTGGTTCGCGACCAGGAACTAATCAAAATTCATGAAACCGACCTCGTGCTGATCGCTTCTCTGATGAAGGTTGCCAAACTCAACGAAGACCTCGGGCTGGTATTACATAATGATGTTCTGAGAATAGAGGTCGAACAGCTCAATTCGAATACCGAGCTGCTAAGGACTAGAAACAGTTTTGAAGACCTCAAATACGATCTGGCAGACATTCTCGACATTCAGGATCCCGCAGTGATCGAACTAGAACTGGCGCGAAGTCTCAAGTTCGCGACTGCCAGCTTCACCAGCGAAACACTCCTGCCAGAGCTGTTTAAGATAGACAACGACATCAACATTGCCAGAACCGACCAGACTATTCTGCAAAAAACCGTGCGATCAGCGCGAAGCGCTCATCTGCCGACCCTGAGCTTTGATGCTTCCTACAACTATGGCCGCGAAATCGGCACGGTAGAAAACACCAAGGACTTTGCCGCAACTTTCATTCTGACAACGCCGGTTTACAATGGCAACGACATCGAAAACGCCGTGCGTATGGCGCAGAAAGCCGAAGAGATAGTCAAATTAAGAGTGCGCGACCTTTCCAACAGCAAGAAAGCGATTCTCGAAAAAGCCGTTGCAGATTATAATGAGGCTCTTTCACGCATCAGCTTTGCCGAAAAAATGGCCGAACAGAGCTACGAGAACATGCGTATCGTCTTTACGCGTTATCAGGAAGGCACATCTTCGATCATTGAACTTATCGATGCACAGCGCCTGCTTACCAGTTCTTCTCAGACCGCTATCAAGGCCTATTACGATGAGCGTGAACGTCTAGTCGAAATACTGCTGCTGCTGCACAAGTTCGATGAACTCTACCTTACCGACCAAAACCCTTCGATTCTCAATACCAATTTTCTTAGGCAGGCACTGAAACTTGGAGAAGTAAAAAATGAGTCTAACTAAGCTCACGTTTTTTACTCTTCTTATTGTTTTTTTGGCAATATCACCGCTTCAGGCTGACCCAACAATCCCTTTTAAAAGCGAAGAACAGAGAATCGCCGAGCGTCGAGAAATTTCAGCCCATGCAGCATTCAATAACACTTCGGTTGAGGACGTCGCTGATAATCCTCGCTATGTTGGTCAAGCCGTAGAATGGGAAGGATATATTGTTTTTTCTGATACGAAGCACAGAAATGTCAGGTATTTCGCAAACTCGAATCAAGCAATAAAAGCCGAAAATAACATGAACTTCGTATTTGGAATAGTTTTTCCACAAGCTCTCCCTGTCGATGCGCGAATCAGCGTTTATTCCACCAGGATTTATGTAAAAGGAAAAATCATCGCGGTTGAGAAGCTGTTTAATAACAGAACCTTTACGTTTAGCTCTCACCGTCAGCCAATAGTAGAGGCAGCGGAAGTAACCTTTAGCCGTGAGCCATACAACTCGCCGCTCACCATACGATATTATTAGGCGCGAACTTGGCCAGAATTGGAGAGCAATCTTCATGAATGCCAGAATATTATTTTTATTTCGCAATTACCTCTTTTGGATTGGATTTGGCCTGATTAACCGATTAATTTTTCTTGGCTATCATTTCAATTTATTTACCCAGATACCATATCCCCTTCTGCCAGGATTATTTTTTCACGGTCTTCGCATGGACCTTTCCGTGGCCAGCTATCTTTCATGTGTCCCTCTTTTACTGGTTCTACTTGCCAATCTTTTATCTGACCGACTAATTGCAGCAGGAATTTTTTTCCACGCTTTTTTCTTCACGATTGCTTTGTCCGCTATTTCAATTACCGATCTTGAGATTTTTCATATCTGGGGTTGCCACATGGATGCCACCGCTCTTCGCTACCTGGCTTCTCCTAATGAAGCTTTTGCTTCATCTTGTTCCTCCCCTCTGGTCCTTCTGATGGGAATTTTTACAACAGTAGTTGTCTTATTCATCTGGATATATGTGAAGTATGTACAAGTCCCTTTTAAGAAGATGCCCTCGATAGGTCTTTGGAACATTCCACTTGGCATTACGGCCTCAGCATTAATGTTGGTAGCCGCGCGAGGTGGTATCCAGCAAATTCCGTTGAATGCCAGCTTCGCCTGCTTTTCTAATAACGATTTCGCCAACCAGGCAGCAGTCAATGAACACTGGTTGGTTTTTGCCTCTCTCTATAAAAGAGCTTACAATACTGAAAATCCGTATCAATATTTTACGCTGGCCGAAGCAAGAAAAATAGTTGCCAACACCTATTCTCAGAATGGAGAAAATCAATTTCCGAAAATTATCCAAACAAACACTCCAAATGTTGTTCTAATAATTTGGGAAAGCCTGACCGGAACGGCTGTCGAAGCGGTGGGCGGAACACCTGGCATCACCCCTGGCTTCAACCGTCTTGCCCAGGAGGGCTTGCTTTTTTCCCGCATTTACTCCACAGGGGATCGCACCAGCAAAGGGCTAACTGGTGTGCTCAGCGGATATCCGGCTCAGCCAAAGTTACCAATCATTGAATCCACAAAAAAAGCTTCTCAACTGCCAACGATAAGTTCAAGTTTGAAAGAAAGTGGATACTGCACCTCTTTTTATTATGGCGGCGAGATTGAATTCGATAATATGAAGACATATCTGAGTTTTGGGGGCTTTGACCGGATTATTGACCGCAAAAACTTTAGTCGTGAACTTTCCAAATCCAAATGGGGAGCCCATGACCATACCGTCTTCGAAATGGCCCTGGTTGATCTGAAGAAAGAGCATCAGCCATTTTTTAGCGTAATCTTAACTCTCAGCAGTCATGAACCCTTTGAAGTGCCTATGAAAGCTAATATACCAGGTCCAGACATCGAATCTAAATTCAAAAATTCTCTATCCTATACCGATCAGGTGGTAGAATCTTTTGTTGAAAAGCTTAAAAAAGAACCTTGGTACAAGGACACATTAATTGTTATTATTGCTGACCACGGTTCCCCTATTTTGGGTAATATTCAGCGATTCAAGCCTGAAAAATTTCATATACCCATGCTCTTTCTTGGAGGTGCGCTGAAAACAGCCGGGTCGGTCATTTCCAAGATAGGCTCCCAACAAGATCTGGCGAGAACTTTGCTGGAACAACTTGGTGTAAATGCCAATGATTTCTGCTTTAGCCAGAACCTGCTGTCAGATTCATCTGGACAATTCGCTGAATTCTTTTATAACGATGCATTCACACTGGTGAACGAAAGAGGATATGTGGCATTTGATAATATCTCACAACGCTTCCTTTACCGGGCCCCCCAGATCACCAATGATGATGTACGGCTGAGTCAGGCCATCATGCAGACTACCTACCAAGATTACCTGGATAAAGGGAACCTGGTTCGCAACTGGTAAAATTTGTAACCTGAGCGAAACCCGATTCCAATAGAAAAATATGAGGAAAGAATGCATACAAAATTTCATACAGAATCGCTGCCGGGAAACTTTGGCACAGTCTTATAGCCGAAGCGAAAATTAAACATGAAGAAGGTATTCTTCAAATGAATAAAGCCACTTTTATCCAAGAGATTGTGCCTGAAAAAATATTGTATTATGTAGAAATGATGCTTGTTGTTTCGAAACATGTACCATGTTGAACGTCTGATGTGCAGGAGGATTAAGTGTGACATACGAAATTACGGGCTTGCCGAATCCGGTTCATTACATCCGCGACTTCAAACGATTTCAGGAAATTTTGAGTGTCCTGGTCAGACATGGGTTCGGTCACCTCGTAATGGAACTAAAACACAGCGACTCTGCGCTTGGCCGGTTGATTTCATCCTTCCGGTTTGCTGGCCTGGACGAGGGCAAAACATCTTTGATAACTGTTGCAGAGCGCATCAGGCTTGTGTTCCAGGATCTCGGCCCAACGTTCATTAAACTCGGTCAGATTCTCAGTACAAGGCCTGATCTGGCTAGTGACGAAATCATGATTGAGCTCCAGCATCTTCAGGACAACGTTCCGGCTTTCGCTTTTCCTGAGGCGAAAAACCTGATCGAAGTGGAACTTGGAAAAAAACTCGAAGATGCTTTCGCCTCTTTCGATGTAACTCCTCTGGGAACGGCCTCCATCGGTCAAGTCTATGCTGCGCAACTCCACCAGGGGACAGATGTCGTGATCAAGGTACAACGGCCTGGCGTCAGAAGCCTTATCGAAAGTGATATCAGCCTGATGCTGATGGTCGCGCGTCAGCTCGAAAACCGTATTCCAGAGCTGCGTGCGATCGATCCGGTTGGCATAATTGAACAGTTTCAGCGCGCCGTGAGTCGAGAACTTGATTACACAAACGAGATGCGAAATGCGCGGCGTTTCAAAGCGGCCTTTGAAGAGAATCCACGGGTCGTAGTTCCGGCCGCGTATCCGGAATTCTCGACCCGCCTGGTCTTTACGATGCAGAGAATTCGTGGCGTCCGCATCACAGAATCAGCGTCTCTCGGCATCGACCCGCGCAAACTTGCCGATGTTGCCATTGACTCGGTGCTGACAATGGTGTTCGAGCACGGGTTCTTTCACGCTGATCCGCATCCAGGCAATATTTACGCTCTAGAAGGAGGGAAGATAGCCTTTCTTGATCTCGGCATGGTGGGGCACCTTGACGAGGGGCTGCGCTTTCGCCTGGCCGATCTAATCGTCGCGCTTGTCGAAAACGACATTGATGCGGCGGCACGCGCACTTCAGGCGATGGGTATTCATGACGAGCCGATCAACCGTGCGCTTTTTAATGTGAACGTTTCCGAAATCATGCATAAAATCATCGGTATACCGATTTCCGAAATATGTCTCTCAGAAATTATTCAGGATCTCTTCAACGGTGCACGCCGACATAAGATAAAAATTCCCCCCGACTGTTATCTGATGGGAAAAGCCCTGCTGACAGTTGAAAGTGTGGCGCGTAATCTAAACCCCGATATGAATATCGAAACTGCCATAACCCCACACTTGAAGCGCCTCATGATCATGCGCAACACTCCCGCGCGGGTCGGCAAGCTTCTTTGGCGCCGACTGAGCGAAGCTGCGGATATCATGGGCGATCTGCCCGAACAGGCTTCTGAAATATTAGCCTTGATGCAGCACAGCAAGCTGACTTTACGGGTAGAAACAGTAGAACATGGCAGTACTATGATGCAAGTCGAGAGACTGATCGGTAAAATAATTGCGGCGATCATTGTTGCCGCGCTAGTCCTGAGCTCCGCCATGTTTATCACGTTC
>Ga0208459_1001792_pt1 | contig 19485 bp, 14 predicted proteins | sample AD_UKC087_MetaG_FD_184433 | JGI IMG/M metagenome (GOLD analysis project Ga0208459, IMG submission 184433) | Active sludge microbial communities of municipal wastewater-treating anaerobic digesters from USA - AD_UKC087_MetaG (SPAdes) (version 2) | ecosystem: Engineered > Bioreactor > Anaerobic >... | reverse complement strand
CCGACCTGGACGGTGCGGGCAGTGGTAACGTTGACAGCAGAGAAAGCGCCATAGGCAAACTTCACTTTGTTGCCATCTTCATGGAATTGAATCTGGAAATTTAAATTGTCTTCTGCCGCGGAGGTGGGGGCGCGACGATAGTTCTTCCACTGAACGGTGAAGACCCGGTTGGGCGCAGTTCCGCTGAGCAGATAGCTCAGTTCCCCGTTGTCGCGGGATTTGATGTCCCTGTTCAGAGCAGCCACTATATTGTTGGTGGCGGTGCTGCTGCTGATGGCCAGGGTGCTGTTTGTGACGGTGGAGCCAAAGGCGATGAAAGCGTTTGTCTGAACGCTGACCTCGTTGTAGTCAACACCGTTGTAGGTGAAAGTGAATCCCAAGGGAATGGCGTTGAAGCATTCGTCGTCATTCGCGTTGGTGCCGAGAACTGTTCCTCCAGTGATTTCAGTATAGGTTCCGCTGGTTTGCGAGAATGAGTATTCGCTAACCAGAGCCCAAGCGCTGAGCGCCAGAACCGAAAATACCATCAGGAGTAGCAGTTGTTTGAGTTTGAAGCTCATAACATCTCCTTACTGTTAGTTATTATCATTTGTCATTAGAACATGCGTATTTGGCATGTAATGTTTTGCCAATATATCCATTCTGGTCATGAAAACCAAGCTATTAAATCCGTCAAGAAAAAGTTACCTTCCTTCTAAGGATCGGAAATCCTTTCTGTTACATCCCGCGACAGCCATCTGCAAACAAACAGGAAAACCTATCCCTTTAATGCTTGCAGGATTGAACTCCGGGCGCAAGCAATTTATCTTGACTGATTGGCCAACCCGTGATATCATGCATAATCAATTAAATACATTTGGAGACAGGCGATGAAAAAGCGACTGCTGATTGCCACTGGCGGGGGTGACTGTCCGGGACTGAACGCGGTATTGCGGGCGATAGTAAAACGTGCCCAGAGCGAGCCCCAATGGGAAATACTGGGCAGTATCGACGCCTTTAACGGCATCCTGCTGGACCCCATGCGGCTGGTGGAACTCACCCCCAAGACCGTAGCCGGAATCCACGTGCAGGGCGGCACAATCCTGGGCACCACAAACAAAGGCGGCCCCTTCAACTGGCCTGTGCAAAAAGCGGATGGCAGTTGGGAAACGGTGGACCGCAGCGCTGACTTCATGGAACGCCTGCTGCATCAGAACATCAATGCCGTCATCAACATCGGCGGAGACGGTTCGCAAAGGATTTCCCAAGGCCTCTTTGAACTTGGCTGCCCGATCATCGGAGTGCCCAAAACCATCGACAACGACCTCTCGGACACCGACTTTACTTTTGGCTTCCAGACCGCGGTGGATGCCGCTACCGACGCCCTGGACAAGCTGGTGACCACTGCCGCCAGCCATCACCGGGTGCTGATCCTGGAAGTGATGGGACGCTATGCCGGCTGGATCGCGCTGCACGCGGCCATCGCCGGAGGGGCTGAAGTGTGCCTGATCCCTGAAATAGATTATGACATCAACAAAGTGATGCAGGCGATCGAGCGCCGCGTCACATCCGGCAAGGGCTTTGCCAACATCGTGATCGCCGAAGGCGCCAAGCCGGTGGCTGGCTCGATGAGCTACAGCAATAACGACCAACCCGGAGGCATGCCCATCCGCCTTGGTGGAGCGGGGCTGCGCCTTTCCCAGGAGCTCAAGGACGCCGGCTGCCCCATCGAGATCAGGGAAACCATCCTGGGCCATCTGCAGCGCGGCGGCCGACCCAACGCTTTTGACCGCATTCTGGCATCCCAGTTCGGCGTGAAAGCCTTTGAAATGGTGCTGGCCGGACAATGGGGGCAGATGGTGTCCTACCGCCATCCGAACATCGTGTCCGTTCCCCTGCGGGATGCCATCAAGACCTACAATCTGGTGGATGTGGACTCCGACCTGGTAAACACCGCGCGCGGACTGGGCATTTCGCTGGGAGACTGATCTTTACAAAGGAGAAACACTATGGATATGAAAAGCTTTGAATACCTCTACCACAAAGTGCGCGGCATGGACCGCGAGCGGATAGCCAGGGAGACCAGCCTCAGTGATGACGAGATCGACATGATGGAACAGAGCTACGCCCCGCTGCTACGCGAGATAGCCGCCGAGATGCCCCAGGCGGCGGATATTGGCAAACGCTTTGTGCGCCTGACCCGTTACATCTATGCCAACCGCGCCGACCAGGAGCTGGACATGCCCCGCCCGGACGCCGTAAAACCCCGCGAGGGCGAGATGCTGGCCCTGCCTGGCACCAGCAAGATTGCCATACCTTCCATCTCCTTGCATCAGGCCATCGACCAGCGCCGCAGCCTGCGCAGCTATTCCGACCAGCCCTTCAGCCTGGAAGAACTGTCCTTCCTGCTCTGGGCAAGCAGTTGGGCGCGGGACTTCCGCAGCAGCGAGCGCAACGAGTTCACCCGCCGCAACGTTCCTTCCGCCGGAAGCAGGCATTCCCTCGAGTGCTACCTGCTCATCCAGCGCGTGACAGGCGTCAAACCCGGCCTCTACTATTATCATCCCCTCAAGCATTGCCTGGTGTTGATCGACCAGTCCCCGCAGATCTTCGTGGCAGTCTATGATGGCTGCCTGCGCCAGGAAATGGTGCGCAACTCCGCCATCACCTTCATCCTCAGCGCGGTTCCCTACCGGACTTCCTGGCGATATGGGCAGCGGGGCTACCGCTACCTGTATATTGATGCCGGGCATGTGGGGCAAAACATCCACCTGGCTGCCGAAGCCGTGGGTGGAGGCGCCTGCATGATCGGAGCCTTTCAGGATGAAGCCATGAACGAATGCCTGGGACTGGACGGGGTGCAGGAATTTGTGATCTACGCGGCCGCCCTGGGTAAAAAACCCTCCGGGCAATGAACACCCGCCGGAAAACCATGCCAAACAACAGCAACCTTCCCAAATCTGGAGGAACCATGAGATACCCGCTGCTAATACTTTTCTGCTTGCTGTCGGCAGCGCTGACAAGCGCCAACCTCTACAACATCCCCTCGCCCGTGACCCAACCCGACGGCTCCGTGCTGCAACTGCTGGCGAGCGGCGACGAATATGCCAACCGCCTGCACGACGCGCAAGGCTACACCATCATCCAAAGCCCCACGGACGGCTATTACTACTTTGCCGAATTGCGGGACGGCGAACCCGTTCCCTCCATCCACAGGGCAGACTCCTCCGATCCCCGCGCCCTGGGCCTCAAACCCGGCATCCGGATATCCAAGGCCGCCTACGACGCCAGGGTGCGGTTCATGAACTCACACCGCCGGGCTGGAAACCGCGGGCCAAACACCGGGACGGTGAACAACCTGGTGGTCTATATCCGCTTTTCCGACCAGACAGAGTTCGATGAACCCCGTTCCGCCTATGACGCCAAATTCAACGCCGTGGGCGATAATGTGCATTCCCTGCGCAACTATTTCCACAAGGCGAGCTACAACCAGCTCAACTACGTTTCCCATCACTATCCCACCTGCGAGCCACAACTAAACCTCTCTTACCAGGACAGCCATCCCCGCGCCTATTACATGCCCTACAACAGCATAACCAACCCTCTGGGCTACCGCGACTGGCAGCGCACCGAACGCGAGCACACCCTGCTTGCCAACGCCATAAACGCCATCGCGCCACAAGTGCCGGCCGATCTGGTGATCGATGCCGACGGCGACGGCTATGTGGACAACGTCTGCTTCATCATCCGCGGGCCCCACACCGCCTGGGCGGAACTGCTCTGGGCGCACCGCTGGGCGCTCTACACCGTGGATGCCTTCATCAACAATAAGCTCGTGTGGGACTTCACTTTCCAGCCGGAAGACCATAACGACGTACGTACCATCTGCCACGAGATGTTCCACAGCGTGGGCGCTCCAGACCTCTATCACTACGAATATGACGGCCTGACTCCCGCCGGATGCTGGGACATCATGGAAAGCGGATACGGCCACATGGGCATGTATATGAAATACCGCTATGGCGGATGGATAGACGACATTCCGGAGATACCCTATACGGGAGCCAGCTTCACCCTCAATCCAGTCACCTCGCCGACCAACAACTGCTTCTATATGACCTTTCCCGGCGGAAACGAAAGCCTGGTCTTTGAATACCGCAAGCAGGACAGCGATATCTTTGAGGAGGAACTGCCCGGTTCCGGACTGCTGATCTACCGCATCAACACGACCATGCACGGCAACGCGGACGGCCCGCCAGACGCGGTTTACATCTTCCGTCCCAACGGCAGCAATACCTCCAACGGCCAGATCGCCGAAGCAGCTTTCTGCGCGGAGGAGCAGCGCACCGAGTTCAACCCCTTCACCAATCCCCGCGCCGTTTACAGCAACGGCGCCACCATCCCCGTGAACATCAAGGAGATCGGCTACGCCGGAGATACGATCAGTTTCAGGGTGGAACCGGCCGGATACAGCATGCCTCCCGCGATCCAGTCCCTCACCCCGGCTACGGGATCATTTGTGCCAAACGAAGCCTTTGCCGTTGTGGCGAATGTCATTCCGGCCGTGGGTTCCCTGGACAGGGTGGATTTTTTCGTGGATGGAATCCTGCAAGGTCAGTCCTTCGGGCCGCTCTATACCATGGTAATCGATGGAGCCAGCTTGTCCCTCGGAACGCACGAGATCAGCGTGACAGCCTGGCAGCAGAACGGGATGCAAAGCACAAAAAGCAACCAGATCGAGATCATCGACCCCGAAAACCTGAACTGGTTCGACTGGATGACGGACACTCCCGACTGGGAAGCCTACGGACGCGGCGCGATCCCCATTCAGGTTGCAATGGAAATTGACCTGGGCGACCAGCTTTACCGGGTGGAAGCCCTGCGTTTTCAGATCACGCCCGATCCCTGGGGCACGCCGGAAACACCCGGGCTGGTGACTGGCACCATCAACCGCTTCGCGAATGGCGCCATCACCGATCAGGTGCTGCTTGACCTGGGCTACATCTACAATCCTCAATACGAGCCGGATTTCACCGTGGCCATCGAGGACACCACCTCCATCTCCGGGCAGATCGCGGTGGTTCTGAACCTCTTTGAATATCAGAACATGATCTTCGACACCAAGGCGATCTGCGGCCACACCTGGATCACGGAACCCAACCGCCCCTGGACGGACGCCCTGGGACGCGGCATCCTGGGCGCGGCGGACATCCGTCTGCTGCTCCAGGCTCCCGTTTTGGCGACCGACGATCCTTCCGCGCCGCAGGCTGGCCTGAACCTCGCCGTCAGCCCCAATCCCTTTTCCTCCGGCACCGAAATCAGCTACGAACTCAAGGACAGCGCCCCCTTCACGCTTTCCATCTACAACCTGAAGGGGCAGAAGGTTCGCAGCCTGCTCCAGACCGAAGGCCGCGCCGGAAGCCACTCCACCCGCTGGGATGGACGGGACGACTCCGGCAGGCAGGTCTCCTCCGGCATCTATCTCTGCCGGATTTCCAGCGCCGGCCAAAGCTTTACCCGCAGGATGGTCCTGCTCAAATAGTATATTGAACACGTGGCGGGGACTGCCCCTCCGCCTCAAGAATATGAAAGAGGCGCGCGTGCGCCCATAAATGGAGAACCGATGACCCTACGCAAGCACTTGCTGATGCTGCTGTTGCTGCTCCTGGCGGGCAGCGCCGCGGCGATGAATATCGAGGAGCTGTTCGGCCGCTTTTCCCAAAAACCCCCGGTTGAGGAATTCGGCCCCCTCGCCCAAAGCTTTTTGCAGGAAAATGATGATCTGGACGAACTGCTCTTCGCCGGATATATGTGGGCCCAACTGGCGGACAGCGCCTATGTGGACTATCTCGCCCAGGCCATTGCCGCCCATCCCGAACAGCCTAAATGGCGTTTTCTGACCGCCTCCGCCGAGGCCAACATGGTCACCCGAGCAGTTATGTCCCGCGATCTGATCCGCGATTTTCCCCAGTTCGAGGGAGGCTATCAGTCGCTGCTCTTCACTCATCTCACCGATCTGGCTTACAAAGGCAGTCCGGATCAGGAAAACCCTTTGCCCGAAGGTGACCTGGCCGCCGACCTGCCGAGCATCGAACACTATTGCCAGGCCTTCCCCCAGGCCAGGTATGGGCGCATGGCGGCTGTCTTCCGCAATGTGATGCTGGACGACCCCGAAGCCGCCGAGCTTGCCTTCCGCCAGGCCTGGGACAGCAAGGAACGCTGGCTGGCGGAGTATGACCTCAGCCTGATTCTGCCCATCGAAAAGTATTACCCCATCCTGCGCTGCCATATCAACCTGCTCCGCGCCAGCGGCAGTCCGGACAAGGTGACCCGCGACCTTGCCGAAAAAGCTGGTCTGCTGGCGGCTTATTACTTCGACAGAGCCAAAGACTACCAGGCGGTGATCGACTATTTTGGCGCGGAACCGCACTATTGGGAAAACCAGTATGTGATTTTCTGCCTCGCGCTTAGCTATCATGAAACGGGACAACAAAGCAAGCTGGCGGACTTGCTGCTCCACCGGGGCGACTACCGGGCGGCGGAGTCCTTCCAGGATTCCTGGAACGCCTTCAACCGCGATCAGGCACAAACCGTCTATCAAGACGCCTTCCGCTCCGGCAGCAAAGACCCTCTGGTGCGCTACCTGCTGGCGCGGGTCAGTTCCGACGACGGCGACAAGCTGCGCGAAGGCCGCAAGCTCGCCAAAGCCCATCCCAAAGAGTGCTATGGCTACCGCCTTATCAACGAGTATTACCTGAACTACTTTGGCCAGGCGGACGCCCAGGATCCCCTGCGCGCGGAGCGGGTCAAGTCCATCAAAAAAGACAAAAAGTATATCGCCAACCACCTGAAACTATATCCCGAAAGCCTTTCCTCGATCGTCGGCTCCCTGCTCTACAACCTCGCCGCCAAAAAGGACGATTCTTCCAGCAACCTCTTCCAAAAGGTTCTTTCCACCAAAGCCCCGGAACAGCTCTACGGTCTCATCTACAAGTTCATGGCGGATTTTGGCCGCATCGACCTGCTGCGCCGCTCCCATCTCTCTGCCGCGCAGGCGAAGATCGGCTCCGGCTATGAAAACGCCGCCGAAGCCGCTGACGGGGCAGTGTTGGGTTTCTGCCAATCGCTCTACGAGAACGGCAAATACGCCCTGCTGCTCCAGGAGATCGACAAAAACCCCGCCTGGCTGGAAAACCCCGACCTGCTGTTCTTTCTGGCAAACGCGCACTACTTGGAAAAAGACTACGCCAAGGCCATCGCCACTTTGCGCCTGATGGTGGAAAAGGGCGCCATCGGCACCAGCATGCTGCTCACCATGGCAGACGACCCCATCGCCGAACATCCGGACTGGCAGCCCCTGCTGGACTTTGCCGCCACTATGCCCGATCCCGACGCGGATTCCGCCGATTTTGAAGAGATGGAGTAGCTGGACAGCAAGTCTTTCCTGATACTTTGGATTTCGCTTGGACGTTGCCCCCCTCTGGCTGCCAAATAAGGGGCTGCCGAAGTCTGTTCGGCAGAGGCAACGGAGTTGCCTGTTTAGAAGAGACCTCCGGTCTCTGTGGCAAACGGACTTTGCCACCCCTGTGCGCTGGATCCCGGGTCAAGGGGTTCGCGCAGATATACGCGGAAAATGACGCAGATTGCCGCAGATTGGTGCGGTATTGGGCTGCCGAAGTCTGTTCGGCAGAGGCAACGGAGTTGCCTGTTTAGAAGAGACCTCTGGTCTCTGTGGCAAACGGACTTTGCCACCCCTGTGCGCTGGATCACGGCTCGCAGGCTGTGATGACACAGTTTTATAGTCTGGTGTGATCTGTTTTTGGCTGAATGCTTGTCTTTCTATCCTGCTGATCCTGTCGATCCTGTTATCCGCGTTCTATTTCAATTTTATCTTTCCGCATAATCCTTCATACCGCCCTCCCTTGCTACGACAGGCTTTGGGGGTATCATCCTTAGGTATGCGGTTGCGAAGTTAAGGATGACCCAAGGTAAACCCCGGGAAATCCATGGGATGCAAAGGGGAGGGAAGGCTCAGCGGAGGAGGCTCAATCCCAGCCTTCCGCATCCGGGATGGCAAACTGCGCCGAGGCCTGGCGGATCATGGCGTCCAGGATCAGGTCGCCTGTGTCATACACGTCAAAGGGTTTGAAGCCCAGATACTTGTCCCACTGCCCCGCCACATAGTCGTGCGAGACAACGCGGTAGATGGCTTCGGGATCGACACGTTTGCCGTCCAGTTGGGTGCGTTCGCAGATGTCGTGGGGTTTGCCGATCGCGTGTTGGGCGTTCAGTTCGTCAAAGATGAGCAAGTCCCTGCCGTAGCAGGAGAAGACCACCACGTTGTTGTTGAAGGGCAGCATCTCGGCGAGGTCGCCCAGGGTGAGGGGGCCGGCGGGGATGGCCTTACGGATGCCGCCGTTGTTGATGATTGCCAGATCGGGGTTGTAGATGGCGCGATACTCCATCCTGAGCGAATTTGCCACCCAGCGGGAGACGGGGGTGGATTCATATTTGTTCGGCACCCAGTCCACCGGGATGTAGCCGATCAGGCGCGACATCTGCTCCTCGATCGCCAGCACTTTCTGCTGGATATAGTCCGCCAGAGGGGTGGAAAACTTATTGGTGGTGGAACTTAGGGGTTGCAGCCGGTTGGAAAGCGACGCCACCCGGTCGTCCACTATTTCCAGATCGGCCACGCCCAGCCAGTTGAGATGCGAACCGCTGTAGAGCAGATATTTGCCGTTTACCCGCGGGGGTTGCTCGGCCCAGATGTGGTCGTGGCCTCCGATGATGAGGTCAACCCGGTCGTCCAGTTGAGTCGCCAGCAAGCTGTCAGCCTCAAAGCCCTGGTGGGAGAGGACCACGATGAGGTCGGTCTTCAGATCCACTTCATCCAGATGCAGGTTGATGGCGTCGGCGGGGGGCAGGATGCGGACGCTGCGCACGTTTTCCGCCTTCACTTTCTCCGGCAGCAGTTCCAGGGTGATGCCAAAGATGCCGATTCGCAAGCCGCCGCGCTCGATGATGGTCCAGGGGGTGCCGCTGACGCTCTTGCCGGTGCTTTTGTCCAGCAGGTTGGTGCACACGAAGGGATAGCTGGCGAGGCGGGCGAGGTCGCGGGTGTTGCCGTAGCTGAAATCGAACTCGTGGTTGCCATAGACGCTGGCGTCGAGCCCCAGGCGGTTGAACACCTGCAGCACGGCGCCGCCGTGGACTCCATCCTCCACCAGGCTGGCAAAGATGGTGCCGGTCTGCTGGTCGCCGCTGTCCAGATAGAGGCTGGGCATATCGCTTTGGGAGCGCAGGCGGTTAAGATGCTCTTCCAGAATAAGGTAGCCGCCCTGCCAAAGGCTGTCCGGTTTCACCTCCTTGGCGCTGTAAACCCCGTGGGTGTCCCCGGTGTAAAAGATCCTGAGCGGCGCCGCGGCAAGGCTGGCGCAGGCCATCAGGAAAAGCAGCAGGCAGATTGTCCTGAACTTCATCTCGATATCCTTGGGCACTTAGTTGGTGCGGGTTGTGCAAGCCCAAACGAAATGTGGCGGAGACTGGCTCTGCTGTCAAGCACAATCTCGGGTAAGACCGGGGAAAGATAAAATGGAAATAGAACGCGGATAACAGGATCTTTGAAGGTGGAAAGGTAGAAAGGTGAAATGGTGGAAAGGTTCCAACAAGCACCAAATCCTGAAACTGAACCCCATAACCCCAATCTGCGGCAATCTGCGTCATTTTCCGCGTATATCTGCGCGAACCCCTTGACCCGGGATCCAGTGTCCAGGGGTGGCAAAGTCGTTTGCCACAGAGACCGGAGGTCTCTTCTAAACAGGCAACTCCGTTGCCTCTGCCGAACAGACTTCGGCAGCCCTTAATTCATGCGGAAGGAAAACCCGTTATGATAACGCAAGTGAAATGTCCTCCTACCAGGCAAAACTGGCTTTCCAAGCCCGGGGAAAAAGCAGGTATCGAAGCGAAAGAGAAATAAATGGTTGACATATTTACCCCCCCCCGTTAAATGGTTAGGTGTGCATTGTTTTGCAATGGCATCACAAATAAAAAGCAGCGAGGAAAAGTTGTATGAAAGCCCTGCTCTGCCTGTTTACGGCTCTATTGGCAATCCACTGCGGCGCGATGGTGCTGCCCGACTCCAGTGAACCTGTCCTGGAAGACAGCAATCTGATCAGCAACTGGGTGCGCATCGATCCAGAAGACAAGAAAGCTGAAACCCTCCCCACCCAGGCCTGGGTGTGGCAGGACGGCGGCGACCTGATGGTGCACCTTGTGGCGCGCATCGACTCCACTTTTACCAAAGGCTCGATATCCGTGAAGGATGAAGGCACCCAGGCTGACTATCTGCGGGTGCAGTTGATAACCATTCCGGACGCCTATTTTGCCTATTACTATGCCGCTTATCCCCTGGGAAACCTGTTGGACGGGGTGCGCGACGAATCTATGGACGTCGATTATGCCTGGGACAGCCACTATTCCTATGAAAGCAAGTTTGGCGCGGATACCTGGACGGTCACCATGCGCATCCCCCTCAACGAGTTGCGCTACAAGCAGGACAGCCCCTACAAGTGGAAGATAATCGTATCACGTTACCACTATGACAGCAATGAATACTACTCCTATCCGTATGTGATTACCAAGGACGGCAAGGACTACTTTACCAAGGGGCAGGACATCGTGCTGCAGACTCCGGTGAAGCACAAGCTGGATGTGACCTTCCGGCCTTATTATGTGAAAAGTTACGACCTGCTCCGGCGCAGCAGCAGTTGGGACCCCGAACATATAGGGATGGATATCGCCTTCAATCCAAGCCAGCGCACCCGCATCAAGCTGGCTTTGAATCCGGACTTTTCGGATGTTCCCATGGATCAGGCGCGGGATGACTACAACAGCAAATACCCTCCTTACTACAACGAAAACCGCTTTTTCTTCATTGAAGACATCGACGCCTTCGGGATCGACAGTGACGTCCTCTACACCCGCAGTATCGTGCAACCGCGCCTGGCATTCAAAGCCACGGGCAACTCCAAAACCCTGAATTGGGGTGCCTTGGGCGCTTTTGATAAAAAGATTGTGGATGAGGGCGTGTTGATCAATCCCGACGACTATTTCCAGGTCCTGGCCGTCAACCCGAGCTGGCGCAAGTTTCAGTTGAGCAACGGGATAGTCAGCCGGGTAAACAAGGGCTATTACAATCACGTTTACACAGGATCCGCCAATTGGGAATACCTGCCCAATCTCTATGCAGCTTATGAAATGATTATCTCATTGCGGGACAAGGAGTCTGAAAACTTGCCTGACCCCCAGAAAGGATACTCTGGCAGTTTCAAACTGCAGGCTAAGCCCGGCGATTTTAACTTCTCCGTGGGATACAGAAAGCTTTCCAAAGACCTTGCCCTGGACGCGGGCCATCTGTATGAGAAAGACAATGAATATTTCAGCGGCAGTTTCGGCTGGAGTAAAACCTACGCGGAAAGAAAGGTGCGCTATGCCTCGCTCAACGCATGGGTTTACAACTTTCACTATGACCTGAGCCTGGATCCTTACTACTGCTTTTCAAGCGTCATGAGCGCCAACCTGTACCTGGCCTCCAGAATCAACTTCTTCGCCAGCGGTTACTTCCACGATAAAGTCCAGGATCTGAACAAAGACCTGCACAAGGCCTATGACGCGTCACTTGGCTTCTACTGGTACAAACTGAAAAGCTTCCGCGTCCTTGGTAACTATTTCTTTGGAAGAACACTGGTTTACGCGCTCAGCGAGGTCTATCCGCAACATAGAATAACCATCAATACCGCAATCTATCCTGTGAAAAACCTGAGCGCATCAGTGGCAGGAAACTGGATCCACTATGGCTATGACAAGCTGCTGCTGCCCGGCACAAATATGGTGATGCTGGATGAGGAGTATGTGGTCGTCAACGCCGCTGTGGACTATACCCCCAGGCCCACATTCAAGATTTCGATGGGCAGCGGGTTAAGTTCTTACGAGATGGGCACGTCCACGGCCTCCCTCAGCTTTTGGGGTAACCTGCGCTATGAGTTCAGGCCGGAGTGGTTTGTGTATCTGGGGCTGAAATCCGCCCAGACGCAGATCGAACCTTCCACCTGGCAGGATCCCGCGGGAGATTTCCGCAAAGACCTCTCCACAGCCTATGTGAAGCTCAGCGTGACGCTTTGAGCAGGGCTTTGACCCGCTCCAAATCCTGAGGCGTGTCGATTCCGATGCCCTGATAGCTGGTAGGCACCATGCGGATGGCCAGGCCATGCTCCAGGGCGCGGAGCTGCTCCAGCTTCTCCAGTTGTTCCAGCCTGCCCGGAGGCAGCGCCACAAAGCGCAACAGGGCTTCGCGGCGGTAGGCATAGACCCCAATGTGTCGCCAGTAGCGCGCGGAAGCGGCGCCATCCCGGTTGAAGGGAATGGGCGAGCGCGAGAAGTAGAGGGCGTTGAAATCCTGATCCACAACCACCTTAACAGTGTTCGGATCGGCCAGTTCGCGGGGGTCATCCAGAGGGGTCATCAGCGAAGCCATCCGCACTTCGGGGCAGGAAAAGGCCTTCAGGAGCGAGCTCAGCGAGGGGGCGTCGATGAGCGGTTCATCGCCCTGCACGTTGAAGATAAGCTCCGCGTCGAGTTCCGCGGCTGCTTCGGCAACGCGGTCGCTTCCGCTGGCGTGTTCGGCGCGGGTGAGCGTGGCTGAGCCGCCGAATTCCCTCACTTTTTGCAGGATTTGGGGCGCGTCTGTGGCGACCAGCACCTGGTCAAAGAGTCCGGTGCCTTGCACGGCTTCCCAGACCCATTGGATGAGGGGTTTGCCATTCAGGTCGGCCAGCGCTTTGGCGGGAAAGCGGGTGCTGGCGAGGCGGGCGGGAATGATCGCGGCTGTCTTCATCAGGCCTCCCGGCTGTTGTTATGCTTGCGCAGCCAGATCAGCAGCGCGGCTGTGTCTGTGTAGTTGACCCCCGGGATACGCAGGGCCTGCCCAACGCTTTGCGGGCGGACGCGTCCCAGCTTTTCGCGGGCTTCCCAGGCGATTGTTTCGATGGCGAGGTAATCGATATCCTGCGGCAGGGGCAGGTCTTCCGATGCGCGGAAGCGTTCCAGTTCCTCCCGGGCGCGCTGCAGATAGCCCTCGTATTTGATCTCCAGTTCGCAGCGGCGGGCAATCTGGGCTGTGATCCCGGGCGAGGGGCGGTAGCCAAACTCCGCCAGGCGTTCAAAACTGATGCCGGGGCGTTTGAGCAGCAGGGCAAACTTTTGCGGCTCGCGCAGTTCGGGATGGGGGGAGGATTTTTCGGCGTGCAGGCGTTCCAGCTCCCGCTGTTTGAGTTCCTGCGTCCGGCAATACGTCTCCCAGCGTTCCTGCGAGACCAGCCCCAGCTTGTAGCCCAGGGGCATCAGGCGCTCATCGCAGTTGTCCTGGCGCAGCAGCAAGCGGTATTCCGCACGGGAGGTGAACATGCGGTAAGGCTCGTTGATCCCGCAGGTCACCAGGTCATCGATCAGCACCCCGATATAAGCCTCGGAACGGCTGAGGATGACAGGATCCTTACCCTCCAGATCCAAAGTGGCGTTGATGCCGGCAAGCAGGCCTTGCGCGGCAGCCTCCTCATAGCCGGAAGTGCCGTTGATCTGTCCCGCCAGATAGAGGCCGGCAATCTGTTTGCATTGCAGGCTGGAAGTGATCTCCCCGGGTGCCACGTAGTCATATTCGATGGCGTAGGCATAGCGCATCAGGCGTGCCCGCTCCAGGCCCGGAATGCTGCGCAGGATGAGTTCCTGAACCTCGGGCGGCAGGCTGGTGGAGACGCCGTTCACATAGGCCTCGTGGGTGTTCAGCCCTTCCGGCTCGATGAATACCTGATGGCTGTCCCGCTGGGGAAACTTGACGATCTTGTCTTCGATGGAAGGGCAATAGCGGGGCCCGATACCCTGGATAATCCCTCCGTAGAGGGAGGAAAGCTGAAGATTGTCGCGGATTATCCGGTGCGTTGCGGCGGTGGTGTGGGTGAGGTAGCAGCTCACGCGGTTGCTGAGGATCAGGCCGCGGTAGTAGGAATAGCCTTCCGGGTCGGGATCGCCGGGTTGTTCCTCCAGCAGGGAGTAGTCCAGGCTGCGCAAATCCACCCGCGGGGGAGTGCCGGTCTTGAAGCGGTCAAGCTTGAGGCCGTGCCTGAGCAGGCTGGCGGAAAGTCCGTCCGCGGCAGGCTCGCCGCTGCGTCCCCCGGGCACAGAGACCTTGCCCACGTGAATCAGCCCCCGCAGGAAGGTGCCGGTGGCGAGGATCACCCGCGGGGCGAAGTATTCTTTTCCGATCTCGCTGCGCACGCCCTTGACCCTGCCTTGTTCCACGATCAGTTCGGAGATAACCGCCTCCAGCAGTTGCAGGTTCTGCTGCCCCTCAACGCTTGCCAGCATGAGCGAGGAATAGAGCTGGCGGTCGTTTTGCGACCTCGGCGCCCAGACGGCGGGGCCTTTACTGCGGTTGAGCATGCGGAACTGGATGCCGGAGCGGTCGGCGTTGTAGCCAAGTTCTCCGCCTAGGGCGTCGATCTCCCGCGCCAGGTGCCCTTTGGCGGGCCCGCCGAAGGAGGGGTTGCAGCTCATCCTGCCGATGGATTCGATCTTGATGATGAAGAGGGCGGTGCGCGCTCCCCGCCGCGCGGCTGCCAGGGCTGCCTCGATGCCGGCGTGCCCGCCGCCCACCACGATCACGTCAAAATCGGAGCGCATCGCGGGAATCAATCCACCCGTTGCGCCATCCAGGCGTAGATTTGCTCCAGGCCTTTGTTTTTGAGGGCTGAAACCGCGAACAGGGGCGTATCCTCCAGCCCCAGGCCCTTGGCCAGTAACTGCAGGGTCCTGGCGACTTTTGTCTTGGGAATCTTGTCCGCCTTGGTCGCCACCACGCAGTGGTCAAACTTGCGTAGCCGCAGCAGTTCCAGCAGTTGGACATCCTTTTCGTCCGCGGGATGGCGGATATCCACCAGCACGATGATGCTGCGCAGTTGCCCGCGCTGGTAAAAATACTTTTCCAGCATCTTGCGCCAGCTTTCGCGCTCCGCCATGCTGACCTCGGCGTAGCCGTAGCCGGGCAGGTCGGTGAGTTGCAGCTTGCCTTCCTTGCCCGTCTCATCGTCTTTCCAGCGGATCATGAAAAAGTTCAGCAGCTTGGTCTTGCCGGGATGGGAGCTGGTCTTGGCGAGGCCGCGGCGGTTGGTGAGCAGGTTTATCAGCGTGGATTTGCCCACGTTGCTGCGTCCGGCAAAGGCAAATTCAGGATAGGCGCTGGCTGGATAGTCTGCCGGCTCCACAGCGCTTTTCACAAAGAAGGACTGGACGAATCTAAGCATGGGAATACACCACGCTGGAGCGGTCGGATTCGCAGATTTCCACCGCGCAAACCCTCGCGGGCGAGCCGCCAAGCTCCTTTTCCAAACGCTCAAAGATATATCTGGCAAGGTTTTCCGAGGTGGGATTGCATTTCTGAAAGGCCGGCAGATCGTTCAGATAGGCATGATCCAGCTCCTCCAGGATTTTGCCCAGACTGGCCTTGATCACTCCAAAATCCATGGCCATGCCGATCCCGTCGAGCGTGTCGGCTTCCAGGCTCACCCGCACCGTCCAGTTGTGGCCGTGCAGGTTGCTGCAGGCGCCCTGGTATCCGCAGAGGCGGTGGGCCGCGCTGAAGGTGTCTGTAACGCTTAGTTTATACAAAATGTCGCTCCTCTAAAACAGCTTTTTGCGTATGAAATAGAGCACCAGCAGCACCGACAGCACGATCGACACCCCCATCAGGATCGCGAAGGCATAGGGGTTGTCCTGCAGGGGCAGGGGGATGTTCATGCCATAGATGCTGGCGATCAGGGTGGGCAGCATCAGCACGAAGGCCACCGCGGCGAGGAATTTCATGCGCACGTTGAGGTTGTTTGAGATAATGGAGGCGAAGGCATCCATCGTGCCGCTCATGATACTGGTGTGGATGTTGGTCATTTCGATCGCCTGTTTGTTTTCGATGATCACGTCCTCCACCAGGTCATCGGCTTCCGGATCCTGTTGCAGCCAGCGCGAGCGTTGCAAACGCTCCAGGATAATCTCGTTGGACTTGAGCGCCGTGGAAAAATAGACCAGGCTTTTCTCCAGGCTCAGCAACTGGATCAGCTCTTTGTTGCGCATCGATTGGTGCAGTTCGTTTTCGATGCGGGTGGTGCGCCGGTTGATCTCTTTGAGGAACTTGAGGTAGTAGATCGAGGTGCGCAGCGCGATTTGCAGCAAAAAGCTCTGCTGGGTGATCCTGAAGGGACGGTGTTTGCAATCGATATATTGAGTGAGAACCTCGTTATCGTAAAAACTGAGGGTGATGATCTTGTCTTCGACGATGATTACGCCCAAAGGCGCTGTGGTAAAGGAAATATTGGCCGCCTGGTGTCTGTAATAGAGCGGCACGCGCAGGATGATGAGGATGTTGCCCTCATCGTATTCCATGCGGCTGTTCTCGTCGGCGTCCTGGAGGTCGGTGATGAAGTCCTCAGCCAGATCATAGCGTTCCATCAGAGCCTTGGACTCTTCCTCGGTGGGATTCTCCACGTTTATCCAGAAAGCCTCGTCCTGCGTGAAAGCGGGAGTGAATTTCTGATTGGCTATCTTGAATAACTGGATCATGGCAACCTCCTTTTTTGATACTTTAAAACCATTATTTTGCAGCGGCTATTTTATGGCAACAGAAAAGTTTTGATCCCTTAAAAATGAGCATAGTTATATGAGTGGCAGAGCGTTAAGGACAAGGTTCAGCCTGGGGTGCAGATCAGCCTCCCCAAAGCCGCAGTATATACCGGTATCCTTTTGGGGGTGAATAAGATAGCCCATCATCCTTAGGTATCCCTTATAAATTATAAGGTTGACCCCAGGAAGACCCACGCCGGAGAGGGGGATGCAAATGAGGCCACCCTCCCCCATTATATATAGGTGCTACGATTCTGATAGGACATGGAAAGGTTCCCCCTAAACAAGTACCATCAAGCTATAAACTGTTATTGAGGTTTTCGCAAGCCGATTATATGCTCTTACATCGGAAGCAGCATCTTGTAAAAAACATTGACATGAATCTATAATATGAAAATAATGTGATTTATTATATGGCTATACATAGATAGTGGGTAACGAGGAATATCATATACCCTCAAATAACCAGAAAACAATGAGTTGGGGTTTTACACCAACATTTGGGACTCAACAATAGTTCAAACCAAACAAGGAGTACAGAATGGATATTGACAAAATAGCCAAGAAGTTAGCGTTCGATGAAGAAGAGGAGGTCATATCGGTTTTGGGTCAGAGCTGGCTGGACAGCCTGATCACAGACAGGATCCCCAGAAAGACCGTCATGTTGCTTACCGACAAGCGATTGTATGTATGGAGTAGAAGAATCGCCCACGCAGGATTAGGCAACATCAAAGCGGACATCAACGTCAATGACCTGAGCGGAAGCAGCTTCAGCGTCAGGAGCAGACAATTTGTCCGTATCGTACTTATGGTGTTGGGCCTGATTGGTGCATCAATCCTGGCCAACGTGGCAATTGAGTATGCAATCGTTTGTCTCTTGGTTTTTGCCCTGCTGATCTACCTGAATCGGGATATGCGAACCATTGGCATCATTACCAACGGAGTTGAGTACTTATTCCCGGTTAAAGGCCATTCGCCGGAGGAGATCAGGACCTTCAGGGTCGCCATCGCCTTAATGGTGGAAGCCGAAAGGGAAGCCTAAAATACGATAGGGACAGAACACAGAGTTAAGGTCTACTTGCCAGTCAGGGAACCTGAGTGGCCGAAGTAGAAAAAGAAGGCAGTTTGTAACATAATTGTAACATGGCACTTTTGATAAACACCTCAAAACTTGGTGGGCTTAGGAGGATCGAACCGCTGTCCTCATGACTGCCAGTCATGCGTTCCCTAGCATAGGCCTCACAGAAACTTAGAATCCAATCACCAAAGCTTCAAACATCCAAGTTTACCTTGGTTGTGATGTTCCTTGTTTATCACACTGAGCAATAATGCGATAATATGACTCGTTCAAGTGATAGCAATTTGAAGTTTTCACTAAACGGTTTATAGGGTCGCTGGCGGGCCGCTTTTTTGTATTGACAAAAAACAGCCGGATTCGAGCGTGAAAGAACATGAAAAAGGAGTGAGACAGATGGAGCCCCAAGCCTACCAGAAGATCCTGCCGGACGATGTCTGGAAGTGGAAGCTGCTGGAACAGAAATTTGACCAGGTGCTTGCCCTGTATGACTATCAGGAGATACGCCTGTCGGTGCTGCAAGACCGGGATGAGATCCACAAGGGACTCGCGGCAATGCAGCAGGAAGGCGAAAGCCCGCGCGGCGGCACAGTTGATATCCGCGAGGCCAATCCGGACGGAACGCCGCTGAGCCTGCGCCCGGAAGGCACAGTCAGCATCCTGCACCACACCGCCGGCATCCATAACAAGGGCGAGATCCACCGCTATTACTATCACGGCCCCTCCTTCAGGCTGGATAGGGCTGGCAACCCCGTGGAACTCAACCATCTGGGCGTGGAACTGCTGGGCAGCAACAAGCTCTTTACCGAGAACGAGGTGATCAGCCTGGGACTGCGTATCCTGCGGGAACTTGGCCTGGTGGATGCCAGCCTCAAACTGAACAGCTTTGGCTGCGTCAACTGCCGCCCCGCCTTTTTTGAAAAGATGAACGCCTGGCTGGACGAACACGCCGGGGAGTTTTGCCAGAACTGCCTGCGGGAACTGCACGCCAATCCCTTCGCCGACACCAGTTGCAGCCGCGAAAACTGCCTTCACGATACCCTGCGCGGGCCCCAGATCACGGATTACCTCTGCCCGGAATGCAGAAACAACCTCGAAAAAGTCAAGAAAATCCAGGCCAATCTCACCAACAGCTACCGCGTGGACACCCATCTCTACAAGAGTTTCGCCTATTACAACGAGACCGTTTTTGACTTTGTGGTGGGCAGGGGGGAAAACGAGCTTGTGGTTGGCGGTGGGGGGCGCTACGATTACCTTTCCGCCAAGATCACCCGCAAGCGGATACCCGCGGTGGGCTTCTATCTCGATCTGAACGCCATCTTTGCGCTGATGGAGCGGCGCAGCCTGTTCCTGGCGCCCAAGGTGCAGTTTGCCGTGTATATCTGCGCCCAATCGCCGGATATGGAGATGATGATGCTGCACATAGCCCAGGAACTGCACTCGGACAAGATCAAGACCGTATTGAGCGCCGAAAACAACAGCAGCGACGCGGAACTTGCCAAGGCCAGGCGGCACGGCTGCGACCTGATGATCGTCCTGCGCGACGACAACATCCGCGAAGGCAGGCTGCTGCTGCGCAACATCGGGCGCGAAGACCAGTCCTACATCCCCCTCAACCAGATCAGCCAATCCATCCGCATAGCAAGAAAATCAATGAATAAAGACTAAGGAGACCGCATGCAAGCTATCAATACCAATCAAGCCCC
>Ga0208459_1001770_pt1 | contig 19608 bp, 14 predicted proteins | sample AD_UKC087_MetaG_FD_184433 | JGI IMG/M metagenome (GOLD analysis project Ga0208459, IMG submission 184433) | Active sludge microbial communities of municipal wastewater-treating anaerobic digesters from USA - AD_UKC087_MetaG (SPAdes) (version 2) | ecosystem: Engineered > Bioreactor > Anaerobic >... | reverse complement strand
AGAAGGAGGCCACCATCTGGTTGGGGGCTATTGATGATGAGATGACCGTTAAGGCCTACATTGTCCCAGGGTTAGGCGATGCGGGCGATCTGGCTTACGGAAAGAAGGAGTAGGATGGTTTTTGAGTCCGGATGTAAGGAAAAACAAGACGGGTTCAACCGAAAGATTTTAAACCCCCAAAAGGCGAAGTCACAAGCTTCGCCGAGCAAGGGCGGAGCGGGTCAACCGTTTCAGTCGCTGCCACCGAAAGGACACTTCCCCGAAAAGTTTACAAGCTGTCGCGCTGGCTTTCGTTTTACAATGATCGCAAAGAATTCGGGGTGTAGCTATAGTAGGAGTGTAGAGCAAAGTTAGCGCCCCCCCCGACTAAAAAGCCTTAGCGGGCGAAACTATTCCGAGTTCCCTGTATCGACTCAAATTAAGTACACCCCTTGTCGGTTGCTGTGTTTCAAAATTTTGAACTATATATTAAAAAATTATTAATCATTTTCTTGTCAATTTTTATTTTCGGTTTTCTTGGTAATTTATTAGAGTTAATCCCTTGATTAAAAACTGACAAGTATTTTTTGTTATACTTATTTATTTCAAGTATCATAAAATCAGTTAATTCTATTTTATTTTTCATTTTGTTTGAATAACTCATTATGTTATTTTTCTTTTGCTTTGTATTCCAAAAAATGGTTACTTCATAGTTGTTTTCAGAATCATGAAATGTATTATGATTAAAAACAATATACCATAATTTACCATATTCTTTGAGCGCTTTGTTTATATTCTTTGCATCATTCCCTAAGATTGCACTCGATTCATTAGAGTGTGTTTTTAAGTCACCAAGAAATTCATTGTTAAAATTCAAATCTAAATCAATGTCTTTCTTTGATTTTTTAGATTGATACCAACAGATTGATTTGTAATTTGGGTTGTCCTCTAAAAAGTTCTCGAATTTAAATTCAAGATAGAACCCAAACCATTCTGGTTGAAATTTATTTCGATAATTTTTTGATATTAGTTCAGAATAGCATTCAATACCGTTATAGAGGGATTTAAGAGTAAGTTTAAAATCTTCAAATAACAAAATTTCTTGGCTAAGTATGCTTTCATTTTTGACAATTTTGAAAAGAATATAGTTTATTAAGTCTTTTCTTACACAGGTTATTACATTTCCTCGAATGTCCTGTTTTGTGAAAAACCCTTTTTGTTGTGCATTTAATAGGTCGAAAGTTGAGACGTGAGCCGAAGAGTTATTCGTAACACGTGTAACAAAATTTCTTTTATCAAAAAGTGTATAAAGAATTGTCTCTTTATACTTATAGACACCTATTAAATAGGCATTATCTTCACTTAACCCTATTTGCCAACCCCTTGAAATCTGAATTCTTTTTTTGAATGCTAAATGGGGATGCCCTAAATAACTTATCTGTTTTACATATAATTTTATTTTCTTTTGATCAACTATACAGGTATAGGGATTTGATTTGTTTAATAATTCAAAGTCTGTAATTAAAATGTCTCTGATTTTATTTGGTGTTAACTTTTCGTCAAAGTCAATAACTATATTGTTTTCAGAAATTTGTTCAATTTTCTTCATTGATTTTACATTATGGTATAACTTAAATAATCTGCTTTGTAAAAATTCCTTACAAAAGCATATGAAAATACTTTTTCCCCATTTACTGAATTTTGAAGCATTAATTCATTTTGCTGACTATTTGAGAGTCTAGTTCTTTTGTTAACATCTTTGAACTCTTTGAGAGCAATGGGTAAATCAAAGCATCTCAGGTTACTTAAATTCAAGATAAACTGAATATAATCGGTTGCATTTGGCTTCAATTTGCCATTTTCATTCATTATTTGAATGATGCCCCCATCAGGTCTATCGCACTTAAATTGATTTGTTAATTTATTAGTAATCTCTATTTTTATCTTAGCTGCACGCTCAATGTTAGTTGAATACAGGTAAGATGTAAGTACTTTAATTATTTCAGATTTGTTTGAAAAGTCAAATAGCCAATTCCACCATTCTCGAGCATTAATCTTATAGCGAGAAAGGGAAGTATTCATAGCATCATCTGCTCTAAGTAGGTAGTCTATAAACGACAAACCATCAGATGGAATTCTAAAACTTATATTTGACAAGTTAATCCCCTGTTTACAAAGCATTGAAATGATGAAATGACAGGTACCAAATGGATATTTATTTATGTATGAATTAGTTGGAAGCAAAAATCTTGGATTATATATATTGGGGTTAATCTTGTTTTTGTTGATTTTAATTCTTTCGAGATGTTCTTTGTTCATTGCAATAATATGCTGCTCAATTGTAATTGTACTTTCGTTCGGAACGAACATGTCAATGTAAACACCATCATAGATAGATTTGCATTTTGAATTGTCAAGCCAAACCTTGTCGGAGCTGTTTGAAAACCCAACAGCTTCACAGTTGCATAAATTACTTAGCAACAAACCACTAATAACTCCATCAATGTCAGAGTTAATTATTATTTTGTTGTTTTGTTTTAACTCATCGATCAATTATTTATGGTAAAGGATTAGTAACTTTCAGAAAGTGACTTGAAAATTGCTTTGAGTACAGTTACATTGACAGAGTTACCAAGTTGTTTAAAAATTATATTTGGTGTTCCAACAAGTTTGTACTCTTTTGGGAATGATTGTAAAAGTTTAGATTCTTCAACAGATATTTTTCTCTTAAGTTTTCCAATTATTTGACGATGGTTCATTGCCACTAAGGTTGAAAACTTATCTGGCTTTTTTATTCTTACGCCTGAAGGTCTAAATTGAATTAAGCAATCAAAAACGCTTTCATATTTATCTCCCGCTTGCCATTCCATTTTTCGATGTGTTTTTACACACCAATCAAGGTTGTCATATTTTTTAAGCCAATTGTCAATGAATTTTTTATTCCTTTGATATAGGTTTATGTTTTTTGAAATGAAGTTAACTTTCCAAGGTGGAAATTGATTCAAATCGCCATCGTATTTAAAAAATTCCATCCAAATAGGGAAACCAATCACTTTCATATCAATTCCTTTATAAAACTCATCCCACATTTTCAGAACTTTTTCCTCGTAAGGGCTAATGCTGTCTTCTATTTTAGGGTCGATTACTGTATCGATACTAAAAGTTGTTTTAATATAATGTTTTTCAATTTCTTTCCTGAAGTTCTTTATTAATCTCTCTTTACCTTTAGCAAATTCTTTTCTAACGCAGGGAATATAAACACGTGGGCGTAAAATTGGTATTCCGAAACTATCTGGAGAGATTATTAATGGCTTTTCGGGAAAATAATAGCCAAGTTTATCTAAATTCTTGGCAATTACTTTGTAAGTGTTACCGTTATCGTGGCTTGCTAAATTTGCAACGTTTTCTAATAGTAAATACTTTGGTTTATGCTTTTCAATTATTTCACAAATATCAAAAAATAGAGTACCCCTAGTATCTTCAAAGCCATTTTGAAAACCACCTTTTGAGAAAGGTTGGCAAGGAAAACCTGCGCACAACAAATCAAATTTCTCAGGAATAAAGTTCTTTACCTCTGGTTTGGTTATGTCGCCAAATGGATACTCCCCAAAATTCTCTTTGTATGTTTTTTGGGCATCTTTATCCCATTCGCTACTAAAAACACATTTTCCATTCAGTTCTTGCATTGCTAATCTAAACCCACCTAGACCAGCAAATAAATCAATAAAAGTGAATGAATGTTTTTTAGGTGTAGGAAATGGAATTTCTGAAACTTCTGTCAGAAGTTCTTGGATTAAAATAGATTTTTCTATACTGAAATTATGTTCATTCTTAGCGTGAGAAATATATTGGTCAATAATATTCAAGGCATCATTTTTATAATGCTCTGATATGCCATTCTCATAGTTATGAAGATAATGAGTTAATATTGCTTTACCCAAGGAATCACTTGCTGGTTTTTCAACGCAACATTCTACAACTACATTAATGTTAACTTCCTTAATGTCAGTCATTATTTTTTATATCTTTCTGACAAAGATACTAACAAAAATTCAAAGTTTCTTGTGGTTAAATCTCGTCGATTATTTTTTTAACATAGCCGCCAACTCGTTTATACACGCCACTCCATGGCGCCTTATTTCCATATTTGGATGGATAGACGCTATAATGTTGCGTTTATAGTTCAATGTAATAGTATAAAAATTTTCGTTTGGAATAAATTTTATGTACTTTTTTTGCAACTCATCAAATGGGCTCCTAGTTTTCTGCAAACTTTTTTGTGCGGCAATTGTGGGTATTGGGGTTGTTTTTAACCCTACTTTGGCTTGGTATGCTGCTTGGCTGTAAAAAAAAAGGTGGTTTGGCAGGGTCAACCTATATACACGGCGAAAGAATATGCTACAGGATGGGGGAGGGTTAGGAAATTTAAAGCACAAGTGCTTATGGGGCAGATGCCATTATTTGCCATAAAAGCCCATCCCCAACGGTTATGGGAATCGTTGGGGATGAGCTGATTAATCCTGAAGTTGACTAGCGGTGTTCCGGTTATATGTGGATGGCCTCGCCGTAGGCAGCAGCAGCGGCCTCCATGATGGCCTCGCTCATGGTGGGATGCGGGTGTATGCTCTTGATAAGCTCATGCCCGGTGATTTCGAGTTTCCGGGCAACAACCAGCTCCGCTACCATCTCGGTAACGTTTCCCCCAACCAGATGGGCGCCAAGCAGCTCGCCGTATCTGGCATCAAAAATCAGCTTAACGAACCCATCGCGTTGTCCGGCTGCGGTTGCCTTGCCCGAGGCGGTAAATGGAAACTTACCTACTTTTACATCATACCCGGCCTCCACTGCAGCCTTCTCGGTCATGCCTACCGATGAAATCTCGGGGTTGGTGTAGGTGCAGCCGGGAATATTATTGTAGTTAATGGGCTCGGGGTTTAGACCGGCAATTTTTTCCACGCAGGTTATCCCCTCAGCCGATGCCACATGGGCAAGCGCAGGACCTGGAATTATATCCCCAATGGCATAGACACCCTCAACGTTGGTGCGGTAGAACTCGTCCACCTTTACCCGTCCCTTCTCTACGGAAATACCCAGCTCCTCAAGGCCTATCCCCTCAATGTTAGGGGTAATGCCCACAGCCGAAAGCACCACCTCTGCCTCAACCACCTCTACTCCCTTTTTTGTCTGAATGCTTACCCTGCATAGCTCGCCGGAGGTATCAACCGACTCAACGGTAGCCTCTGTTTTGACGGTTATCCCCGATTTCTTGAATGCTCTTTCCAGCGCCTTGCTTACCTCCTCGTCCTCAACCGGAACAATGTTTGGCAGGAACTCAACCAGGGTAATTTTAGTGCCAATGGCGTTGTAGAAGTAGGCGAACTCGCTGCCAATTGCGCCGGAGCCGACAACCACCATGGAGGCAGGTTGCCTCTTCATGTTCAATGCCTGCCGGTAGCCAATCACCCTAACGCCATCCTGCTTAAGGTTGGGCAGCTCGCGCGAACGGGCTCCTGTTGCCAGAATGATGTGGCTTGACGTGTAGTCGGAGGTTGAACCATCGGGAGCGGTTACGCTTACCGTATGGTTGTCCTTTAGCTTCCCAAACCCGTTGATTACGGTTACCTCATTTTTCTTAAAAAGAAACTGTATTCCCTTGCTCATGGTTTCGGCAACGCCCCTGCTCCGCGCCACCATTGTTTCAAAATCGGGTTTTACATCGGTTGTCTTAACCCCGTAATCGGCAGCATGTGAGGCATACTCATAAACCTGCGCACTTTTCAGTAGTGCCTTTGTTGGAATGCAACCCCAGTTGAGGCAAATTCCTCCCAGGTTTTCACGCTCCACAACGGCAACCTTCATCCCCAGCTGGCTGGCCCGAATGGCAGCAACGTAGCCGCCCGGTCCGCTTCCTATTACTATCAGGTCGAAATTCATATCCGGTAATTTTTAGTTTTTCAAAAGTAGTATAACAAACGGTGATGGGAAAATGTTATTGGACATAACATGTTAATCCCAAACCCTCCAAAATCAGGTAATATATTTTCAAAAAAAGCGGAATAATCGGGTAAATAGTTTGTTTATTCGATTTTTTTGTTGTTTCTTAGTATTACCTAAATAAGTAATATTAAACGGCACTTTGTGAACTTTGTGTAGTATCCTGGTGCCCTTTGTGGTAAAAAATTAACGTAAATAAGTGATTTTCTTACTATTGCATACTTAATCCAACTTTACAGAAACAAGGTTACGTGGCGAATATTAACCACAAAGTTCTCAAAGCATGCACGAAGAACACAGAGAAAAAATGAAAGAGAATGATAAACTTTAATGTTATTTCATTAAAGGATGGAATTAGAAGGGTTATAAATGGTACTTTGTGAACTTTGTGTAGCATCTTGGTGCCCTTTGTGGTAAAAAATAACGTAAATAATTGACTTTCTTACTATTGTATACTTAATCCAACTTTACAGAAACAAGGTTACGTGGCGCCAACAAAAAAGTTACTATATAAAATGAAAATATCTATTACCTAAAAATTTAGGGTTTTGGGTTAATGAATACATTCAAAGCTGTGCAATAGCCAATCATCAAAGAGCTTGATAAGCAAATGAGGGCGTGTAGTTTTTTTAGAAGAATGGCATAGAAAACTGGCCAGGTTAATCTGGTTATCCGATTAGTTGTAGGTGTGAATTATGTCGTAGTAAGGTGTTTACAAGCCTTTCCTTAGCGAATCCCTAAAGATAGCTCCTTTAAGGTGAAAGTAGAATCGTGTTAAAAGGTAGATTAGTGCCAGGGCGATTACTATTGTTGCTCCTGAGGGAACGTTCAGCCTGTATGAAAGAATTATTCCCAGAATAGTTGAGCCGAAGCAGATTAACGCCGATAGCCAGATGATGTTCCCAAAACGCTTGGTAAACAGGTTAGCAATGTTGGCAGGTATGGTTAATAGCGAAATCACAAGGATAATTCCAATAGCCCTGATGGAGAGAACAATGGCAAGGGCCACAAGAATTTTAAGCGTAAAGTTGATGACCCTGGCTTTTACATGCTGGGTTTTAACATACTCCTCGTCAAAGGAAAGAAAAAGAATGGGGTAGTAGAAAAGGGTAAAAAACAAGGCGGTAACAAGTGATAGCACCAGCAGCATCAGGTTGTCGCTGGTAGAAATGGTGAGAATATTGCCGAAAAGGTACGACATCAGGTCGGGGGCATAGCCGGGGGTTAGAAAAACGAAAAACACACCAAGCGCCATGCCCAACGCCCAGAGCATCCCAATAGCCGAATCCTCGCGGAGACGCTTTTCGCCGGTAAGGTACTCAATACCCACGGCCGAAACAATGGAGAAAATGGCAGCGCCAAGCAGCGGATTCCATCCCAGGTACCAGGCAATTCCTATTCCTCCGAAGGAGGCATGAGTAATTCCCCCGCTAAGGAATACAAGCCTGCGCGATACAACGTATGTTCCAATAAAACCAACCAGTATGGAGATAAGCGCAGAGGCGATAATTGCATTCCGCACAAATCCGTAGCTAAAGAATTCTATGATTGCGTCAACCATTTTGTTTTTACCTAATTGTTGATTATCCGCAAAGTCGGCGGAAGTTTAATTGTGGCCTTTAGTTTATGTTTACTATTCTGTTAAGTTGTTATCGGCATGGTGTTCGTGCTCCAGCAGGACGGTATGGGGCACCGGTCCGTGTGCAATTATCTGAATGGGACAGTTGTAGGCTGCCAGCAGCTCAGTGCTTAATTGGTTCGACTTGTGGTAGAATAGGGTTCGGTTGATGCAGGCAATGGTTTTAACATAGGAGGTAATGGTTCCTAAATCGTGCGAAACGATTATGATGGCCATTCGCTGGTTCAGCTCCTTTAGTATTTCGTAGAGTTCCCCCTCAAAATTGGTATCAACGTATGTGTTGGGCTCGTCGAGAATAAGTAGTTTTGGCTCGGAAATTAGTGCTCGGCAGAGCAAGGTTCGTTGAAGTTGTCCACCCGATAGCTCCCCAATTGGTCGGTGTTTCAGCGCTTCAATTCCTGTCTTTCTTAGGTAGTCATTGGCCAGCTGGCGCTGAGCCTTGCTGTAACGACCGGTAAGCCCTTTTTGGGATAGAAGTCCGGAAAGAACTACCTCCATAACGGTTATGGGAAAATTTTTATCGAGCATACCTGCCTGTGGCAGGTAACCAATTGGAAGTTGTTTTCCACTGGTAGAGTAGCTTACCTCACCGCTGAAGGGTTTTACTTGCCCTATCAGCAGCTTCAGGAAAGTTGTCTTGCCCCCGCCATTCGGCCCAATTATCCCAATAAAATCGTCGTCGTAGATGTCGAGGCTGACATTTTTCAACACCACGTCACGCCCATACCCGGCGGTAACATTCCTAATCTCTACTATTCTTGAATGTTCGTTACTCATCATGCTCGCCTGAAATTGCCCTTGCTATATGCAACATGCTGTTTTCCCAGTCTTCCGCTAGCGGATCAACCTTAACAACCCTTAGGTTAAGCTCATCGGCTATGACCTGGGCATTGCGAATATCGAACTGGCTTTGGGAAAGAACGGCCGATACGCCTAACCTGCGAGCCTGGTCAACAACATCGACCACACCCTTAAGCGATGGATTTTTTCCCTCCTGCTCAATGCTAATTTGCCTGAGGCCAAACTCCCGTGCATAGTAACCCAGTGCAGGATGGTAAACCAAAAATGCACGATTGGAAGATTTTCCAAGTATCCTGTTAACCTGTTCCTTCAGGCTATCCAGCTTGCTGCCAAAAGCAATGTAGTTGTTGCTAAAAAAGTCGCTATGGGCAGGATAAAGCTGCTGGAGGTTCTGTAGGATTTGCATGGACATCTTCCGCACCTCCTCAACCGACATCCAGATATGGGGGTCAACCCCATGATGGTGTCCGCCTGCAGAATCATGCTCTTCGGTTCCTTCCTTTATCAGGTCAGCTTTTCCCGATAGGTTTACATACCTTACTTTCAGCTGGTCCTTTAGTTTAGGTTCCAGACCTTTTTCAAAATCGAGAAGCCCGATGGCAAAGTATATGTCGGCGTTACTTAAATCGACCATTTGTCCCGGGGTTGGCTCAAACATTTCGGGGCTGCTGCCCGGAGGAACCATTACCCTAACATCCACCAGCGTGTCGGCAATTTGCTCAACAAAGTACTTAATGGGTTGAATGCTGACCATTACAATAGGCTTGCTGGTGGTATGCTTCTTTTCTGTGCAGGCCGGTAGCATTAACCCTAATACCACGACCAAAAAAACCATGATTCCACTAATCCTTCGCATTTCTTGTTAATTTAGCATCTACACTTCGCTACCCTGCTTCCAGGTTCGGTTGGGCTGAACGGACCGGTTGAGACCTACCGGATTGTTTTGAAGATGACCAGAACCCGTGTAAACATCAAACAAACCCAAATTAAGCAAATTTGTTTACCAGACATCTTCTTTTTAAAAGTTTTGCATTTTGGTTAAACTTTTGTTAATTTGCCAGTTAAAGCCTTCCCCCGATGAACAGCAGAACCAAGAGTAACCTGATTCTACTACTTTTACTTTGGACAGCAGTTTTCTTTGCTAGCATGGGCCATTTTACTGCGTATAGCCAGGAAAAGGATAGCCTGATTCAGCTGCTTTCGGACGCTAAAGGTAAGCAAAAGCTCGAGATTCTCTTCAAGCTTTCTGAGCTAACCTCCCAAACCGAGGAGGGGATAAAATTTGCCGAGGAAGCGCTGGCTGTTGCCAAAAAAATGGATAGGGTTTCGCTAATTGAAGCCTATGAGAATATGGCCATTGCCTACTCGGAGAATTTTCTTGACGAAGCAGCCCTTTCCTACTTCAAAAAAGCCTACCAGCTAAGCCTCGAATATGGCTACATCCCCGGCCTGCTAAAAGCCTGCAAGGGTATTTCTACCTCATACTTTTATCTCGATTCCATTAATCTTTCTACTAAATACTCGAATGAACTTTTAGCTGCTGCTGAAAAGGTTGACAGCTTGAACTATGAGGCAGATGCTTACTTCTGGCTGGGTAGGATAAAGCAGGCTGAAGGGCAAACCGATTCTGCGCTTATGTTTATCGGCAAAGCGCTAAAGTTAAGGGAAAAGTTGGGCAATTTAAAAGAGGTAGCTCAAACCTACAACGGGTTGGGCGGGCTTTACTTTGATGATGCGCAGTATGAAAAGGCCATAGAATGCTATAAAAAGGAGATTGAAATCAAGGAGGCCATTCACGATAAGCCCGACTACCTGGCGCTGGCATATTTAAACCTGGGACGTGCGCATATTGCGTTAAGCAACTTTCAGCTGGCACTGGAGCAGTACCAAAAGGCACTCCGAACTTTCGAAAGCATCAACAACGAAAAGGGCATTGCCGTTTCCAATTCCGGCATTGGCATGATTTACGAGAATCTCTCGCAAAGCGTCATGGCCACTGAGGAAAACGAAGTGAACTACACCAAGGCGCTAGAGTACCATAAAAATGCGTTGCGCCTGTTTCGTAAAATGGGGCAGCGAAAGGAGGAGGGGCAAACACTCCAGAACATAGGCAATGTTTTCTCACGACTTGCAACCAACCGTTTTGTTGCCCGGTTCGGGGAGGAATGGGAGGATTCTCTCTACAAGATTAAGCAAGATCAAATTCTCGCCTCGTTCGATAGCTCACTTATTTACTACCAGTACGCACTTGACATTTTCAATCAAATAAATGATGAGCGGGAAATTGTAAAGGTAAACACCAACTTAGGAAGCACTTACAGCTGGGCCAGGGATTGGCCAAAAGCAACCCGATACATCTCCCAGGCTGTTGGTATCTGCCGTCGTAATGGCTACCAGTATGAACTTTCAGCTGCGCTTTATGCTCAGGGCGAAAGCTACTACCGCCAGGGCAATCTGGCCGGGGCTGAGGCTTCATTTCTGGAGTGCGTTGAAATATCTACCAGGTTAGGTCTGAAAGAAACTCTTCGCTACAGCTACAACAGGCTATCAAAACTTTACGAACAAAAGGGAGACATGGCCAAGGCGTTGGCCAATCTTAAACTTTCGGTTAGAATTAAAGACGAGATTTTCACGGAGAAAAGCCAGAAAATCATAACCGAAATGCAAACCAAGTACGAAACTGAAAAGAAGGAGCAGGAGTTAAAGCTGATGAAAAACCAGGATGAGCTCCAAAAGTCCATCATTCAACGTCAGAAGTTGATGATAATCGGCGCAATTGTCGGAGCCCTGCTGATTCTTATGGTTGCCCTCCTGATGTTTAAGATGTTCCGCGACAAGCAAAGGGCCAACAGGATACTTCAGGAGAAGAATGCGTTGATAACCAGCCAGAAAAAGGAGATTACCGATAGCATTCAGTATGCAAGCCGCATACAATCAGCCGTTCTTCCTACCTCTTCACTTCTGGCCGAAGCCCTGCCTGAGCATTTTGTACTTTTCAAGCCAAGAGATATTGTTAGCGGCGATTTCTACTGGATGACCCGGAAAAATGAAAAGGTTGTTCTGGTTGCTGCCGACTGCACCGGCCACGGAGTACCAGGGGCTTTTATGAGTATGCTTGGGGTTTCATTTCTCTACGAGATAGTTAACAAGGAGAATGTGCTGCAACCTGCAGAAATTCTAAACCAGCTTCGCATCCATATCAAAACAACCCTTTCACAAACCGGGAAGCAGAACGAGCAAAAAGATGGAATGGACATTTCCCTTTGTGTAATCGACCGCCCGGGCAATGTTTTGGAGTGGGCAGGTGCCTATAATTCCCTCTACCAAATTCGGGGCGGAGAGCTAACCGAGTACAAAGCCGACAAGATGCCCGTGGCTGTTCACGTAAGCGATAGCAACTCCTTTACCAACCATCAAATCGAAATTCAGCATGGCGATACCTTCTACATGTTTTCCGATGGCTATGCTGACCAGTTTGGCGGAACAGATGGTAAAAAGTTTATGTCGAAAAAATTCAAGGAGCTGCTGGTAGGAATTTGGAATAAGCCCATGGATGAACAAGGCAAAATTATTAACGAAACCCACCTTCAGTGGAAGGGCGAATACGATCAGGTTGACGACATCCTGGTCATAGGGTTCAGGGTTTGAAGGTAACCGGTAGAGGGCATTTAAGGATAAAGGATAAAGGGTAAAATAATTCAAGAACTTGTCCGCCTACCGGCGGATTCAAGAACTTGTCCGCCTACCGGCGGATTCCAGATTCAAAATTCAAGATTTCAGAACTTGTCCGCCTACCGGCGGATTCAAGAACTTGTCCGCCTCCCGGCGCATTCACCCTTCGGACAGGCTAGGGGTTCTAAAACTATCCCGTACATGATGGATTCAGCATTCACGTCGTGTTAAAAAATAGTTTTAGTCCCGAAGAGGCGTAACATGGATAGCCCCGGGCGTAAGCCAGAGTTGATGAGGGTCGGCGGTGGTTGGCGATGCAAGTAGTAAGTTTTCCAAAGCGCAACCCCCACTAACTGCATCGCAACGATAGGAATTTTCCAAAGCACAGGGACAAGGCAAGGGTAAAGGATAAAGTTTAAAGGATAAAAAGTAATGGCTAAAGGGTAAAGAAATTAAAGGTTCACGGTTCACCTCTCACGGCTTTTTACCTTTTACCCCTATGGGTTTACGTTGAATTTATTGGCCTCCAGCTCGCGGTATTTAACCAGAATTTTTTCAACTGGCCAACGTTCATCTACCCGAAGGCCAATTATACCGGCAAGCCTGATAGCCTCGTGCTTCACCGGTTGCCGTTTGAAGAAACGGTTGTGAACGAAGTTCAGGTACTTCAACATCAAAAAGGCATCAAACCAGAGGAAAAATCTTTTTCTGAACGAACCGGGAGATGCCGTATTACGGCTAATGCTATAAATCTTCTCGGTTGCATTGTTTTGCTTCAGGAATAGTTTTAATGGGGCAGGCATTGAATCTATGAAGCAGTCTATTTGGCCAACATCTAGCTGGTAGAGCGATTGCATTTTACCAAAGAGCATCTGTAGCGGGAAGAACGATTCAAGCTGGTAGGTTTGGATTTCATTACCGGGATTTTCCAGGAACATGGCCATTGATTTACCCGTTCCAAAGGGCACCCTGTTCGACGCCCGGGGTGAAGGGTAAATGCAAGTAGTGTTTAACTCGGCAAAATGCCCATGGGGAATTATTTTCTGCAGGAAGTAGAAGTCCTCTCCTGCCTGGTGGCGGTTCATGCCGCCAAACTTAACGTAAGCTTCTGCGGTGCAGGCCATGGATGAGCCTACTGTGTGGAAGGCAAAAGGGAATCCGGTGTAGCGCAATGCCTGGTTGTAGTAGCGCAAATGCAGCTCGTATTGAGCAATGCCATCATACACCTCCTGTGGAAAATTATTACCCTGAATGGGATGCTCAAAACGGATAGAGCAGGCATGTATGTCAGGGTTGGCTGCCCAAAAGTTTTCCAGCTCAACCAGGTAGTTTACCTCGCAGGTGGCATCGGCATCGAAACAGGCAATAATGCCTCCTGGTTGTTTAGCTAGGAACAAGCTGTATGCGGCTTCATCCATACCTATCTGTCGTGCTAACCCCACTCCGGCCTGCTTTTGGGGGAGGTTAAAGGCTTTAATGGCGTAAAACCTGAAGCTGCTGCTGCCCCAACAACTATCTGCCTCAGCCACAACCTGAAGCGATTGTTCTGAGGTTGTTACCACCTCGGCCGAAGAATTTTCGGGATGGTTAACCACCACAATAACCTCAACATCTCCACGTGGTTTGCTGCAGCTCGCAAGTGCCATTAACGAATCCTTCAGATCTGCCTCATTGAAGGAAGGTATTACAACCACTATGGATAACTTTTTTGTTGGCAGCTCCTGAATGGATGGGGAAAAGTTCTTGTTTTGAAAGTATTCGGGGATTTCCATAGTTGTAAAATGGCGAAACCCCTTCAAATGGTTGCCCATCGAAAGGGTTTCGGTTGGTTTAGGTTTAGTTTAGGTAGGTTATAAATTACTTGTCAGTTTTATGGTTGGCAGCATATTCCTGGTTAATGCCGCCTATCACCTCGCTGGTTATGTCCAGTGCCGGATGACCGTAAAGCAACGGACCGCCGAAGTTACTGCTAAGAATAATGTGGTAACCCTTATCGGCATTATACTTCTTGAGGTATTCGGTAATACTGTAGTGTATCTGGCGTAGCTTAACCTGCTCTTCTTCGGCAAGCTGCATCTGCATGTCGTCGCGCAGCTTGTAAAGTTCCTGCTCCCGGTTGGCCAGGGAGGTTTGCAGCTGCTGGGCTTCGGAGCGTGTAACCAGCCCCTTTTGAACCTTATTCTGGAAATCCATGGCATCCTGCTCAAAGGCTTTTGATTTTGAGTTCAGCTGTGCCTCCAGGTTTCGGCTGTTGTTCTCCAGCTCCTTCCGCATGTCGAAGTACATATCGTAGTGGTTGAGAAGGGTATCCATGTTGACCCAGGCAACTGATAGTCCTTCAGAAAGGGCTGCACTTGCTTCTGATGGGGTAGAGCCGGAAACATGGTTTCGTGGCGATTTTTGAGTAAAATGAAGGATAAAGAGGGCAACCACGGCAAGGGAGAGAATAATGTTGAAAATTAAGGTTGATTTTTTCATCTTCAAAACGTTTAGCTGTTAGTTATACAGATTGGTTTAATTCGGTTTAAATGTATTACATCCTGAAACGCTTCATAAAACTATTCAACACCAGCTACTATTAGTTCAATTAGTCCTGTTTTAAAAGGAAAAACTACAGGTTAAACTTTAAACCCCAATAAATATTGGCATTTCAAGTATCTCACTTGCAAATATAAGCCATTAATCGAAAAAAAGTATTTTTTTGATAAAAAAATCGAATGGCTGCATCTACTCCAAAAGCCCTTCATCACGAAAGAGAAGTAGAATGGAGGAAAACGAAACAACAACGTACTTCTCGTTGTTAAATTCCACCTCGATGGAGTTTTCGTGAAGGTAAACGGCAAGGTCGCCCACCTGCGCCTGAAGCGGGAAGTATCGTGCATTTTCCCTCGATTTTTTCCATGGCTCATCAAGCTCACCTATTGTGGGAATGGGGTAGCCAGGGCCAACCTTTACAACGTAACCGCTATGAGCTTTTTGCTTCTCCTGAACTCCTGGTGGCAACAGCAGCCCGGCCTTAGTCCGTTCATCAGGATTCTTCGGCTTTATTAATACTCGATCGCCAACCACAATTAGGTTGTCAAACGCGTTGGGATTGAATGAAAGCGACATCGGGTTGGGTATATGGATTTATAAATACTTGTTTTTCGGTCATTCGAGGCTAATCCTGGTTAGCTGGCATTTCTGCAAATATAAAACTTGTTTAGCTAATATGATTTTTTTAACTTTTTAGCCAGCCGTTGCATTATTTTAAAAGTGGCTGTTTGCTTACTGATGTCGGCATAGCACAACCAACCTGTGCGAGACCAGCCGGCTTTGGAGGTTTATATTTGCATTTGGTTGCTGTTCCCTCTATTTTTAGACATTTTGATTGAAAGAATTCAACCTTGACATTCTTAATCGTCGAAATTCGAGCTTAGATAGCCAACTATTTTATAGTTTTGTCGTGATTTTGCAGTTCGATTAAAAATTGAATTTTCTTGATTATGAGGAATAGCGAAAGGGTTAAGGTAAAAAATTTGCTCGAGAGCGGAACAGTAGGAGCTGAGGTAGCTGCAATGGGATGGGTTCGCACCAAGCGGGGTAACAAGAGTATCACCTTTATTGCGCTTAACGATGGCTCCACTATCAACAGCATACAGGTTGTTTTTGACATGGCTGTTTTTAGCGAGGATCAGCTAAAAAATGTAGCTACTGGGGCATGTATCGGTGTTAGGGGAAAGCTCGTAGAATCGCCCGGTTCAGGGCAACGGGTTGAAATTCAGGCCAGCTACCTGGAGGTGCTGGGCGAAGCTGATTCGGCAACATATCCCCTTCAGAAAAAGGGTCATAGCATGGAGTTTCTTAGGGAAATTGCCCACCTGCGTCCCCGTACGAATACTTTTGGCGCCGTGCTTCGCATTCGGCATGCTTTAGCTTTTGCAATTCACAAGTACTTCAACGATAGGGGATTTATCTACCTGCATACTCCTATTATTACCGGTTCTGATGCCGAGGGTGCAGGGGCCATGTTCCGCGTAACCACGCTCGACCCCAATAACCTTCCACGAACCCCGGAGGGAAAGATTGATTGGAGTGAGGATTTCTTTGGTAAAGAGGCAAAGCTTACCGTTTCGGGACAACTCGAGGCGGAACTGGGTGCAATGGCTCTTTCGGAGGTTTACACCTTTGGCCCTACCTTTCGAGCCGAAAATTCAAACACCCCCCGGCATCTGGCCGAGTTCTGGATGATTGAGCCCGAAATGGCCTTTTATGATATTCAGGACAACATGGATCTGGCCGAAGATTTCCTAAAATACCTTATTCGCTACGTGCTGACTAGCTGTGCCGATGACCTGGAATTCCTAAAAAAGATGTATGACGATGAGCTGGTTAGCAGGTTACAGCTTGTTGTTGACAACAAATTCGAGAGGCTAACCTACACCCGCGCCGTCGAAATCCTTGAGAAGGCAAACCAAAAATGGGAATTCCCCGTATTCTGGGGTGCAGACCTACAGTCGGAACATGAGCGCTACCTGGTGGAGAAACACTTTAGTAAACCCGTCATTCTAACCGACTATCCCAAGGAGATCAAGGCATTCTATATGAAACAAAACGATGACGGGAAAACCGTCAGGGCAATGGATGTGCTTTTTCCAAAAATTGGCGAAATAATTGGTGGTTCACAGCGCGAGGAGAACTACCAAAAGCTCCTTTCACGCATTACCGAACTTGGCGTTCCCGAAAAGGATGTTTGGTGGTACCTTGATACCCGTAAGTTTGGAACAGCACCCCATAGCGGATTTGGACTTGGTTTTGAAAGGCTGGTGCTCTTTGTTACCGGCATGAGCAACATCAGGGATGTTATTCCATTTCCTAGAACCCCCAAAAACTGTGAATTTTAGAGTAAAATGCTAAAGCAGCGATTACAACAAAAACTTCTTCAGAAGTTATCTCCACAGCAAATACAGATGATTAAGCTGCTGGAGGTGCCTACCATGCTGCTTGAACAGCGAATTAAAAAGGAAATTGAAGAAAATCCTGTATTGGAGGAGGTTCATGATGCTGAAGAACCTGAAAACGATACCGAAGCATCGCTCGTAAACGACGATTCCGATACCGAAACCGACAAGAACGACGATGAGTTCACCCTTGAAGATTACCTTAACGACGAGGACATCCCCAACTACCGGCTAGTTGCCAGCAATGTGTCGAAGGATGATAAAAGGGAGGAAATCCCGTTCTCGGTGGGGGTAACATTTCAGGAGAGCCTAAAAAGCCAGCTGGGGTTAACAAGCCTTAACGACCGTGAGAAGCAGCTGGCTCTTTACCTGATTGGCAACATCGACGAGGACGGCTACCTGCGCAGGAAATTGTCGGCCATTGCCGATGATGTTGCCTTTGCCCTAGGCCTCGATACCAACGAGGACGAGCTGGAGAAAATTCTTTACGTTATTCAGGAGTTTGACCCACCGGGAGTTGGAGCCCGTGACCTCCAGGAGTGCCTGCTGCTCCAGCTCAGGGTAAAGGAAAATGGAAGCACCACTGCATCTACTGCATATAAAATTTTAAAGTACCATTTTGACGAATTTACCCGAAAGCATTATGATAAAATTGCGCAGAAGCTTTCACTCTCCGACGAACAGCTTCGCGATGCCATCAACGAAATACTTAAGCTAAACCCAAAACCCGGAGGAGGATTTAGCGATCCTTACAACCAGTCAATTCAGCAGGTTATCCCCGATTTTATCCTCGACTATGTTGACGGGGAATTTCAGCTTAACCTCAACTCCCGAAATGTTCCCGAGTTAAGAATCAGCCGCGAGTATTCCGACATGCTTGAATCGTATAGCTATAGCAAGGATAGCGCAACCAGCCAGGAGAAGGAGGCTGTGACTTTTGTAAGGCAAAAAATCGAATCGGCACGCTGGTTTATAGATGCCCTTAAGCAGCGGCAAAACACCCTGATGACCACGATGAGGGCAATACTTAACTACCAGCAGGAATTTTTTCGTGATGGGGACGAATCGAAGCTGAAACCCATGATTCTGAAAAATATTGCCGATGCCACCGGACTCGACATTTCCACAATATCACGAGTTGCCAACAGTAAGTATATCCAAACCCATTTCGGTATTTATCCCCTGAAATACTTTTTTAGCGAAGGCCTTATGAACGATGCGGGCGAAGAGGTTTCAACCCGAGAAATTAAGAAAATACTTCAGGAGTGTATCCTTAATGAGGATAAAGGCAATCCCCTCACCGACGAGGAGCTGATGGAGGCCTTAAAGCAAAAAGGATATCCCATTGCACGCCGGACAATTGCAAAGTACAGGGAACAGCTGGGCATTCCGGTTGCCCGACTAAGAAAACAACTTTAAACCTTAAACATGACTTTTAAACCCGACCGTTGGCTTTCCATTCTGCTCCACCCGCTTTTCATGATGTGCTACGCCTTCTTAACGCTGTACCTATCCGCATCATATATCTCATTTCTACCGGATTCATACAAAAGGTTACTCTTTATTGCCCTATTTTTAAATACTATCATTATCCCCATTTTCATTCTGATGCTGTTGAAACGCCTCGGGACGGTCAAAAGCATTGAACTTTTCCACCACCGCGAGCGGGTTTTTCCCATTGTCATGGTCATAATTCCCTACGTTTTTACGCTGTTGCTGCTTATCCGCCTTCAGGTTCCGGAAATCTTTATCAAAATTGTTCAGGGAGGCATTCTGGCCATGATTATTGCAGCAACCGTATCCTACTGGTGGAAAATAAGCCTTCACATGGTAGGTATTGGAGGCGTTACCGGATTCATAATTGCCGGGCTGATTCTCCACTACTTCACCTCCCTAAATCTGCTAGTTGTGGTTGTAGTTCTATCGGGTTTATTAGCCAGCGCCAGGCTGGTAAGAGGTGATCATTGTCCTTCACAGGTTTATACAGGCTACCTTACCGGATTGGCCTCTATTTTGCTGGTATTCTTGCTTTAATAGCCATGCCCGACGAGTAACCGATTTCGGGCACGGGTGTTATCCAAATTATAATATAGTTGCCTGATAAACAGTAAGTTATTATTTATGGTAAGCGGTTTGTAGTACAACTAATTATAAGCTCAATAAACCTGCTGCAAAGTAGATGGCTCGTAATAATTTCTTAAACATGCCGATCAGGTTTTATGGTGTTGAAGGTTCAGCATACCCAAAAATTATTCAACTTTGCCCAATGAATTTTAACATACAGAAAATCAGTATTATAGCAATAAATGAATAAATATTATTAATTTTTTTATGCCCATAGAGGTTTGCAAATTAGCAAAATAGCTCTACTTTCGTTATTCATTATAGAAATTTTCTAAGTTGCAAGCTTGTAGCATTTAAGTTTTCAACAATTTTAAGGCAAGATATTAACATTTTGACCTGGTGTTTCGTAAAAATTAACTAGTTGGCCTGCTGTTGTTAATAGCAAACCGGTTAACCCATGCTAGGCTGGAAATGGCAGCTTATTTAATTAGCAACAAAACCAATAGTTCGTATGTGGGA
>Ga0208459_1001765_pt1 | contig 19651 bp, 15 predicted proteins | sample AD_UKC087_MetaG_FD_184433 | JGI IMG/M metagenome (GOLD analysis project Ga0208459, IMG submission 184433) | Active sludge microbial communities of municipal wastewater-treating anaerobic digesters from USA - AD_UKC087_MetaG (SPAdes) (version 2) | ecosystem: Engineered > Bioreactor > Anaerobic >... | reverse complement strand
CGTCGGTATTTTGTAGCCCTGGTATACAATCCCGTCGAGGCGGATTTCCGGCCCACCCGGGGACTGGTAGACTTCGACGCGTTTTCCGCCTTCGGGCATGAAATTATTTTTGGGGTCTTCCGCGTTAATGCGCACCTGGACGGCTTTGCCGACCAGGTGGATTCTTTCTTCGGGTATCTCGAGCCTGCCGCCCGCGGCCAGGAGAATCTGCTGGCGAATGATATCGATGCCGGTCAGAATTTCTGTAACCGTATGCTCCACCTGAAGCCGCGTATTGACTTCCATGAACCAGAATTCATTTGTTTTCGGATCGACGAGGAATTCCACGGTTCCGGCATTCACATAACCCGCCTGGTGCGCCGCCCGAATAGCAGTCTGGTGGATCGCTTCAAGGACGTTGGGTGGCAGATCGGCGGGCGCGATTTCAAGAAGTTTCTGATGACGGCGCTGAATGGAGCAATCCCGTGTGCCCAGATGCATGACTTTGCCATAGACATCGGCCAAAATCTGCACTTCAATGTGACGGGGGGACTCTACACACTTTTCGATGTAGATTCTTTCGTCATTGAACGCAGAGCGGGCTTCGGAACGGGCCTGCGGCAGTTGCGCCCGCAGTTCCTGTTCGCTGTTGATTTTGCGGATGCCGCGTCCGCCGCCCCCCGCCAGCGCTTTGAACATGACGGGATAACCCCTTTCTTTTCCGAACTCGACAGCCTGGCGGATGCCCTCTTCACCGTCGGCAAGTGTCCCGGTGCCCGGAACGAATGGGATATCGGCTTTTTTCATAATATCGCGTGCAACAACCTTGTTGCCAAGATCGCGAATAACCTGGGGCGGTGGACCGATAAAAGTGATTCCCGCATCTTCACATGCCGAAGCCAGCTCCGGATTTTCCGACAGAAAGCCGTAGCCGGGGTGAATTGCGTCCGCTCCCGATTTTTGCGCCGCCCAGATGATTTTGTCAATGTTCAGGTAATCCTTGCGGGGGCCGTCTCCAATCATGATGGCCTCATCGGCGAAACGCAGATAATAAGCCTCTCTATCCGGTTTTTCATAGACCGCCACGGTATCAAGGCCCACTTCCTTGGCCGTGCGGATAATTCTCAGGGCGATTTCTCCCCGATTGGCTACCAGCAATTTTTTCATTTTTTTCACAAGGCTCACCTTTTCTTCGTTGTTTTTCCCCATGGCCCTTGCCGGCAGGGCATAAATTTTCATTATAATACTCTATTAATGATGCCATATTTTTTGTCAAGCGCAGACTCATGCAAAACGGTAAAAGCATTTTCGGGCAAGCATCGGACAAACCGTGTTGAAAATATTGATATTACAGGTTAGTTTGCCATGGGCAGGAAGTTGTGGAAGATTTTTTCAGGTGTTTGTGTTATCTGTTATTTGTCCGCACGGAAAAAAACGGCAGCCATGAAAGATTTTTTAAGGATTGTCTATGAATAAAAGAACCATTGCCCGCGGAACAGACTACCGCTCCAAAATGATTAGCACCGACCAGGTGCTGGAAAAACTGAAACCCGGTCAGAAAATATTTGCGACAAGCGGGGTTGCAGCTCCCGGGAAAGTCCTGTCGGCCATCGCCCAATCCGACGCAAGCAACATCCGCGACCTGGAAATCATTCAGCTGATCACTCTGGGGAAGTACCTGACTTCTCCGAATGAAAGCCGGCAATACCGCTTAAAGACGTTCAACATTGGTGAAAGCATCAGCAAGGATATCGCCGACGGCAAGGTCGATTTTATTCCTGCCAATCTCATGGAGCTGCCATATATTTTCTTAAGTGGAGCGGTGTCGGTCGATGTCGCGATTATTCTGACATCCCCGCCTGACGACAAGGGTTTTGTATCTCTGGGTGTTGCGGTGGATGTGGCCAACATTGTCATTAAACAGGCATCTCTGGTGATTGCCGAAATCAATCCCAACATGCCGGTAACCCACGGCGAGACGGTGATTCATCTGAGCAGTGTCGATTTTATTGTCGAAAGCGATTTGCCCCTGATTGAACGGGAAAATAAACCCTATGACGAAATCATAGACCGGATCGGCTGGAATATTTCCAACCTCATTGAGGACGGCGCCACCGTGGCGCTCCATGTAGGTAGAATATTCAACGCCGTTGCCGATCATCTGAAGCAGAAGAAGAATCTGGGGATTCTGACGCATGTTGTTTCCGACTGGGCCATCGATCTGATCGAATCGGGAGCAATATCCCTCGATCGCAGCCGTTACACAGGCGGCTTGATCACCTCATGCTATTGTTACGGAAGCCGCGCCCTGTATGACTACGTCAATCGTAATCCGATTTTTGAATTCTACCCGATTGCCCGGCTGAGCAATCCCTTTGTTGTGCGGAGGATCAAAAGCCTGATCGGCATTATGAATGTTAAAAAAATTGACATCTCCGGCGAACTGGTCATTTTTCACTCCGGCGACAATCTCCTGACGGGTTATGAAAGCAAACTTGGTTTTGCCATGGCCGCGACGATTTCCAAAAACGGCAAAGCAATTGTGGCGCTCAACTCCGTGGACAAGGAAGGCCGCAGCAACATTGTGATCCGGCATGCCTGGGAAACCGACAACACGCACAGCACGCTGGGAGTAGTCAAATACATTGTCACGGAATACGGCGTGGCCAATCTTTTCGGTAAATCGATCCGTGAACGTGTTCTGGCTATGATTGACATTGCCCATCCGGACCATCGTGAAAGTCTTCTGGAGCAGGCCAAGGCGATGAATTATGTTTACGCGGATCAAATATACATTGCCCGTCATGCCGCCCAATACCCGGCGATGCTGGAGACGCGCAAATCCCTGAAAGATCGCCTGGAAGTCAAGATCCGCCCGATCAAACCGTCCGATGAAGATATGATGCGCCAGCTTTTCTACAATTTTTCCGACGAATCAAAATATTTCCGGTATTTTGCCAATAAGCCCGTCATGCCCCACAAAGAAATGCAGAAATACGTCAATATTGATTATCAGGATACATTGTCCATTGTTGCCATCGTGGAAAAAGGCCGCAACGAAAGAATTATCGCGGAGGCACGATATGCTTACGGGAAACGGGAAGGCGCCCATGAAGTCGCTTTTATTGTTGATGAGGAATTTCAGGGAAAGGGCGTTGCCACGTTCATGTTGAATTATCTGATCAAAATTGCCAGAAACCGTGCGATAGGAGAGTTTATCGCCTATGTCCTGCCGCGGAATGAAGCCATGCTGAAAGTCTTTGAGAAAGCAAAAGTCCCCATCACACGCTCCTTCGATTCCGATGCAATTCTGGTGCGTTTAAATCTTGCCGCGCCGAAAGCTGAAAATATCAATTAACGGACCGGGCATGATCAATAGAAGAGGTTCTTCTGTCAAACGGCGCATTCCATCATCCCATGCATGGTTCAGAAACGAAATCGCAGGCTATCTGAAGGGCATCAGTCCTTAAAAAACAAAGGGGTAAATCATTCTTGCCATAAAGTCCCAATTATGAAATACTCCCCGCGATTTTCAATGTGAGCCTATCGCTTGCAGGCTTTTGAATATTGAGAATGTCATTGAAATGACGTCACTATATCGAGAACAAGGAGGTAGCAATATTATGTCAAACGCAGTCATTGTCAGCGGTGTGCGCACCGCGGTCGGAGCCTTCGGCGGCTCTTTGAAAGATGTTCCCGCGAAGGATCTGGGCGCTCTGGTCATTCGCGAAACTTTGGTCAAGGCGGGACTCAAACCGGCTCTGCCGGCCCATGCCAAAGATGACGCGCCGGATACGGCAAAGAATGAAGGACTCTCCCCGATTGAACAGCAGTATTCCAAGTGGGATGGCAGTCTCAGGGACATTGCCGTGGATGAAGTCATCATCGGCAACGTCATCGGGGCGGGACAGGGTCAGAATGTCGGGCGTCAGGCCATGATTCGCGCCGGCCTGCCCAAGGAAACCACCGCGATCACCGTGAACAAAGTCTGCGCCTCCGGCATGAAAGCCATCGCGCTTGCCGCAGCCTCCATCAAGGCGGGGGACAATGAGGTTGTCATCGCCGGCGGCATGGAAAACATGAGCGATGTTCCGATCGGTCTGCCCAAAGCCCGCTGGGGTCACCGCATGGATATGCCCTTCGGTAAAACCGTTGACCTGATGGTTTTTGACGCGCTGTATGAAATCTTCTATGGTTACCACATGGGAATTACCGCCGAAAACATCGCCGCCCGCTACAGCATTTCCCGCGAGGAGCAGGACAAGCTGAGCGTCGAAAGCCACGCACGCGCCCGCAACGCTATTAAAAACGGCCTTTTGAAAGATGAAATCGTCGGGGTCTCCATTCCGCAGAAAAAAGGCAATCCCATTGTTTTTGATACGGACGAGCGACCAATGGAAACCAGCATGGAAAAGCTGGCCAAGCTCAATACGGCCTTTAAGAAGGAAGGCACGGTAACGGCAGGCAACGCCTCCGGCATCAACGACGCGGCGGCGGCCATGCTGATCATGAACGAAGAAAAAGCCAAGCAGATGGGTTTAAAGCCTCTGGCACGGATCAAGGGTTATGCGTCAGGCGGAGTTGATCCCGCGTACATGGGACTGGGCCCCGTTCCCGCCGTGCGCAAACTCCTCCGGATTACCGGCACATCCATCAAGGATTACGGTCTTTTTGAACTCAACGAGGCGTTTGCCGCACAGGCCATTGCCTGCCTGCGCGAATTGAACATTCCCTGGGACATCACCAACGTCAACGGATCAGCCATTTCCATCGGCCATCCGGTCGGCTGTTCCGGTGCGCGTATCGTGCTTGCGCTCGCCAATGAAATGAAACGCCGGAATGTCAGCCTGGGGTTGGCGTCCCTCTGCATCGGCGGCGGCCAGGGTATGGCTATCGCTATCGAAGCCGTGTAAATTCTTTTTCCTATTATCCTCCCGCAGTTCCCTGCGGGAGGATTTTTTCCCACATCATACAGCATGAAAGAAAGATCTTTTTATGCCGCATCAAACCGTCAACGGAATCAAAATTTATTACGAAGAGCGGGGAAAGGGTGAGCCGCTGATTCTCATCAACGGATTGGCATTCCCGATGGATTTGTGGTTCGCGCAGATGGGGGAACTCTCAAAAGACTTTCGGGTAATTGCGCTGGACAACCGGGGAATCGGCCGAAGCGACAAACCGGATGAGGAATACAGTATCGCCTTAATGGCCTCGGATACCGTGGGACTGCTCAAGGCGCTGGGCATTGAAAAAACCCATGTTGCCGGTTTATCGATGGGCGGTTTTATCGCCCAGGAAATGGCCCTGTCCTATCCGGATGTGGTCGATCGCCTGATTCTGGTTGGTACCGGAATGGGAGGGAGCCGGTCTGCAAAATTGAGCAAGCCGTTCTGGGAAAAAGTTGCTGCAGAAATCGCCGGCAAGACACCCGAGCAGGTATATCGTATTGATATGACGCTGATGACAGCAGCGGGATTTGTTCAACAGCATCCGGATATTCTGGATAAGTCCGTAAGCCTGAGGATGAAGAACCCTCAGCCTTTGTATGCTTTTCTGCGTCAGTTTGCCGCCGCCAGCGTTTTTGATATTAATGATATTGCGAAAAACATTTCCCGGCCTGTTCTGATTATTCTGGCCGATCAGGATCCGATCTTTCCGATTCCACTGGTAGAGGATTACAAAAAAGTGCTCCCGTGGGCAAAAATGATTATTTACGAAAACTGTGGTCACGCGATTCCTCTGGAAAAACCCGACCGGCTGTCGCGCGATATCAGGGAGTTTCTGGTAGGTTTATAGGCTGTAGGCTTTTAGGCTGTTAGGTTTTTTTGAGGACCTGCGGTTTTGGTTTTAATAGGCCATCAGGCTGCAAATAGGGATGCTTGATAATGCGCCCGATATTTGTCATAGTAAATAAAAAACGGTGCCAGCGCATGAGCAGAATGAAAACAGTTACCCCGGACGAAGCCGTCCGGGTGATCAAAACCGGCGATCATATTCATCTGAGTTCCGTTGCCAGCTCGCCCCAGTGCCTGGTTGCCGCCATGTGCCGCAGGGGCCTGGCGGGAGAACTGGCGAATGTCCACATTCATCACCTGCACACGGAAGGTCCGGCTCACTACGCTGATCCGGAATTTGAGGGCATTTTTCAGCTGGATTCCTTTTTTGTCGGCCCGAATGTCCGCAGTCAGAGCCAGAATGGTTTTGCAGATTACATTCCGGTCTTCCTGAGCGAAACCCAGCGCCTGTACCGTGAAGGTTATCTTCCCTGCAACGTAGCTATGGTGCAGGTTTGCCCGCCGGATGCAAATGGTCGGGTATCCCTGGGAACGTCTGTTGATGCGTCTGTTGCTGCCATCGAGGTTGCCGATACGGTAATCGCGGTCATTAATCCTAATGTCCCGCGCACGTTTGGCGATGCCGTCATTTCAGCCGATCAAATCGATTTTTTTGTCGAAGATGATACGCCGCTGGAAACCCTGAATTTCGAAAAGCCCAATGCAATAGAAACCGCCATCGGCAAAAATTGCGCGGCGCTCATTGAAGACGGAGCCACACTGCAGATGGGCATCGGCGCGATTCCCAATGCGGTGCTCAGTGAACTGGGCGGTCACAAAAATCTGGGCATCCATACGGAGATGTTCGCCGACGGTGTTATCCCGCTGGTTGAAAAAGGCGTGATCAACGGCGCAAACAAAACGATTGATGTCGGGAAAATGGTGGCGACGTTTCTCCTGGGATCCAAGCAGTTGTATGATTATACTAATCAGAATGATCGCGTGCTGATGATGGATGTCGGTTACACCAATGACCCGTTTGTGATCTCCAGAAACCCCAAAGTCACAGCAATCAATTCCGCGCTGCAGGTTGACCTGACCGGCCAGATCTGTGCTGATTCTCTGGGGACGAAATGCTACTCTGGCGTGGGAGGCCAGGTTGACTTTTGTTATGGCGCTTCGCGTTCCCTGGGAGGCAAGGCCATCATCGCCATGCCGTCGACTACAGAAAAGGGCATTAGCAAAATTGCTCCCGTTCTGCTGCCCGGAGCGGGAGTGGTGACCACACGCGCTCACGCGCACTGGCTGGTGACAGAATACGGAGCAGTCAATCTTTACGGCCGGTCGCTGCAGGAAAGGGCCCGACTGATCATCAGTATCGCGCATCCGTCACACCGGGAGGCGCTGGACCGCGCGGCCTTTGAGCGTTTCGGTACGCATTTTCATTTTGTAAAAAAGTGACGGTTTTTTTTCGTGTTTTTCTTCGTGTTTTTCTTCAGGCAGTGATGCTGACCGTGCGTGCTTGAAAACATTACGGCTCGATGGTCAACTTGAAATCGTCCCTTTCTTTTTTCAACTCTTTGAGCAGCTTTACAACCCGGTTAAAATCTTTGCCCATGGATTTTTTGGAATCATCGCTGTGCGTCCAGACGATTTCAAACGGACCTTGCACGTCTGTGGACAGAACATCCCAGAGCGCGTCCAGATTGCGGCCGAAATGCGGTGGGAGGGAAAGTCTGTTTTCGAGGCGATCATAGAGATTATCCAGAGACTTAATCGTAAGACCGTTCAGCGTGCATCGTTTTATTCGCATGGCGGCACCTCCAGAAAAGTTTGATAGTGATCTACGGTAACAAACCGGTCCCCGCTGCGGGAATAGACAAGACGCTTGCCGCCGCGTCGTCCCCCCCGGTAGTCCAGGTCCGCCTCGCGCCATTGATCATCCGGCAACTGCCCTTCCCGGTTATGGAACCGGTCACCGCCGATGCTGCATCCCCGCAGGCCCTTTACAGACCACAGATCTTTTCCGGGTCTCCATCCCCAAGACCGGGCCTCCCGTTTGTTCAAGAAATGCGGCGGGAGTTTTTTATGGTCCGAGGCATTCAGGTGGCGCAGAACCTCGACCAGTTCTTTCTCGTTGATTCGGGGCGAAAGATGCCCGTTAACAGACCGGACGATTTTTTCACAGGATTGGGCATGGGCCTGCGTCAAAACGAATGGGCAAAGCATCAGAAGGACAATGATAGCTTGTATCAGAGTCCTCTGTATCATGGAGCATTATCCTCCATAATACTTTCAACCCCTCTCCAGTAGATTCGGGTGGCGTCTTTGATAAACCGGATGATGGATTCTTCTGAATTCAGTTCCGGGATGGTTTTAACAATCGGGCTATTGACAAGAAGGGCAATTCCATTGGCAAAAATCCATCCCTGAATAAGGACATCGGTCACCCGTTCAGAGGAAAATTTTTTCATAATTTCATGAGTCTCGAGGATTTTCATGTTTTTCATAAAAGCTTTTTCCGCGTTCACAATATTGATGGCGTTCAGCTTATCGCTGCGGAAACATCTGAAAAGGTTCTTTTCTTCTCTGGCAAACATGACAAAACCGATGATCATATCCAACACCGGGTCTCCTGTTCGAATCTTTGACTGATACTCTTCAAGAATGGTCCAGGCCCTTTTCGCAATCTCTTTTTCAATGTCGGGCATGGTAATTCCGCTGTAATAGATGGGCATGGTGGAAGAATGAAGCTTTTCCGCGATCGTCCTTGTCGAAAGCCTGTTAAATCCTTTTTCGCGAACGACCTCCAGGGCGGCATCAATTACGTCCTCAGCTTTGTACTCTCTCTTGGGCGGCATGGGGTAACCTCATCTTCTGTGCGATTACATCACCAGTTACCTGGCGTTTATAAAAATTAAGATCCGGTTCATGGGAATCACAATGATGTAACATTAACCCAGATTACGCAATAGACAAAAATGAAACTCTTCTTGTCATTTCGGGGAACAAGGCGACGAGAAATCTTGACCCTTTTTTAAGATTCCTCGCATGCGCTCGGAATGACATAGATCTTGACTTAGGCGGCCCGCAACGAGTTACCCGAAGGGTTATCACACAGAGAAACAACGAATCTCCCTATTGCGTAATCTGTAATTCATTATTTATACACGATCGTTTATATTTTTCAATCATTAACCATTCACGCCGGGCCTTATATGGAAAATCCCCGCTGTGAACAGCGGGGATTTTTTCTGATGGTATTTAACGATGGTACGTATTAATCAATTTTTAGGCACACTCGCTGTAGCCGCACAGACGACAGACTGCACAGCCGCCTTCGTGTTCGACGATTCCTCCGCAGTCCGGGCAGGCACCCTTGAGGAAGACCCGCTTCGTGTGCTGCACTTTTCCGCCGTTTGCTGACAGGTGAGCCTGAATCGCTTTAGCCACCGCATCGGCACAGGACAGGACTTTGTTTTCACCGAAACCGGATGGAGAGTGACAGGAAATGCCCTGCAGCTGTTTGATCACCTGTCGCGCCTGAAGACCGCTGCGCCAGGCCAGTGAAACCATGCGTCCGATCGCTTCGCTCTGGGAAGCCGCGCAGCCGCCTGCTTTTCCCATGGTTGTGAAGAGTTCAAAAAGACCCGTACTGTCCTCGTTAACGGTGACGTAAAGCGGTCCGCATCCGGTCTGCATCTGATACGTCCAGCCCTTCAGTACTTTTGGACGTTCCCGTTTGCCGGTTGATGTGTCTTTGTCCGGTGCCGCAGCCGCAACCGGTTGTTCCTTTTTCGCGACGGAAAGGACCTGCTGATCGCGTGAGCCGTCGCGATAAATCGTGACGCCTTTACAATCGAGCTTGTAAGCCAGCTCATAGACACGCGCCACATCCTGAACCGTGGCTCCATTGGCGAAATTGACCGTTTTGCTGACCGCGTTGTCCGTGTGTTTTTGAAAAGCGGCCTGCATGCGAATATGAACATCCGGTGTAATATCGTGGGCGGTGACAAAGAGGTTGCGGATATCCTGGGGAATTTCCTGAATGTCACGCAGAGTCCCATGTTCGGCGATTTTCTGCATCAGCTCCGGTGAATAAAAACCTCTTTCTTTTGCAATGGCTTCGAACAGAGGATGAACTTCCACCAGGATGTCGTTGTCCATGACCTGCCGGACGTAGGATACGGCAAAAAGCGGTTCCACGCCGGAGGAAGCGTTGGCGATGATCGAAATCGTTCCCGTGGGTGCAATGGTTGTCACCGTTGCGTTGCGTATCGCCGGGGCGCCTTTCTTGTCATACAGAGATCCTTTAAAATTCGGAAATGCACCGCGCGTTTTGGCCAGCGCCTGCGACGCCGAGTGACCCTCGTCATTGATGAAACTCATGACTTTGCAGGCCAGTTCAACGGCTTCCTCTGTGTCGTAAGGAATACCCAGCTGGATCAGCATGTCCGCCCAGCCCATGACACCCAGTCCGATTTTACGGTTTCCCATGGTCATTGCCGCAATCTGCGGCAGCGGATAGTTATTGATCTCCACAACATTGTCCAGAAAATGTACGCAAAGATGAACGACTTCCTTGAGACGTTTCCAGTCAACCTGGCCGTTCTGGACCATTTTGCCCAGATTGATGGATCCCAGGTTGCATGATTCGTAGGGCAGCAGCGGCTGTTCTCCGCAGGGGTTTGTCGATTCGATGGCGCCGATATGAGGCGTCGGGTTATCGCGGTTGAGCCGATCCAGAAAAACAATGCCCGGTTCTCCGTTTTCCCACGCCTGCGTGATGATCCGATTGAAGACCTTGCGAGCGTTGAGGGTTCCGGAAATCTGACCGTCGCGGGGATTGATCAGGTCATAATTTTCATCTTTTTCCACGGCCTGCATGAAGGCTTCGGTAAGGCCGACGGAAATGTTGAAATTGTTGAGCTGCTTTTTGTCGGCCTTGCACATGATGAAATCCATGATATCCGGATGGTCAACCCTCAGGATGCCCATGTTGGCTCCCCGCCTTGTCCCCCCCTGCTTGATCGTTTCCGTGGCCACATCAAAAACGCGCATAAACGAAATGGGGCCGCTGGAAATACCTTTTGTCGTAAGCACGACATCATTGGCGGGGCGCAGGCGGGAAAAAGAAAAACCCGTACCGCCGCCGGATTTGTGAATCAGCGCAGTAAATTTTACGGCATCGAAGATCTCTTCCATGGAATCGCCCACCGGCAGGACAAAGCAGGCCGACAGCTGGCCCAGTTCACGGCCTGCGTTCATCAGGGTGGGTGAATTGGGCAGAAATTCCAGTTGGGAAATCATCCGGAAAAACTCTTCCGCAATTACGCTTGTGTCAGCCTGTTCATTAAATTTTTTTTCCGCCGACGCGATAGTATCCGCCACGCGGTGAAACATTTGAACAGGAGTTTCCAGAATTTTTCCTTCTTTATCGCGTTTCAGGTAGCGGCGCTCCAGTACGGTGATCGCATTTTTCGTCAATGCAGGAACAATAGGGGAATAAGACTTTTTTTCCATGGAAATGAACTCCTTAGAACATGATTAAGAGGTTTGTAGAATAAAAAAACACTACATATAGTATGATGTATGTCATTAACCACAACATCTAGACGATGTCAATAGATGGAAATTATTTTTTTAAAAAAGTAAAAAATGGCGCGTGGTTCGAGGTGAAAAATTCCGGAGTACGCGCCAGGATCGGCGCGATTGCCGGATGTTTTTTGAATTTTTTCTGAAGAAAATTGCGGACATGAGCGCGTTGCCAGCCGCCGGGGTGTTGAAAGTTTTTATACAGGGACAAGTCTCCCTCATAAAAATCGTATGTGGCAAGGTTTTGTGCCTCCACACTGCCTGCAGGCAGATTGAAAACGGCCAGGTTCAGGAAGTTGATGCAACCGGCGTGACAAGCTGCAAAATCGAGCGATTTGACGGCACTTGCCTCGTTTTCCTGCGGGGTGCCGAACAGAAAATAGCAATAGGTTGCAATCCCGGCTCCGGTGATTGTCTTGAGAGCTGCCGAAGCCGTCTTCAAGTCGATTCCCTTGTTCAGGCTATCGAGTACGCATTGATCGCCGGATTCGATGCCCAGTTTGAGCATGACACAGCCGCCAGCCTTTAATTCACGGCAGAAATCTTCGTTCGTTAAATGTTCGGTTACGCGGGCAAAACCATACCAGGGGATGCCCGGTGGCTGCTGAGCCATTGCCTGCAGCCGCACCGGAGCAATCGAACTGTCCAGAATGTGGATCAAGGAGGGTCCTGTCTTTTCTGTAATGGTTCGCAGTTCCTCTGCGTCACGGGCGGGAGACAGTGGAAGGTAGGGATTGCCTTCGGCGGTTTCCGGGCAGAAAGCGCATTTTCTCCACCAGCAGCCGCGTGCGGTACTGTATGGAAGGACAAAACCCGGCGACAGATATGGTTTATCCGTTACAAGGCTGTAATCGGTAAAGCCGGTTCTCTGAATATCTTCTGCACCTAAAAGATCCAGCAGTTTTTCCTCTCCTGCCCCCGCAATGACTTCATCAACCAGGCCCGTAAAAAAATCAGAACGTCCTGTGATTTGCACCCAGGATGTCGTCAGGGATCCTCCAAGAACTATTTTCTGCCGCGGATGCTCCCTTTTGATAAATCCGATCATGGCCAGGGTGCAGATTGCCTGGCTTAAAAAATTCAGGGAAAACCCGATATATTCAGGCGTCTCCTCCATGGCCTGCGTCAGGCGCTTTAAAAAATACGGGTAAAAGGGATTGGCTTCAGGATTTTCGGCAGCCGCGATCAGATCACCGCTTTTGACCGGAGAAAGTTTCTTGTCCGTGTAGTCGGACAGGGTCAACATTGCTCCGTAAGGCTGACAGGCCATATTCAGGGCATGGTTTAGGTCCACGACTGCACGTGTGTAGCGGCTTTTCTCATGGAAAGTATCGATGCTTCGCAGGGCGTGCAGATTGCCCTCAAGATTTTTAAAGGAGCGGAAATCCCATTTGCTGCGCGCGGTTCCGTCTCTTGAGGCAGATCGCATCAGCCAAAGAATACCTTCCAGATTTGCATCCACCACCTGATGTTCGACGCTGTTGGCTTTCAGGCAGGCCGATAGCCTGGCAATACCTGCCGGCGGTTCCGATGGTTTGGCAACAGGCGGATGAATGAAAATGATTTTCGGTTTCATAAATTTCCGATCGGTTGATGCATTCAGAGATTCCCGGTGCTATATACCATTTCCGGATCAAAGATGATATTATCTGCGTCCACTCTTGCGCAGGAGAGGTCTCGTGCTTAAATTTGCGCCTTGACAGGGGGCGGATTTTTAAGCGATAGTCAGCCCGCTTTAAAAAGAGTTTTACCGTTTCTTTCAATAAATAAGGCATTGTGCACAAGCCGGTTCTCTTCACTGGCGACACATACCTGCTGCCGGGAAATCAGCCCCGCACAGGCATTTAAGGGTAAAGTGTGAAAAAAATTTTTCATTTATCTTGTCGTGAATACCTGAAAAATCTTTTCTTGTGTGCTGCGGTCATCATGACACTGACACAGGGCATGGCCCTTGCCGCGGAAAAGTATCCTCCGCGCAGGGGAACGGCCGTCAACGATTTTGCCGGGGTGATTGATGCGGCAAACGCGGTTAAAATGGAATCCCTGGCGCGTGAAATCCTGCAGAAAACAGGCATGTCGGTCGTTGTGGTAACAATGCCCGAACTCGGATCGGCGGAAGAAATTAATCTATATGCAACCGGCCTGTATCAGGCCTGGGGTATCGGAAAAAAAGGCGAAGATAAGGGCGTCCTGATTCTTTTAGCGGTCAAGGAAAGACAGATCCGCATTGAAACCGGATACGGTGTCGAAGGCGATCTTACGGACGGAATTGTCGGCCTGATCCTGGACCGGTACGTTGTGCCTCACCTCAAGGCGGGCAAGACCGGCAAAGCCCTTTATAACGCCATGTATTCCTGCGGAGTTGTTGTTGCGGGCAAAGCCGGTGTTACATTAACCGGTGTTGATGTTCCCTACCGGTCGCCTTCCCAGCCCGGAAACCAGGGGCTTAATGTATTTGCCCTGATCTTTATTGTGGTTGCGGCAATCCTGCTTCTGGGCACCCGAACCGGGCGGGAGATCCTGCCCTGGATTTTGTTGATGCTGGTCACCAACAGCGGCGGCCGGGGTGGCGGCGGCGGTTTCGGTGGAGGCTTTGGCGGTTTCGGGGGCGGGATGAGCGGCGGCGGCGGAGCCGGCCGCAGTTTTTAAAAACATCATGAAAGGTGAATAAAAATGGCAAAAATACCGGACCAGTTTCAGGACATTCTTGCCGGTTTCAGCCGTGATTACCAGCAGGTGTTTGGGAAAGATCTGATTTCCCTGATGCTGTATGGAAGCGCGGCATACGGTTACTTTATCAAGGGGAAATCGGATATTAATGTGCTGGTTGTCTTAACCCCGGAAGGCATCGATCGCCTGGAAGATGGTTTCCCCCTGGTTGAAAAATGGAGAAAACGCAATGTGGCCCTGCCGCTGGTGATGACGAAAAATTTTATTGCTTCGTCCCTGGATTCTTATCCCATTGAATTTCTCAATATGAAAAGCAGATCTGCCCTGATTTACGGCGAAAATGTTCTGGAGCCTTTACCCATCAGGACGGAAGACGTGCGTCTGCAGATAGAGAGGGAGCTGCACTCCAAAATCCTTTTGCTTCGCGAAGGTTATCTGGAATCTGCCGGTTCGGCCCGCCACTTGAGAAACCTCATCCAAAAATCATTTTCGGCCTGCATTGCCATCTTCAACGCCATGCTATATTTAAAGAAGGGGGAGGCTCCCCGGGATAAAAGGGATACCATTAGGGAAATGAACAGGGTCTTTACAATCGACGCAAATGTTTTTATGCTGTGCATGGAAGTCAGGCAGGGTACAGACAGGCTTTCCAGCAAAGAGGTAAAGGATCTTTTTAAACAGTACATGCGGGAAGTGGAGAAGCTTTTTCACATCATTGATGTTTTAGAACCAACTAACTGAAAATGGAGGGCGGGAGAATGTCATCTGGGAAAAAAGTCATCATCGTATTGGCGGTCATCGCATTTCTGGCAATTTCTTTATATTCACTGGTTGCCGGCAATTACAACAAATTTGTGAAGATGGATGTCGGAATCAAGGCGGCCTGGTCACAGGTGGAAAATCAACTGCAGCGCCGTTATGATCTGATTCCCAATCTGGTGGAAACGGTAAAGGGCTATGCCAAGCAGGAAAAAGATGTTCTGGTTGAAGTCACCAACGCACGCTCGAAAGTGGGCGGGGCCGGAACCGTTCCCGACAAAATAGCGGCCAACAATGAACTGTCCAGCGCGCTGAGCCGCCTGATGGTTGTTGTGGAAAGATATCCCGACCTGAAATCCAATCAGAATTTTATGAAGCTGCAGGATGAACTGGCGGGAACGGAAAACAGGATTGCCGTCGAAAGAATGAGATATAACGATGCCGTGAAAATCTACAATCAGGAAATCAGAACATTCCCCGCAAACATCATTGCCGGAATATTCGGTTTCAAAGAAGCGGCTTTCTTCGAGGCGCCCAAAGAAGCCAAGGCCGCTCCGCAGGTAAAGTTCTAGTGGTCTATAGAATCCCTGAATCGAAAGCCCTGAGCGTTTTCTGGCCGCTCAGGGCTTTTTTGTGAAATTATATGCCAAAGTTGCATTCATAGGATAACGCGGCGGCAAGGAGGAGGCTCCACAGTCGTATTATTAATACGTCGAGGAAGCCGACGACGAAGCCAACAAAGTTAGCCGAAGACCGGATGCGTGTTCCGCAAGGAAGCGCAAAAAGAAAAAAGTCCTTCCTTATCGGTAGTTGCCACTCTGAAGTTGGCAACTACATGCGATTTGGTATTACTTGGCAATCAATCCGCCATCCACCACCATAATATGTCCGGTCATGAAGGCTGAAGCCGGAGAGGCCAGGAACACGGCGACGCCTTTGATGTCATCCATTTCTCCTACGCGCCTGAGCGGAATTTCGTTTACCATCGCGTCGCGAATCGGCTTGAATTCTGGTTTGTCGATGTAAGCCATCATATCTGTGTGGAAGAAACCCGGCGCGATGGCGTTGACGCGGATGTGATGAGGGGCCAGCTTTACCGCGAGATTCATCGTCAGGAGATTGATCGCTGCCTTGGTGGAGTTGTAGGGAACAGCCGGATGGGCTTCTTCGAGTGATCCGCGGAAGGCCATGACGGATGAAATGTTGATGATGTTGCCTCCGCCCTGCTCCTTCATGATGCGGGCGACTTTCTGCGTTAGAATCCAAACGCCGCGAACGTTGACATTAAAAAGCTGGTCCCATTTGTCCAGCGGGAAATCCAGCGTGGGGGCACCCCAGGTTGCTCCGGCGTTATTGACCAGAATGTCAATGTGTCCGAATTTTGCCACGGCTTCGGCCAGCATCGCGTCAATGGCGTCTTCTTTGGCCATATCGCAGGCAATGGCCAGTGCTTTTACTTTCTGGGTTTCCTCGAGTTCCTTCGCGGTGGCTTCAAGATTTTTCATTTTCCGTGATGTCAGGATGATGTCGGCGCCCGCTTCCGCAAGCCCTGTGGCGATGAATTTCCCAATTCCCCTGCCGCCGCCGGTCACCAGTGCGACTTTTCCTTTCAGTGAAAACATATCCGTAAGTTTCATAAATCCTCCTTTTTTATGTATATTTTCGTCCGGCTGTTTCCGGAAGCGTTTTTTTGCGGGCAAATAGTATCACAATCACCCTAGAGTCGTTAATAAAATATTTGAAAAAGATTCTAGTGCCTCTTCTGGCGGATATAGCCTTTGTTGCCGGAGGAAATTTGTGCTATAAAATCAGCCATGACCAATGACCGATTAAAAAATCTGACCCTTCAGCAACTGGAGGCACTGATTGCCCTGGTTGGAGAGAGGAGCTTCAGCCGGGCGGCCAGAAGCATGCTTCTGACTCAACCGGCGCTTACCAAGAACATCCGTAATATGGAAGACTACCTGGGTGTCAAAGTGGTGAATCGCAGCAATGCAGGAATATCTCTGACCCCGGAGGGAAAGATCCTTTATGATTATGCGCAGCGAATGGTCCGCTTACGCAAGGAAGCCTGCGAGAAAATACAGCAAATGCACGAAAATGCAGGCGGCGATATTTACGTAGGCGCAAGCACCATTCCGGCAACCTATATTCTGCCGAAAGCCATAAGTGAATTGAAAAAAGGGCATCCGGAAATCCGGATTTTCCTGAAAATGGAAGACAGTGAAGAAGTCATGAACATGGTGCTTGATCGTGAAGTTGAAATCGGCTGTATCGGGAAAAAACCCCTCAACCGAAAACTGGTTGCCGTGCCGCTCTGGAGTGATCGCCTGATTCTGATTGCTCCCGGTAGCCACCGCTGGGTGAGAAAGGGGACGGTCAGTCTTTCCGAGTTACTGCAGGAGCCTTTCGTTCTGCGGGAGAAAGGGTCCGCAACACGCGATGTGTTTGAGAAATATCTGAAAGAAAATAAATCGATAAGCCTTTCTCAGCTGAATATCTGCGGCGAAATGGGCAGTTCCGAGGCCGTCAAGGAAGCGGTCATGGCGGGTCTTGGGGTTTCCTTTATTTCCGTGCACGCGGTGGCGCGTGAACTGGTCCGGAAAACCCTATGTGAAATTCCGGTTGCATCCTGCAGGATTGAGCGTGAGCTTTTCCTGATTTATCTGAAACAGTTTGACTTCCGCCTGCATCATAAAATTTTTGTCAATTTCCTGAAGAATCACAAGACCATATCAAAGAATAAATGATGAGGGTTGAATTTGGTGCCGGAGCTCGGAATCGAACCGAGATGCCCTTGCGAGCGGGGGATTTTGAGTCCCCATTATTAAACTTTCATATTTTTTCATTTTATCACACATAAGTTACAAAAAACCATTGACATATAAGGGTTTTATCCTTATTATACTATCATAAATCGTCATCGTGATGCATTCTGTTTCAGCAGTAAAAGTGGTAACATAGTGGCAATTTATTAAAACTTCATAAGAGGAATATATATGAACAGGAAATGGATTGCAACAGCGCATAAGGGACTTAGATACTTTGAGCACGATACCCGAAAACACGGTAAAAAGTTTGATCGTTATTATTCGATACGGTTTCGCGTTGACGGGAAACTGCACACTTACGGAGTCGGCTGGTTATCCGACGGCATACCCGAAGCGATTCAGCAAGACGATCCCGGCATAGGCTTTGAAGACTATTGCTTAAAGTTGCTTAGACAATACAAGGTTAATGCTAAAACGGGCACAGGGCCGACGTCACCGCGTGAAAAAAGGATTATCGAACAGGAAAAGGATAAGCTGGCTAAAGAAGAAAAGGCACGTTTGGAAAAAGAAAATATTACATTTTGCCAATATTGGGATAATAAATATTTTCCAGCCTATCAAGTCGGGCGGAAAAAGAGCACTAGCAGAAAAGCCAAAGAACACTTTAAAAATTGGATTGAACCCGTGATAGGAAATACACCCCTAAAGGATATTAAACCTTTTGCGATTGAAAAAATAAAAAAGAATGTTTTAGGTGATGAAAAATCACCGCGAACCCTTCAATATATCTTAGCGACTATAAGGCACGCATGGAATACGGCAAGACTTAATGGGTTAGTTGTTGGCGAGTCACCGACAAAAAATATTAAGATTCCTAAAATTGATAATAAGCGCGTCCGATTCCTAAGCCATGAAGAAGCGGAAAACTTGTTAAATGCTTTAAAAGAAAAGGACACCTTGACTTATAACATATCGCTATTGAGTCTTCAGACCGGTTTACGTTTCGGCGAAATTGCAGCCTTAAAATGGGGCCATGTTGACATTGACAAAGGAATTATTGACGTTGTTGATCCAAAGGGCGGAACGGGCCGCGTTGCCTATATGACGGCAAAAGTCAAAACTATGTTTGATAAAATGACACGCCGGAAACCCGACGATTACATTTTTTTAAGGGACGGCGAACAGCTAAAGGACACACCGAAAGACTTTTTTAAAGTTGTGGCTGAATCAGGATTAAATGACGGCGTTACTGATAAACGGCGGAAAGTTGTGTTTCATACGTTGCGTCATACTTTCGCAAGCTGGCACGTTTCCGCCGGAACCGATATTTATGCCGTTAAATCGCTGCTAGGCCATTCAAATATATCTATGACAGAGCGTTATAGCCACTTAGCGCCGGAAACATTACAGAACGCCACGCGGATGCTTGAAAAAGCTATAAATCGCACTGGGCATAAGAAGGCCAGGCAAGTTGTAAACATTAGGAAATAGAGTAACACAAGCTGGGGATAGGCCGACGGGCCGAAAAGCGGAAACCCTATCCGCTCTCCCCTGCTTTAATTCATAGGGGCACCGCAAAGGGAGCGGAAAGCAATGTCAAAACCAACATTTCTCAATTCTTTAAACTCAAAATACATACTTGGAAAAGAATTAAATTTGTTGTCGTTTGAGTTATTTCACCTTGTCAAAGCGGGCAGGTTGCACCCTCTTGATAAAGACACTGGACGACCGATTCCACAACCCCACGCTTTGAGAATAAAAAAGCGGCTTGTAGAAATAAAACAAGAAATGAAAGTTTTGCCTTTAGAAAAAGGAACGATCGATACCCTATACCGAGGCCAGCAGAAAGAGGATGCAAAAAGAAAGTTGGATTTACGCGCCACAGCGCTTCAAGAAGAACAGAACACCTTAAATGAGAAACTGAAAGCCATAATTGATATAAACGACTGGACAACGTATGAACCACCGGAAGAGCCCAAAAATTTAATAACGCATTTGCCGATAGATTTAACGAAGGCTTTTGCCATTCTTCAAAATGCCCTCTTCAAGAAAAGTGAAGTTGAGCAGTTGAACACAACGGAGGGAGGGCAATCACATGCAACG
>Ga0208459_1001756_pt1 | contig 19720 bp, 19 predicted proteins | sample AD_UKC087_MetaG_FD_184433 | JGI IMG/M metagenome (GOLD analysis project Ga0208459, IMG submission 184433) | Active sludge microbial communities of municipal wastewater-treating anaerobic digesters from USA - AD_UKC087_MetaG (SPAdes) (version 2) | ecosystem: Engineered > Bioreactor > Anaerobic >... | reverse complement strand
TTCCATGAATGCTTTAGCAAACAGTCCCGATCCTGTCCGCCGGGAATACCCTTTATCATCATATATTTTCACGCGCTCCATGCCGCTTGACGGAGAATCGCTTTTGAAAATGAAACCGTCGAGATCCTCTTTTGCAAGTTCTTTCAGCCTTCCCGTAATCCAGAAATTCATCTTATCCGTTTGATCTATTTTCGTTTTCTGCGTGATTAGACGAACTCCGTCATTAGTTCCCAAGAGCCGCATTGCTTCACGAGGAATACCGAATCCCGCTTCGACTTCGGGACACACCGGAATGAAGTCCATAAATTTCCCCAGGATATCAGTGATATATCTGTCATGTTTATGCCCGCCGTCATACCTGACCGGATTTCCCAAAAGGCAGGAGCTTACGCCTAGTTTTATCCTTTTTTCCATAGAGCTCATTCTATACTGAATCTTGATCAAATGCATTAAAAATAATATTAATTGACCGGCTAAATCACGTAACACTATGCCAACAAACGAATCTTTCCATGCGAGACTTGTGATTTTTTCTCATGAGACTTTGATAGGACGGTTGATTAGAGAGGTAATGCTTGAAAGCATATATTTACTCAAAAAATGCTTGCTTTTTTCATGAATAGTAGTTTTTTGTATCAAAAGGTCCTCTGGTGGTGAAAGTAGGCTTCATGCCTTGTGTAACGAAAGTTACCTAGCTACTAAAGGACTTATTTTTTTTATATCGAATCCATTTTTATCTGTATAGTAATTCTTCGGATATTTCTCCGTATCAAAAATATCGACAATTAGGCTGTATTTTTCTCTGACAAATTCGAAGTACCGCATTTCTCCTTTTGTATATGCGCGATACACCGCCCACAACATATAGTCGACCACTTGCAGTGCCGCAATTTGCGATGGTTCCTGGATAAATATCCTCATCTCATTTGAATGTTCAATGCCCCATTTATTTTTGAATAAATCTTTTGCAGAATTTAATGCTGAACGCATGTTCTGCTCTCTTACGATGTTACCCATTTTTGAAAAATACATATCGATATTTGAATGCAAATGAAGCCTGTTCTCAAAAAGCTTAGATACGAGATAACCATACATAGATTTCGCTTCACCATTAAATTTCTTTCTGAATTTATCAGGGTCTTTGCGAGCAACTATTATCTGGGTTTTAAAATCTAATTGCTTAATGCACTTGAAAACCTTTTCCCTTACCTCGGGACAGTCGTCTTTCGCGTGGAAATTGACCAACGATTTAGAAATCGAAGGAATACGCAGAAGATAAGAATCAGACATTATATCCTGTCGCAATTCTGTAACATGTCTACTAATATCATTCATTTTCTCTGTATCAATAAAACCAACCATAAATACGGGTGAGGATCCGCCATTTTTTACAAGGTCATTACCCTTTCGGTCAAAGAATATAGGATCTCCAGATTCATCGACAAAATAATAATGTTTTTCTATTTCAACTTCCTGCATATCAAATAAATATAAAATCCTATTTTTATGTCAAATTTATAATGACATAAAAGTTTGATATCTTCTTGACTCTATGCCAACAAACGAATCTTCCCATGCGAGACTTGTAATTTTTTCTCATGCGTATTTAACAGGTCGCTGTTTTAAAAAGAAAATCGATTTGTTTACATTACCGTAATCTAATAATAAAATCAATTATTGAAGCAAGTTCTCAAAAGGGGTATATTAAATCATCAATGGAGGACAAATGATGATAGAACCCGTAAATATGAGACCCGTTTGGGAAAAGATTCTTGAGTATGCGACATCACCCGTGCAGGGAACTCTTTCGCGCAAGCAGCGCAAGGGCGTAAAGATTCAAATAAACGATGGAGAGGTTCTTGAGAACGCAACCGTATTCATGAGCAATGAATTTATACGTTTTACTCAGAAAAGCGGCAACGAGAATGTTAACAGCTACTACGCATGGGAAGGCGTACAGCAGATAAAGACTATCAGTCCGCAGGAAGACTGAAAGAGGATAACGTCATGCCGATGAAAGATATTAAAAGACTAATACGTGATATGCGTGCTAAAGCTGCTTAGGCATGTGCCGATTCATTAGTTCTTAAAAAGTATTTTTCATCACTTGGAAATGTTTTGAGCACTTTGAATTGGAAGTGTCATCCAATTCAAAGTGCCTCGATACAATGAATGGGGAATCTTCCACAGTTAATCCAGCATTCTTTTTATTCTGCCGAAAAGCGATTTGCTCTTCTTTTTAACCGAAGTCTTTTTCTTCGGAGGTTTGGTTTTTTTTATCGCTTTAAGTTTTTTGGGTTTCTTGGCAGATTTTACAATTTTCTTTATCTTGATTGTCTTAACAGTTTTTTTTACTGCAGTTTTCTTTTTTTTAACTGCCTTTATCTTTTTTTCAACAGAAGCTTTAAAAAAAGTATTATGGAATTTCCTTTTCTTCAGAGAAACAAGAGTGCGTGCAATCAAATCGTCGGAATCAATCTGTTTGTATGTAGATTCTATGAAATCAAAAGACAGATGAGCAAGCCCGCAGCGCAGATAACTGGTAAGTTTTTCCTGTGAAGCGCCTTGCTTCTGAAGCATGAGAAGCCACTTGCGGAGAGCAAGCTCGCCTTTAGCAAAAGTATCTTCGGATAAAATGCGTCCGGTTTTCTTCATTAAAGAATTCAGCTTCTTATGAACAAGCAAATAATCAGCCTTGTACTGCTTGCTTATTATTTTGTTTTCGACAAGCTTATCGTCAAGCTTCTGAACAATTTTTATCTCCGCCATAAAGCCCCCTGTTTCAATTCTTTGAAAGCACGCCCGACAATATCTTTCTTAGTTTGTTTTGTAAAGCAACTTATCAACAGAGAAATAAAGAAATGAACACTCATACTGTTAGAAGAAGAAAACGGAGAACAATCCTGTTAAATTGTAATTGACCGGCTCGATCATACAAAGCTATGATAACAGAAAAGTCTTACCGTACAGGATACGATTTTTTTAAAATCATGGGATTATAGAGAATCAATATTTCAGAAAGAGAATTGATATATGAACAAGGTAATCAAACAATTTAAAATGATTTATGGTTTGATTAGTCTGTTTTGCATTTTTAAAATAATAAATGGAGTAAATAATTATTAATATGAAATTTATTTTTGGAATAATAGTTTCCTGCATATTGATGACAGGATTATTTGCTGGTGAAAACTTAAAAACAGGAATAAATGCACCCTACTTCAAGGTAAAATCCGGAGATGATAAAGAATTGAATTCATCTATGATTAAAGGGAAAGTAGTGGTAATACTTTATGAAACCAAAGACTTAATCGAAAAAAATCGGAAATTAAAGATAGAATTGAATAAATTTTACGATGAACAACCGGATACAATAAAGAATTTAATTGTGAAATTACCAATTATTGATTGTTCCGGAGCATTTAGGCTTTTTGTCGGCATGTGGAAGAACAGTTTAATTGATCACTCAAAAAAAGAAAGAATGGTAATATATGGAGATTGGGACGCAATGATGTTTTCTAATTTCAAGATGAAAAAGGATGAAAGCAATATAATAATATTAGACAAAAATGGAATAATCCAATACTATAAACATGGCACAATTGAAGATAAGGAAGTAAAAATAATTAAAGAATTATTACTAAAATATGTAAATGAAAAATAAATATCCGGTATTTCAGAGAGGAAATTTATTTATGTCTAAATCACTCCCGACTACAACTAAAACGATCATGTCTTCCGGCTGGATAATAACCAGTGCTGCTCTTGGAATAAACCTATTACTGGGACTCCTTTACGCATGGAGCGTATTTAAAAAAGCCCTTGTTGCAGAATGGGGCTGGAACGATGTTACGGCATCCCTTCCATTTACTGTGTCGGCAGCTATATTTTCCTTTATGATGATTTTTGCAGGAAGAGCACAGGATAAATTCGGCCCCCGCATTGTAGCTCTTCTGGGCGGAGTAATGTTCGGCACCGGATTAATTGCATCAGGGTTTACACAAAATCCGGCCGTAATGGTTATTACATTCGGCGTAATTGGCGGCATAGGTATCGGTTTGTGCTACTCAGCTACCACACCCTCTGCCATCAAATGGTTCAGCTCATCAAAAAAAGGAATTATATCCGGCATTGTAGTTTCCGGCGTCGGTTTGGCTCCGGTTTATATGGCTCCACTCACTGCGTACCTGCTTAAGCTATACGGAATTCAGCATTCGTTTTTTATTCTCGGAGTTATTGCACTCACAGCTATCACCCTCTTCGCGCTGATTTTGAAAAATCCTCCTGCCGGCTTTGTTCCGGCGCAGGCTTCTGCCGCCAAAAAAGCTGCAGCTCCAGCCAGCCGTAATTTTACATGGTCTGAAATGCTCAAGAAACGTCAGTTCTATCTTTTGTGGATAATCTATCTTCTTTCGGCAACTGCCGGGCTTATGCTTATTGCTCACATGGCAAGTATCGCAGGCACGCAGGCAGCCTGGAAAGCCGGCTTTATACTAGTTGTCGTATTATCTGCTTTTAATGCACTGGGTCGTGTAGTCGGCGGTTTTCTGTCAGATAAAATCGGCCGCAAATCAGCACTTGTATTAGTATTGCTGCTGCAGGCAGTAAATATGTTTATTTTCACCTATTACAATACAATTCCTTCGCTGGTTATCGGTGCTTCACTGGCTGGTCTGGCATACGGCTCTCTCTTCTCTTTAATGCCTTCTATTACAGCCGACTTCTTCGGCATTAAAAATATGGGCGTAAACTACGGGCTAATATTTACCGGTTGGGGAATAGCTGCTGTGATCGGGCCCATACTCGGCGGTGTCGTTGTAATGAAATCAGGTACATATACCGTGTCGTATATTCTAGCCGGAGTTTTACTTGTAATTGGAACACTTTTAACGCTGTTGATAAAATCACCAGAGACTCAGAAATGAATGAATGTTTTTTTGTATAAATTTGACCGGCATATTTAATCGCATTAAGCTATGCCATCAAACGCGTCTTTTCATACAAGACGCGTTTTTTTAGTGCATGGAATTATAACGATCCGGTGTTTCAAAGAATAAATTCCCATAAATAAAGGTTATCGATATGCATAAAACTTTTTTCCGGGGCTTTAAAACCGGATTGATTCTTCAGCTCGCGATAGGTCCAGTTTTCATTTTTGTCATGAACATCGCGGTCCAGCGTTCTCTCTCCGAGGGAATCGCAGCCGTCGCGGGTGTTACCGCCGCGGATTATTTCTATATCGCACTTTCTGTCGTCGGAGTGGGCAAGCTTCTGGAAAATGACCGGATGAAGAGAGCTCTCGGCTTCATCGCTCCCGCGGTTCTTCTTTTGTTCGGCGCGTATATGCTGTATTCCGTTTTCTTTACCGGTTCAGCAGAAAATGTTATCCGGAACGATCCGTCATCAGGTTTTCTTTCCGCGTTCGCGCTCACCATATCCAGCCCTCTGACAATTCTCTTCTGGAGTGGCATTTTCGCATCACGCGCGGTTGAATACGGGCTCACACGGCACGAGCTTGCAGTCTTCGCATTCGCCGCGGGTCTTGCAACATTTGTGTTTCTCGGATGCGGAGTACTCATTCTTTCATCAGCGGCTGCAGTGATTCCAGACACGGTCATCTCAGCGCTCAATATCTCTGTAGCCGTTTTGCTCATAGGGTACGGCGTACTGCGAATGATCCGTGCTTTCAGAAAAAGAATGTAGTAATTTTATTGACCTGCTCAATCATTTGATGCTATAAAAGCAGGTGCGTATTTTAATCCATGGGGCAGGATTTTTCTTATCAAATAATTATGAATACTCGGTCTTAAAATAAAATATTTTCCATATAGATAAACAAAGTTTGGCGGATCGACTTTAACGATAGAAACGGCTATTTGGCTCCTCCCTTAAGGATTAGGGTCGTTTCTATATTCGTCTACACATGGCAGGACGCAGCTGGAGGCAGTCATGAATACAAAGGAAACAGCCATTCCCGAGAAAATCATAGATATTTGGCAGAGGATCGTCGATTCGGCCTCCATCATCCTGGGCGTACCCAGCGTCATGGTAAACCGCCTGGAGCCGCCTGACCTGGAAGTGTTTCGTTCCAACATCGGTCAGACCAACCCCTTCCCTTCCGGCACACGAATGCCGATGATGGGAGTCTATTGCGAATCCGCCGCCAAGCAGCGGAAAATGCTCGTCGTGGAAGACGCACGGACTGATCCTGAATGGTCCGAATCGCCTACCGCCAAAGCCGGTATCTTCGCCTACCTGGGATTCCCTCTTTTCTGGCCGGACGGGGACGTATTCGGAACTCTCTGCGCGGTAGACGTCAAGGAAAACAAGTGGGGTGACCAGCAGGAAAAGCTCATGCGCACTTTCAAGGACGCCATCGAGGCTCACCTGGCACTGACCCTAACTACAGAAGCTCTGGAGAAAAAGAACTTGGAGCTGGAACTCAGCTTGAGCGAAGTAAAGACCTTGCGAGGCATTCTGCCCATCTGCGCTTCCTGCAAGAAAATCAGGGACGACCGCGGTTACTGGAGCCTGGTTGAGCACTACATCGAGGATCATTCCGAAGCCCAGTTCAGTCACAGCCTTTGTCCGGACTGCGCCAAGAAATTATATCCGTCGTTTTGCGATAAATTTTAATTGACCGGCTAAATCGTGTGACACTATATCTGAAGATGTGTTTCTCAATGCACAATAAGGATTTTTATCACATGGGACTTTGACAGATCGGTTTTTTAAAGATATAAATTATATGTGCGGAACTGATTTTCAATAAAAAAAAATTTCTTACTTACCATTAGTGCCTATAAAAAAGAAATAAATGATTCCTAAGAAGCGTTTAAAAGAGCAAGTAAAAGCTTTTAAAATATGGAGGATTTTATGAAATTTCTGTGGATTGTTTCTTGGATTATCATTGCGGTATCTTTTTATGTTGTTTATCTACGAACTAAAAAAAGCAAAAATGTACTTTCACTTTCTTTTCTTTCAATCGGAATATTTTTTACTCTTCTTTTATTGATAATATTTATAACAAAAAGATTCTCCCCTGTTATAATTTATCTTGAATTGCTGATTTTTCTTGCCGCTCTGATTTTTTCCGGTCTTCTTGCTTCCATTTCGGCAAAAAAGATTTTCCCTGTATTATACGGAATATCAATGATTCCCATGCTCTTAAACGGAATATTTTTCGCTTTTAAAGGATTAAATGCCGAATTATTTTACAAATATCATGCTGTAGCTTTGCCCGTTCTTCTTCCTCTTTCAGCAGCACTTTCACTTGCTTCGGCAGTACTAATGAGCTCCGATACAGATGACAAGTCATCTCTTTCTGAAATGTCCGGAGATTCTTGGCTAAAAACCATTTTAAGCGGCGCAGTCGGCATTATTCTCGGTGTAATAGGATGGGGAATGGGAAGATCACAAAACAAGCCGCGTCTTGCAGGAGCAGGACTGATTCTTTTTGCCGGGGGAATCGTTTACATTTTCATTGGAATATTTAAGTTGATTAAAAGCGCGGCACAAAAGAAATAAATTGCCATCTATGTATGATCTCATTTCAAAATTCAGAGGTCATACATAGATTATTCTTTCAATTTTGTTTTGTTGTTTCCTTATCGAATAAATAACTAAACAACGCTAGTTCAACCATCGTAACTTAAAGACAGAAAATCAGTTTTTATTCATGAAAAAGTGAAACTGCATTTAGAGTCGAAGAATTTTCCGTACATTGTATTCCGAGAAGCGAAGGATTTGATCAGTCTGTAGCACGGGATTGATTCGTCATTTGTAAAAGATTATAACTCAGAAATCGATAAATTTTTAGATAAATAATCTTTAACTGCGCATTCTCATATTATTTGCAAGAAGCATAAAAAATCCTGCTTTCATCGATTTTTTTCGTCCTCATCTGGATTATCAATCTATTATATGCTATATTTGAATCACAAAAAAGAGGAGATATTATGTTAAGAATGATTTCCGTTGCGGAAACTTCCGATCTCAGCTTTTCAGATGCAGTTCAGAAAGCTGTTAAAGGGCTGATTGATAAAGGAGAGAAAGTTCATTTTTTTGTTCTTCAGGAACAAAGAGGATCAGTAAAAAACGGCAAACTTGAATACCAGGTGATCGTAGAGATATCTGTAGAATAAAAAAACGAGGCGCAGGATAATGCTATGAAAAAAATTTATTTTATTTTATCAGTTATATTTTATTCAGCATTTCTTAATGCTTCAGCATGGATCGACCTCGAAAGCGGGGCAGTTTTCACAGGTTATAATGACGTGCAGATTCCCAGCGGCGAAGGCACGAAATTTTCACTGAAAAATGATATCACTCCCAAAACCAGACCCTTTTACAGAATTCAATTCGGATACCGTTTTAATGAAAGGCATAATCTTTTTGCCCTTTATGCTCCTCTGACGGTAAAAAGCAGTTCGAGGATATCCAGAGACATCTCCTTTCAGGGGAAAACTTTCACGGAAGGATCGGATGTAAACGCCACTTTCCGGTTCGATTCATACCGCTTAACATATACATATACCTTTTACCGGACGGATTCATTTTTCTTTTCAGCAGGTATTACAGGAAAGATACGTGATGCAGAAATAAAGTTAAGCGATGCAGACAAATCCGCCTCACGCAAAAACACGGGATTTGTTCCGCTTATACATGTGAATATAGAGTGGTTTCCTAAAAAAAATATCAGTTTTATGATTGATGGAGACGGTCTTGTTGCGCCTCAGGGACGTGCGGAAGATTTTCTGTTCGCTTTTAAGTATCACTTTGATAACAATATAGATATCAGGGCAGGATACCGTTTTCTAGAAGGCGGTTCAGACGGCGGAGGCGACGTGTATACGTTTTCAATGTTCAATTACATCATTACAGGCGTTCAATACAGTTTTTAAATCTCATATTCCATATGCCGTCATATTTCAATTGACCGGATCAATCACATTATGTTATAAAAAATCTGATATGTCTTTCCAACAAAGACGCGGAATTTTTATTCTCATTGGATTTTCATGATTCATTATTTTTAGATGGAATTTCCGGATATAGCGCTTAAAGGTGATAAACATGAAACGGTTACGTAAAAAGTCCGCAATACTGCTAATTATATTTTTCTCTATGGCAGGGATTTCATGCATTCATGCGGTGCGTATTCCTTTCATCCGCGGCAGCTTAAATAATAGTGAACTATTTCAGAAAAACTACGGCGATAAACCCCAAACACTCATTCTCGCGACTATCCCCGAAGATCAGTGGAAGAATGTCACTCTGAAGAAATGGAATTTCAGCCGAACCACTTTCCGCTATACGCAGTTCGACAATGTCACTTTCGACAACTGCACATTTGACAATATCACCTTTCTCAAGCTGATCGTGACCAACTGCCGTTTTATAAATTGCCGTTTTGAAAAGTGTACTGTTGCAAGCGGCAAATGGATCAAATGCTCTTTTACCGGCGGCAGTATCAACACCATGATGTTCATTCCTTATAAACCGTCTGGAAATGACTACTGGTATTCATGGGTAACATGGGAAGATCTTTCATTCGAATCAATGCGCATCGAAAAACTATGGCCGCATAAACGGTCGGGCAGATGGGACCGGCCGAAACTCACCGATGTTGAACTTGTCGACTGCGACTTCATCTATATGGATATCAACGATCCGGTGATGCGTAAATGCGTGCTTCGCGGAAATCATTTCTATAATATCGGCGACGGCGGCATTCATGATCTAGTTATCGAGGACAGCAGTTTCGAGAACAATGGTCCCTATGTGTGGCTCGGTGGCAAATTCAAAAACATCAAGGTTTGCGAACCTGAGGGTATATCGCTTTCAGGGAAATCCGAGAATATCGAAATACGGCAGACGAAAGATATCAGCGTAGAAAATGTTCGCAATCTGACCATAGAGGGACCCGTTAACGGATATGTCCTCATCGATAACGGCACTGACGTGAAAATTGGCGAAGTGAACGGCGACTTCTCCCTTAGAGGGAACTGTGCATCAGTTTCTGTGGGAAAAGCGCGCAGCCGCGAAATAGAATTATCCGGCGGAACATTCCGCAACTGCTCATTCAAAGATATGGAATGCAAGGATATTGATATCAGCGAAGCGGTTTTCAATCAAAGCACTTTTCTGGATATTCTCATAAAAGAAAAAATATGGATCCGCAAGACGCCTGTTTTCAGCGATTGCTCGATCGTAAACTTCCGTCGTCTTCCCGAAGTGAAGGTATTCGAGTACTCTGACAAACCCGCGATTACATATCTGTTTCCATGGGAATCAGCTCCGGGCGTAATTAAATAATGAATTTTCTTTATGTCTATAAATTCATAGATGTCTAAAAATTAACTGTACCTGCGCAACTTCTTGTGCAAAACTTGTAATCAGGTCAGAAGAAATGAGCAGCAATTTCGAAATCCGGCGGTTTTTCCGCCCTTACCAACCCTCTTTCAGCCGCAATACTATGAATGCCGCCTATCGCGAAATTTATCCTGACGAAAAACTGCATGATCAGATTTATTGCTACTGGGAGCTGAGTTCGCTAAAATCGGTTGAGACGGAATTTGTCTACAGGGTTGTCGCTGACGGCTGCAATGATATTTTTTTTCAGCTTGATGATCCGAATGAAAGTTTTGCCGCTGGTTTTTATAACCGCTATACCGAATTTTCAATTGGAAAAAAGTTCCGTTATATCGGAATTCGTTTTATGCCCGGCATGTTCGCTCCGTTATTTTCCGTCGATGCGAAGTATCTTATCAATAAAACAGAAAAACTTGAGGATGTGACAAAAACTGTTTCATTATATATACGTGATTCCTTTTCTTCCAGAAACACATTTCCTGAGATCACAACAAAATTAGACAGCTTTTTTATCAGACTTTTCTCTAAAAATTCAGTCATTTTGGACTCGCGGTTTGATTATGCCTTCAGACGGATTATAGCACATTCCGGAAATCTGCGCATCGAAAAAGATCTGCAAAATTCTTTAAGCTCTCGCCAACTGCGAAGATATTTCGAACTCTATATCGGAGACACGGGAAAAACTTTCAGCAAGGTTATCCGTTTTCAGCAATTATTGAACGCGGGTCTTTCTAAGCAGAATATCGGCACACTCTTTCATGATTTCGGTTATTACGACCAGGCACACTTCATCAGGGATTTTACCCGAATGTACGGCGTGACCCCGGGTAAAGCCTTTGACCAGGTGAATAATATACTTTCAATAAAATCTGAACAATATCACTTAATATATTACCGCCACAAGCAATGTCGAATAAAATTCCATGAAGCTTCCCAATGTCCGATTTTTACAATACCAATTTACATTTTGCGTCTATACTTTGATTAATCAGATGAGCTGATGACTGTAATATAATCACAGAGAGGCAACCATTATGAAACAACTATTTCTATCATCATCATTTTCGACAGTCGCAAAAAACTTCACCGCTTTTGCCGGAGATGATCTAAAGGAAAAAAGAGTCACCTTCATTCCCACGGCAAGCGTGACCGAAAAAGTGATATTTTATGTAGCTTCGGGCAGAAAGGCTCTTGAAAAACTGGGAATGATTGTCGATGAACTGGAACTCTCAACTGCGACCCGTACTGAAATCGAAGCGAAAATACGCGGAAATGACTACATCTATGTAAGCGGCGGCAATACTTTCTTTCTATTGCAGGAAATGAAAAAAACCGGTGCTGATAAAATCATAAAAGATGAAATTGCATCGGGCAAAATCTACATAGGCGAGTCAGCCGGATCGATGATCTTATCGCCGGATATCGAGTATGCGAAGGAAATGGATGAGCGCAAAAAAGCGCCGGAACTAAAGGACACATCCGCCCTGTCGGTAATCGATTTCTATCCTCTGCCGCATTATACGAATTTTCCTTTTAAAAAAGCGGTTGAAAAAATAATAACGCAGTATCAGGACAAAATAACTTTACAGCCCATCAGCAATTCTCAGGTGATTTTGGTCAAGGGCGAGAGCATGAAAATTGAAAAAAAATAATGGTAAGATAATGAAACCGAAAGAATTTCATCTCAAGTATGCATTCGAACAAATTGATGATCTGCCGGCGAATGTCTTTTGAAAATGACGACTAATATTAATTTATTCTGCATTTTGCGGCACGGGATTAAGTTTCGAATGGATTACTAGTAAAATCTTCTTAACTTCATCAAGCTTTCCGGCAGGCTCTATCGAACCGAGACAGGTTAAAACCAGATTCCCGGGATCGTTTCCGTTAAGCATGAGAATATATTTTTGTTTTATTGATATGTTTTTGACTGAACTGACTGATGAATATCTATATTCGATTAAACCTTCATCAAGCCCCGATTTCAAATAACTTTCCATGCGCTCAACTTCCATAAACTGATACGGTTCTGAAACATGTACGGCTGTTCCGGGTTTGATATTACCGGATCCGGCCACAACTTCATCAACAATCCAGATCATATATTTGTAACCGAACTCGGCGCCGCCGGAAGTTTTCATCTTTTTTTCTTTTTCATTTCCGTCAAGCGGATGTGCCAGCAAGACGGTTTCAGAAAGATTCAGCGTTTCAGTCATATTGTAAACCAAAACAAGATCATCCGAATATATACAAACTGACCCAAAAAGCACAGTCATGTATAATATTATTTTTTTCATTCAAACCCAACCCTGTTTTAAATTTCACAAATCAGTCATAATCATTATTTCACAAATTAACACCGCAAAAAAGCGGCAATCGATGCGGAACTGCGCATTGATTTTTTTTATCATCAACCACACAATATAAATTCAGTCTGAACTTTTAATTACCAAATGTCAAGCAATCGAAATTCTTTTGACATAACCGTTTTTCATGATTTTGATCCATAAGGTTGAAAGTTATGAAATAAAACTAGTCGCGTCTTTCCTTGTAATGACAAGTTAATTCGCATTGGAGATTAAAGAACCGATAAATGCTTGAGGTAATTCCAGTGAAAAAAAAACAATGTATATCTATTTGATGGAAAAATATTTGTAGAAATTAATTAGTTATTATTTATAAGATGTTTTCAAATTGAAGGAGACAAATATGGAATCTAAAGTTTTTTCAAGAACAGAAGCTCCGGAAGGAGTACAGATCATAAGTGACCGGATTTATAATTTGATAATAGGATTGGCTCTGTGCTGGGGATTCGGAGTGAATCTTCTGATTGTAAAATATATAGATGTCGAATTGCTGATGTCGATAAACAGACTTTATTTTATTATCGGCTATTTCGCTTCATGTTTTTTGGGCGTATATTTGTTTAACAAATCGGACAATCCGGCAATAAGTTTTCTCGGCTATAATTTTATAGTGGTGCCTTTCGGACTGGTTCTTAATATAATAGTCAGCGCTTATGATCCGGTTCTGGTTTTCAGCGCAATAAAAGTAACTGCAATAGTTACTGCAATTATGATGTTTGCCGGATCACTGTGGCCTGCGTTCTTCAGAAGAATAATAGGGGCATTAACAATTGCTCTTTTTGCCGTTATCATTGTTCAATTAGTTGAAATATTTGTTCTAAAACAGCAGCATGGAATAATTGACTGGGTAGTTGTTGTCATATTCTGCGGATATATCGGATACGACTGGGGACGTGCGAATGCAATTCCCAAAACCGTGGATAATGCGATAGACAGTGCCGCTGCCCTGTATATGGACATCATAAATCTCTTTGTCCGCATATTAAGAATAATGGGCAGAAGAAGATAAAATTTGCCGATTGCCGGGATGATTTTCGTGAGGAAATTTCCGGATGTCAAAAACAACAATTGATTCACATGATGTTAAAATAAAATTCTGGGGAACCAGAGGATCCATCCCGACACCCGGCAAATATTTTATCAAATACGGAGGAAATACCCCCTGTGTTGAAATCAGATGCGGCGATACCATTCTTATTTTTGACGCAGGGACCGGATTGCGCGAGCTCGGCGCATCGCTTCTGCATGAATTCGGAGGTGAGCCTCACGAATATCATATTCTTATCAGTCATACCCACTGGGATCACATTCAGGGCTTTCCGTTTTTTTCGATGGCTTATCTTCCCGGAAACAAGGTTAATTTTTACGGCGGCAACGGAGTATCAACTCTCGAGAACCTGATTTTCGGTCAAATGGACAGGGAATATTTCCCTGTAACGCTGTTCGAACTGGCATCGGAAGTCACATTTCATACGCTTTCAGAGAATCATTTCAAAATAGGCGATGTCACCATCTATTATACGCATCAGATTCATCCAGCCCTCTCTCTCGGATTCAGACTTGAATACAAAGGCAAAACCGTCGTCTATGCGACAGACAGCGAAATTAGTGAAGATCCCGATATTGCACTCAGCAACGAAAAGAATGTTGGAAATCTAATTAAAAATGCGGATGTTCTGATTGCCGATTGTCAGTATACAAAAACCGAGTATGAAAGCAAAATCGGATGGGGTCACACTTCGATTGAGAAGGTTGTAGAAATAAGCAATACCTACAATGTAAAAAATCTTTTTGCGTTTCATCACGATCCTTTGCGGACAGATGAACAGGTCGACATCATGCTGTACAATGCGAACCATCTGGTAAAGCCGCCGCTGAAACTTTACGGTGCAAGAGAAAAAACGACAATCTATCTCTGATTGATCTGCAAAAATCCGGCACACAGAAATAAATCATAATTACAATAATTGTAATTGACTATTCAAAACGATTTACACTATATATGCAAATCAGTTTATTTATTGAATCCGCTCGACTTCTTCTATCCTAGGTATTGACTGATCTGAAAATATATTTATAAAATAGATAAATTGATAAACTTATAATTGGAGATGTTTCATGAAAAGATTATTTTCCTTAATGCTTCTTCTCATGTGTGCAGGATGTGATTCTTCCGGCTCATCATCAAACGATGATGATGTTGATATTGATGTTACTCCTCCTTCTTCAGCCGTTCGTCTCATATTCATTCATCATTCATGCGGCCAGAATTGGCTTGCCGACGGCAACGGAAATCTTAGAGCTGAGCTAAATGCTAACAATTACTATGTTTCAGAATCAAATTACGGCTGGGATGCCGAGACAGAAGATAATCTGGGTGACAGTACTAATACAGAAAATTGGCCTGAATGGTTTAACAATACCAAGATGCCTTATGTTTACGCAAGCACTTATGCTTCTGATTCGAACTCATCATCAATATCCAACCCGGGCGGCGAGAATGAGATCATTATGTTCAAATCATGCTATCCTTTGAGCGAGGTGGGATCCGGCATAAGTGATGAGAAAGCATATTACAATACTATTAGAGATTACTTCGAAAATCACCCGGATAAACTTTTCATTTTAATAACTCCTCCAGGCGAAAGCAATGTTTCAAGTGCAGCTCTAACACGCCAACTCTGCAGCTGGCTGATTGACGAAGAAAACGGCTGGCTCAAGGATTATCCGCATAAAAATGTCGGAGTTTATGATTTCTACTGCACTCTTTCCGAAACGGATTCTCATCACCGTATCAAGAATGGAGCTGTTGAGCATTTTTACTCTTCAGCTTATGACGGAGAATCTCCGTATCATGACGGCGATGATCATCCGAATGCAATTGCAAACCAGAAAGCTGCAAATGAATTTGTTCCTCTTCTTAATTATTTTTATAATAGATGGAAAAATAGGAAATAAAATAAACCAATATTTTTGAAAGGGGAATCTAATGACAGGCTGTTTTAAAATAAAATCATTTATCGTTGTTTTATTTATTATATTTTTCGCATGCGACAATTCCGGCGACTCAAGTGATGACGATTCGGGGAACGGTTATACTGTCGACAATCCCGTTGAAAGTTTCACAAATGCGGACAAACCATCTTCCTTCTCCGTTCAAAGTTTTAATTTTGAAAGTCCATGGGGTTATAAAAGAACTCAGAATGCCGATCGGAAATATCCGATTGTTGTCAATGGATGCTGGGGTGAAGGTCCGTATTTCAGCGAAGATGTTCGAAAAAGATATCCGGCCTTTTATCTTGATTTCAATAATTACTCTACCGATAGTCACGGCCAGACGCTTGCAGACCTGATTGATGAAACAATTAAAGCTGGTTATAGAATAGATACAAACAGAATTTATCTGACAGGTTTCTCTCAGGGCGGTTCCGGAAGCTTTAAACTTGTAAGAGGAATGCATTCAAAAGGTAAATTATTTGCAGCTGTCATTCGCGTAGCCGGTCAAAGCGAATCAATATTATTAGATGCCGCAGTTTTAAAAACTTCAGTCTGGTATCATATCGGATTGAATGATGATTCACTTAGAGTTAATGTTGCCGCAGAAACATACTCGAATATCAAAAAACATTCGGCAAATGCGGGTGCTGTTGAAACAATAGCTGCTGATTCCGTAACAGGTTATTCACGGACTACCAAGACACTAAAAAAAGCAGGTGTTGAATTTTTCAAAATGAGCGAATATAAAGGGCTTGGTCACGAACCGGGTCCATGCTATAAAGATCCGTACTTGTTTGACTGGCTTTTTAATCAGTCACTTATGTGCAGATGAATGTGATTAAATTATTTTCACATCATTCAGAATAAACAAAGCACCATTCCGATCTAAACCGGAAAATGCCGCCTGTGTATTTCGCATTCTGTAAACCAAAATACCTGTTACCGGAAATAAAAAAAGGAGAGAGCAAAATAATTCTTTGTTCTCTCCTTTTTTATGCAACGAAACTAAAACAAAAAGATTTAATCAACGATCCAACAATTCCAAATCCGTTTCGCATTCATCAATCGTATCCTGAGCATATTCAATCGCCTTCTCAAACTGATGATTGGCTTCATCCATTTTACCTTTTAATGCGTCAAACTTCGCTTTCTTAACAATTTCAGCAGCTTTATTTGCCTTTCCATCCTTGAAACACGACTCTGCAAAAGAAGCTTTTTCAAACTTGCTTGCTTCCTCTCCTTTATCATTCATCTTCAATGCCCGCTCGAGACACTTTATTCCATATTCAATATTTTCGATACGCTGATTGAGCTTTTCCTTCTTATCGCTCTTGCTACTCGCGTTTGCGTCCGAATAGAACAGAATTAGAAATGCGTGAATCATTATCAACGACATAACCGGTTTTATCCATCTCATACAGTACTCTCCTGTTTTTTGTTATTATAACTCACTCGCGGATAACAAAGTCGTAATTCATTTCAGACTCTATACCAATTCAGGTAACAAGAACCTTTCAACATATTTTTTTTCAAACCCTAGAGATATTTATTTTCTCTGGCAAATCATTACCCGTTAAAATCTCATTCAAGAAAATATCAAATATAGGACGCCAATATGCTTTCATTATGAAATCGAATTATTATTTCACAAGTCAACTATAATTTGCATCAACAAATAAAGGTTATGAAACTAAATAAATGGCTCATTCATTGAAGCGCCGGCTTATTATCCCCTCAAAAAATGAAGAAATTCCATAATCTCTCATCACTCTTAAACATTCAGGATATACATCAGTATTTTTCGAAATAATTGATTACCTCTATTCCGTCTATCAACTCAAGTACTTCACCATGCGGCTCCTTAACTCTTTTTGCCCCAATTTCTTATAGCAAACCATAAATTTCAAGAGACATAATATTCTTGACAAATATTATGTCTCTTATAGAAAAATTATGAAATTATCTATTTTTTTCCCGGAAAATCCGGCAATTTGAACTTCATGGAGAGAGAAATGTTCATAAACATCGCCACAATCGCCGCATGTCTCGCGATAACTGTAATTTTCCGCAGATTTGACCGTGCAAACAGCAAAATATTCAAACTTAAAAGATTTACAGACAGAACTTTTTCTGATTTCAAGAAGATGGCCGAAAACGAAAACAGAAAATATAATGACTCAACGATTGAAATGGATCTGATGCTCAAAAAAGCAACCTCTCTCACCTCAAATATCCGTTCATCAATTGATGATCTCGAAAAGAAGCTTTCAAATCTTAATATTGAAAAAAACAGTCTCCGCAAGGTTGAAGAGAATCTCCAGATTGTGTCTAATGCAGCACTTGATGTAAACAAGCAGATTAAGTACATAGACAATGCAAAAGAAAACTTCGGAGAAATAATAAAAAGAGTTTCGGGTCTTAATGATGCCGTCTCTAAAATTGAAAAAGAAAATTCTGAGCTTATAAATTCATTCTCGGAAAGACTTCGTGAAAAAAACAAGGAAATCAATGAAGAGATTGCGAACCACATCGCCAGACTCGCCGATAATATCGAAAAACGCGAAGATAAGCTAGTTGAGCAGTCTTCGAATAAAATTGACACTCTTGCAAAAAATTTCACTGAAACAATTTCCTCAATGGAACACAATGTTACCGCAGCAGGAGAAGTTATTCTTGAAAACGTCCGTTCACGCGTAGACAGCATTTCAAAAAACGTCAATTCGCTTGAAAACAGAATTGAAGGCGCAGAAAAACGCCTCATAACAGATCTTACCGGAAAAGTTACATCACTTGAAAGCAAACTTTCTACTTTCAGCGAAACGCTCAAAATGGAAAAAGATGAAATTTTCTATGACACAAAAGAAGACGTTAAATTTTTAAACGAGCAGGTAGTTACACTTAAAGACACATTGGCAAATATGGAATCGACTGTTTTTTCCGAAATAAGAAAAAGCGCCGACTCTCTCCGTCAGGATATAACATCTTCGGTTGAAGAATTCAGAGAAACAAAGACAGCATTGATCGGAGAAACAGAAGCCGAACTCAACAGACTCTATGACTGTGTAGACGACATTAAGCACAAAGTCGAACAGTCACGCCAGAATCTTTTTGATAAAGCCGACAAAGAAGCAGAAAGAATGATGGCTAAAATAAAAAGCCTCGAAACCGTCATCGATACGAATAAAGAGAATATGATTAACTCTTTTGACGAACAGCTTTCACGCCTCCGCGATTCGATGTCCGAACTTTCTCTTCATTCAATAACAAAGAAAGATGAGATAATCAAAGCCGTAAGAAAAGAAGCGGAAGAAATCAGAGGTGCCATTGACAGCTTCAATGAACAGTATCACGATTTTGATAAAAAAATCACATCATTGACAAATGAGAAGATGAGCGTTCTTTCAAATGAATTTGAAAGAACCGAAAACAGATTCAGTGCACTAAGTGATAAACTCACTGAAATTAAAAATGAAATTGTTAATTATGAACAGAAGAACCGTGTTTTCGAAATGCGTCAGGATGTCGAAACTGCGCTTTCAAGATTTCAGCTGACTCTTGATGCATGCCAGAAAGGAACATCCGAAGTCAAATCGTTCATGAGCGGCCTTGATGAATTCAAAGAAGTTAAAAAACATCTCGAAAAAGAACTTAAGCTGTATCAGGCAAAGAAAGACAACATGGAGACTATCACTGCAGAAATTCACGCTGTGATTGATATTGCAGAAGAAGTTAAGATTAAGGCAGACAGCCTGAAAGAAAATTCTTCAAAAATAGATACAATCAATTCGCGTATTGAAGCACTTCAGCAGAGTTATTCGAATCTTGATTCAAGAATCAGCGAGTTGAACGAGAACGAAGATCTCATCAACAAGTCACTGATGTCTCTTGAAAAAATGGACATTATTGCATCATCACTTGATAAACGTCTCGGATCATTTCAGAATGTTGCAGACAAAACAGAGCGTAAGGTTGAAAAACTGAAA